>Ga0209211_10003076_pt1 | contig 27728 bp, 10 predicted proteins | sample RifGroA2_FD_183992 | JGI IMG/M metagenome (GOLD analysis project Ga0209211, IMG submission 183992) | Groundwater microbial communities from Rifle, Colorado, USA - Groundwater A2 (SPAdes) (version 2) | ecosystem: Environmental > Aquatic > Deep subsurface > Groundwater | place: Rifle, Colorado...
TATAACCTTCACTGCATGCAGACTTTTTACGAAAATTTTTCCATTAAACGAAATACTGCTGTCGGGATTTGTTACCCATTGCGATGCTTTAATATTACCGACTGTTGACTGTAAGGTATCAATTTCAACCTGTTGCCCGCTAATTGCCGTTTGAAGACTGCCTATTTCCGACTGCTGACTGCCGACTGCCGACTGAAGACTACCTATTTCCGACTGCTGATTGCCTACTGCCGACTGAAGATTACCCACTGCCGACTGCAAACTGTCAACATCCGAACTAAGTACAGATATATTGCTGCTGCTTATTGTTCCTGTAGTGTTCAGATTATTATTACCGAAATTAATATTTCCCGATGAAGATATAATATTATTGCCGCTAATATTAAATTGTCCAACACTTAAAGCATCGGTAACCATTAATTGCCATGTTTTTATTACACTATCAACATAAGCATTTATAGAATGGAACGAGCCGAATACATCAAGACCGCTGTTAGTAAATGAACCTTTTGGGATGTTGTTCACTCTGATATTGAATGGGAAATCATTGCTTGTTCCAGCAGCATCATTACCTGAAGCAGGATTTAACTGGCTTGACCATTTCCATCCGCCCTGACCATAAGTACTATTTGTTTGCAAAAGCAAGAGCATAAAACACGCTATTGTGTACAATGTTATAGAGGTACTCACTCGCAAGATGCGAGCGAGTGAGGGGTGGATGCGAGCGGGTGCAAGGGGGGTGTTTTTCAACGTTTTTACCTGCACGTTACTACAATTTGAAATAAATTGTTTTGTGGAGTAAAATAAGTTTTTCATATAAAATTATTTTTATGTTAATTAATACACAAATCATAAATTTTTACGGAAGTAAAATTAAAAGGTTACAAAAAGTTATAAACATTTTATTAACAAAAGTTATTAACAATTGTTAATAAGTGGTTAAAATGCAGGTGTGATAAGAGAACTCGAATGCAGGATGAACCATCACTCGCAGGATGCGAGCGATTGCGTAAAAGTGCCGAGTCAATATTCAATTGTTTACTCTCGCCTCACTCGCTCGCATCTTGCGAGTAAGCATTTCATTTTACTCTTACATTTTCACTAATCCCAAAATTTCAATCCGAGCTATCAGATTTCAAACCCAAAACTCCAAGAGTGTTTATAGAGTCATCCTGAGCGAAGTCGAAGGAATATCGTTGTTTGAATTGTAAAGAGGAGGAGCGGCTTTAGCCAAATCCGCTCGCTATCGTATTTATACTTCGACTATTCGGGTTTGCAAATAAATGCAAACATGAAAGCTCATTATAACTGGATTCTTAGCAATTTTGCTTTTGCAAATTTGCTAAGAACCAGTATAAATTACGCTTTATGATATTTCTTTTCTAATTTGTTATGAATTTCTAATGCAATTTTTTCAATACTTTGAGTATCGAATCCACACATTATATGTTGCTGCATTTGTGTAGCGTGCTCTATAAATTTATCGGGAACACCTAAACGCGTAACATTAGTTTTGTAGTTATTATCTGCAATAAATTCAAGAATTGCACTTCCAAAACCACCCATAATTGCACCATCCTCAACGGTAATAATTTGTTTATATTTTTTTAAAATATTGTGAAGCAATTTTTCGTCAAGTGGTTTAACAAATCGCATATTATAAACAGCAATATGTATTCCCGATTTAGCAATATTTTCAGCGGCATCTAAAGCAAAATTAACAGGATGACCAATAGCAAGTAATGCGATTTCTTCGCCATCACGAAGTTTTTCGCCTTTTCCAACAGGAATTTCTTTGAATGGTAGTTTCCAATATGGTGTAACACCGTGCCCGCGGGGATAACGAATAACAAAAGGTCCTTTTCCTAATTGAGCAGTAAACATTAAATTGCGTAATTCGATTTCGTTCATTGGCGACGAAATAATCATGTTTGGAATACATCGCATAAAAGAAATATCATAGGTACCTTGATGTGTGGCACCATCGGCACCAACCATACCGGCACGGTCTAAACAAAATACAACATTCAGATTTTGTAATGCAACATCGTGAATTGCCTGGTCGTAACCACGTTGCATAAATGACGAATAAATATTACAAAACGGGAGCATTCCCTGTTTTGCAAGTCCGGCAGAGAATGTTACTGCATGTTGTTCTGCAATGCCAACATCGAAACAACGTTCAGGCATTTTTTCCATCATAATATTAAGTGAGCAACCTGTTGGCATGGCGGGAGTTATTCCAACAATTTTTTTGTTCAGTTCGGCGAGTTCTGTTATTGTATGTCCAAAAACATCCTGATATAATGGAGGAGTAATAATTAAATGTTCTTCGTGAATAATTTCACCAGTAGTTTTATCAAATTTTCCTGGTGCATGAAAAGCTGTTTGGTGTTCTTCGGCTTGTTTAAAACCTTTGCCTTTAACGGTAAGTATGTGCAATAATTTTGGTCCGGGAATATTTTTCATGTCTTCGAGAATCCGTGTTAAATATAAAACATCGTGCCCGTCAACTGGTCCAAAATATCTAAAACCAAGAGCTTCGAATAAATTACTTTGTTTAAGAATAATTGATTTAATACCGCTGTTAATTTTTTGAATTGCCTGTTGTGTGTTTGGTCCCCATTTTCCAACTTTTCCTAAAAAATTCCAGACTTCATCTTTTACACGGTTGTATGTTTTTGATGTTGAGATGTCTAACAGATATTCGCTAAAGGCACCAACGTTGGGGTCAATTGCCATTTGGTTATCGTTTAAAACAACAAGCATATTAGTTTTAAGAGTTCCTGCATTATTAAGTGCTTCAAAAGCCATTCCGGCAGTCATAGAGCCATCACCAATTACAGCAATTATCTGACGGTCGTTACGATTATTTAGCTTATCAGCTATAGCCATTCCAAGTGCTGCCGAAATAGATGTAGAAGAATGTCCCGTTCCAAAAGCATCATATTCACTTTCTTTAGGATTAGGATATCCACTAATACCGTCTTTTTTTCGGTTAGTATTAAAAATATCTTTTCGTCCTGTTAAAATTTTATGCGCATAAGCCTGATGTCCAACGTCCCAAATTATTTGGTCAATAGGCGAATTAAAAACATAATGCATAGCAACAGTGAGTTCAACAACGCCAAGACTTGCTCCAAAATGACCTGGATTACACGAAACCTCATCAATAATAAATTGGCGTAATTCATTCGATAACTGAATTAACTGAAGTTGAGTGAGATGTTTTAAATCAGCTGGACTTTTAATTTCGGGTAATATAGGTTGTTTACTTTCAGCCATAAATTAATTAATGTGCAAAGTTAAGCTAAATTATTTTTTATAAACATATATAATACGATTTTAAACAATTTCACATAAAATAATTAAAAACAACGACAAAATCATTAAACGATTGTGTATTAAATTTATAAAATAAGTTAAAATTAAAGATTTAAAAAATGTTGTGTAAATCATTAATAATTATCTAACAAACTATAAATTAGCGATATGTGAATATGTTTTGTCTTAAATTTAAAAATCATATTTAGTTAAATGTAAAAACGGTTATTTGATTTTATAATAATTAATTACTTTTGAAGTTTATTTTGCTAATTATGGCTAAAAAATTTTCTCGTATTTTTTATTTAATTCTGTTGGTAGCAAGCATTTCTTGTACAACACAAAAAAAAATGATTTACCTTCAAGGAAGTGGCTCATCTGATAGTACTAGTGTTTTTAATAATCAATTTGCTGCTTATAAGATTCATGTTGGTGACTTGTTGTATATAAAAATTTTAAGTCTTAATAAAGAAATTAATACACTTTTTAATTTCGATTACGATGCAACTAATTCTTATGCTTATAATAATGAAATATCAATGTATTACAAAGGTTACACCGTTACCGATGATGGAAAGGTTGATATACCTGTATTAGGGAAAATTGAGGCAAAAGAATTATCGTTAGATGAATTTCAAAAAAATATTCAGCAATTAGTAGATTTGATGCTTAAAGACGCTAAAGTCATTGTAAAATATGGAGGTTTTAAATTTACGGTTTTAGGCGAAGTAAAGCGACCGGGTTTATATTATTATTACAATAATCGTTTAACTGTTTTTGATGCTTTAGGTGAAGCTGGGGATTTAACAGATATGGGAAACAGAGAAAATATTTTAATTGTTCGTCCAACTCAAAATGGCTCAAACACTTATAGAATAAACTTGCTTGATAAAAATTTATTACAAGATTCTAATTTTTACATAAATCCAAACGATGTTATTTATATCGAACCTATTAGAACAAAGAATTGGAAATTAAATGCTTCAAATATTTCAATCATTCTTTCATCAATAACAACTACCATACTTGTTATTAATTTTATTTTAAGATTTTAATGGAAGAAAATCAAAACAATAATCAACAAAACGAAACCATAGATATTAAAAAGTTTGTGGTTAAAATGTTAGCCAATTGGTATTGGTTTGCCTTATCATTATTAATAACATTATGCGTTGCTTATGTAATAAACAGATATACCGACCCTGTTTACAAACAATCGGCAATTGTAATGGTTCAGGATAAAGACAATACTTTATCGGGTGGTGTAGAGGGAATTTTAGAAGAACAAGGAATATTACGCCGAACAAGAAAAAAAGTAGTTGAAAATGAAATAGGAGTACTTAGCTCTTATACTCTTGTTAAAAAAGCAATTACAGAGTTACCAGATTTTAACATTTCATATTTTTCGATGGGAAGAATTAGAACTGTTGAGCGTTACAAAAGTTGTCCTTTTGAAGTAATTATAGACACAAACCGTTTAAACACATCATCGCACCCAGTTAACGTTAGGATATTGTCTGATAATGAATATCTTTTAGAAGTTAATGAAAGCATAAATATTAAAAAGAAAATTAAATTTGGTGAGTGGTTTACAAATAATAAGTTCACATTTTGCATTAATTTAACAAAACCCTTCTTTAATAATGATGCCGATTTTTCGTATCAATATTTTTTTATTATTAATGACATAAATCAACTAACCAACTCATACAAAGGTAAACTTTCGCTAAATACAACCGATAAAAAATCAACATTGATTGAAGTTGCAACACAGGGTTTAGTACCACAAAAAGAAGTTGATTTTATTAATAAGCTTTTAGAAGTTTATATTCGTTCGGGGCTGGAAGAAAAAAACACGATTGCCCTAAACACCATTAAATTTATTGACGAACAATTAATGGACATTACAGATTCGTTAGAAATTAATGAAACTAAATTAAAAGATTTCAGACAAACCAACAAATTGATTGATATTACTAAAGAAGGAAGTTTTTTATACGAAAAAATAGACAATGTACAATCCGAAAAATCTAAACTTACTATTAAATCAAAATATTTCGATTATTTAAAAAAATATATTATTGAAGGTAAAGATATTAAAGATGTTATGGTACCATCAGTCATTGATATTAACGACCCAATGCTTATAAAACTATTATCAGATTTAAATGAGTTATATACCGAAAAAAGCTCATATTCTTTTGCTTCAAACTCTAAAAATCCTGCTATCGAAATGGTTAACTATAAAATTGAAAATATCAGAAAATCATTACTCGAAAATATAAACAATCTTATACAGGCAACTCAAATATCAGTTAAAGATGTTGATTCGAGAATTGCAATAGTTGAAGCTGAAATTGAAAAACTTCCAGGAACAGAAAAAGAATTAATAAACATTAAACGCAAATACAATCTTAACGACCAGATATACACGTATTTATTAACTAAACGTGCCGAATCGGGAATTGCAAAAGCATCAAATGTTCCCGACAATAAAATAATTGATAATGCATTATTTGAAAATTCCGTTCAGGTAAGCCCTAAACGTAGTTTAAATTACACAATAGCAATTCTTTTAGGATTATTAATACCTATTATTATAATAATCGTTGTTGATTTTTTTAATGACAAAATACTTGATAGAAACGATGTTGAATCAACTACTAAAATCCCTATTTTAGGTTCAATTGGACATAATAACAAAAATTTAGATTTTGTTGTTTTTCAAAAACCGAAATCGTCAATTGCTGAATCGTTTAGAACATTACGCACAAACTTGCAGTATTTGCACGTTGATGAAAAACTAAAAACACATGTTATTTCAATAACATCAACGGTAAGTGGCGAAGGAAAAACTTTTTGTGCATTAAATTTAGCATCAATTTTTGCATTATCGGGCAAAAAAACTGTTATTCTTGGTTTAGACTTAAGGAAACCAAAGCTTCACAAAGATTTTGGAATTGATAACTCAGTTGGTGTTAGCACATACTTAATTGGGAACAATGTTATAGATAACATTATTGTTCCAACAGCTCAGGAAAACCTTTCAATTGTTCCTTCTGGTCCAATTCCACCCAACCCTGCCGAATTGTTAGAAAGCGAACGAATGCATAATTTAATGGAAGAATTAAAATTGAGGTATGATATTATAATAATTGACACACCACCTGTTGCCATTGTAACTGATGCTTTACTTATTTCGAAATATACCGATACTAATATTTTTGTAATTCGACAAAACTATAGCAATAAATCTGTTTTAAAATTCGTAAATAACTTATATAAAGAACAGAATTACAAATCGCTTGGTATTTTAATAAACGACGTAAAAATCCCAAGTTATTATGGTAATCGTTATGGGCATGGATATAAATACGGCTCTTATGGCTACGGATATGGCTATGGATACGGCTACGGCTATTACGACGATGACGAAGAAAACAAACCAGTAAGTATGTTCAAAAAAACTATTTCTTTTATTCCGTTTCCTCAAATTTTCAAAAAGAAAAATAAATAAATATCCATTATATTTCTTGCTCATCGGAAATGACAACATAATCCTTGGTTTGTGTCCCCACGAACCATTAATGTTAAATGTTTTATTGTATTTGATAAAATTGATTTCCAACAAAAAAAATCAATTTTGTTTTCGAAAATTATAATTTATTTTTACTCAAAAATTTAAATTGTACTCAAAAGTATATCTATATTATTTTTCCGGAACTGGTAATGCAAAAAATGTAACTGATTGGATTAGCATCAATATTAAAAATGCAAATATTCCCGTTGAAGTTATAAATATTGAGAAGTGCAGAAAGCCCGAAATTGAACAAAACGACAGTAAAAAGTTAATCGGAATTATTTCTGCAACGCATGGATTTAATGTGCCTCCATTAGTTTTATATTTTATTTTTAAATTTCCCAGAGTTAAAAATGCCGATTTCTTTATGGCTAATACCAGAGGAGGTCTAAAATTGTATAAATTCTTTTTGCCAGGGTTGAGTGGATTAACACAAATTTTACCTGTTTTAGTCTTTTGGTTAAAAGGATTTAATGTTATTGGATTACAACCTGTTGATTTGCCATCAAATTGGATAAGTCTTCATCCCGGATTAAGAAAAAAAGTTGTAGATTCTATTTATAACAGAATGCAAATTAAAATAAAACATTTTTCACAAAAAATGATTAATGGCAAGCGTTCTTATATTGCTTTATATAGCCTGCCCTTTGATGTTGCAGTAATTCCTATAAGTTTTGGTTACTTTTTTTTAGGGCGTTTTATGCTTGCAAAAACATTTCTTGCTACTTCAAAATGTACTTCTTGTAATTTATGTGTAAAACAATGCCCGGTTCAAGCATTAAAAGTTATAGATGAACGTCCATATTGGACATATAACTGCGAAAGTTGTATGCGTTGCATGAACAACTGTCCATCAAGAGCAATTGAAACCCCACATGGTTTTTTAACTTTAGTATGGATTGTTTTATTTAACCTGCCATCTATACTTTTATTTTGGATTTTTGAAAAATATGGACGTAGTTTATTGTCAATTACATGGTACGAAGAAATTGCATATTATTCGTTTCAAATTGCATTAAATTTCTTTTTTGCTTGGGCAACATATTTGTTATTGTATAAATTAATGCGATTCAAATTTGTAGATGTTTTAGTTAGGTATTCCTCATTTACAAAATATAAATTCTGGAGAAGATATAAAGCCCCTAAAAACATATAGTTTTCGGGACTTCTAAAAATTGCTTTTTCTTTGTTATGCTCATTTTTCAAAATCCTCATTTACAATAGTAAACTCCGGCTTTGAAAAATTCGCAAGCCTCGAAAAATCTAATTTTTAGAACCCCTCTTTTGTATATGATATCATCCCATTTAGGCGAATTTGCAGCTTTGTTAACTGTTTTTTTCTGGACAATAACTGCATTAACTTTTACCGTGTTCCTTATTCTTTTTTTTAATTTAACGACATTGTCCTGCGTCTTGGTTCGTATTCCAATTGCCTTGGCTCTTGTCACTGTTGCCTTGGTTCGTGGTGGCACGAACCAATTATTTAAAATCCATTTTAATTTTGTGTTTCAATAGTATGAAAACCATCTAAATTTTATATCTTTGCAAAATTTTAAAGAAAATAGGTACATTGTAATGGCATGCAAATTTAACGAATACAAGCAGTTTAATCTTTCGCAAATAAATATCGAAATACTAAAGTATTGGCAGGAAATTTCAGCATTCGAAAAATCTGTTGATTCGCGACCCGATGCTACTGATTATGTATTTTATGAGGGACCACCTTCGGCAAATGGTACTCCCGGAATTCATCACGTTATGGCACGCACTATTAAAGATATTTTTTGCCGTTACAAAACATTAAAAGGATACAGAGTTCGCCGTAAAGCAGGATGGGATACTCATGGTTTGCCCGTTGAACTTGGTGTTGAAAAGAATTTGGGAATTACCAAAGAAGATATTGGCAAGTTAATTTCAGTTGAAGATTATAATAAAGAATGTCGTAAAGATGTTATGAAATATACCGATCAATGGGAAGATCTTACAAAAATTATGGGCTATTGGGTTGATATGGGCGACCCATATATAACATACGATAATAAATATATCGAAACTCTTTGGTATCTTTTAAAACAACTTTATGAGAAGGGATTGCTTTATAAAGGATATTCAATTCAGCCATATTCGCCAGCTGCAGGTACTGGTCTTAGTACACACGAACTTAATCAGCCTGGATGTTATAAAAATGTTAAAGACACAACAGTTGTCGCCCAGTTTAAGGTTGTTAGAAATGAGAAATCGGAATTTCTTTTTAAAAATATTGATTCTGATTTGCACATTATTGCATGGACAACAACTCCGTGGACATTGCCTTCGAACACTGCTCTTGCAGTTGGTAAAAACATAAAATATTTAAAAGTAAAAACATTTAATCAATATACTTTTAAACCAATAACAGTAATACTTGCAAAAGACAGGTTTTTATATTATTTCAGCGAGAAAAATAAAGAATTGAATTTACCTGATTACAAATCGGGTGATAAAAGCATTCCTTATCAAATTATCGAAGAATATTCGGGAAAACAATTTGCAGAAGTTAAATATGAACAACTTATTCCTTGGCAGCAACCCACCGATGGCGATGCTTTTAAAATTGTTTGTGCCGATTTTGTTACCACCGAAGATGGAACAGGCATTGTGCACATTGCTCCAAGTTTTGGTGCCGACGATTTTCGTGCTGCAAAATTAAACGGGTTAGGTTCTCTAACGCTTGTAAGTAAACAAGGAAAATTTATTGAAGGTTGTGGCGATTATAGCGGCAAATTTGTAAAAAATGAGTATGCCGAAAATCTCCCATCCGATGCCGAAAGTGTTGATGTTGAGCTTGCTATAATGCTTAAAAAAGAAAATAAAGCATTTAAAGTCGAAAAGTATGAACACTCGTACCCACATTGCTGGCGAACCGATAAACCTATTTTATATTATCCACTCGATTCGTGGTTTATTAAAACTACCGCCTTTAAAGACAGAATGTTAGAACTTAATAAAACTATTAATTGGAAACCCCTATCAACAGGAACAGGTCGTTTTGGACAATGGCTCGAAAATTTAGTTGACTGGAATTTATCACGCTCAAGATTTTGGGGAACACCTTTGCCAATTTGGGCTACAGAAGATAAAGCAGAAATGAAATGTATAGGTTCTTTAACCGAATTAAAATCTGAAATTGAAAAATCAGTAAAAGCCGGATTTATGGACAAAAATCCATTAGAAAATTTTATTGAAAACGATTTTTCTAAAGAGAATTATTTAAAATTTGATGCGCATCGTCCTTTTGTTGATAGAATTGTACTTGTATCCGAAACAGGCAAACAAATGACACGCGAAACTGATTTAATTGATGTTTGGTTCGATTCGGGTGCAATGCCTTATGCACAAATGCACTATCCTTTCGAACACAAAAACGATTTTAAAGAATATTATCCTGCCGATTTTATTGCCGAAGGAGTTGACCAAACTCGTGGTTGGTTTTTTACACTTCATGCAATTTCTGTAATGACTTCTGATTCGGTAGCTTTTAAAAATATTATTTCAAACGGTTTAGTGCTCGATAAAAAAGGTAACAAAATGTCGAAACGTATGGGAAATGCAGCAAATCCATTCGAAGTTATCGAAAAATTTGGAGCCGATGCAGTTCGTTGGTACTTGATTACAAATGCTCAGCCATGGGATAATCTTAAATTCGATATTGAAGGAATTGACGAAGTAAAACGAAAATTTTTTGGCACACTTTATAATACATATTCGTTTTTTGCTCTTTATGCAAATGTTGACGGCTACAAAACCAATGAAGTTGAAATTAAAGTTAGCGAACGTCCCGAAATTGACCGTTGGATAATTTCACTTCTAAATACTTTAATAAAAGACGTTGAAGAATATTACGAAACTTATGAGCCAACAAAAGCCGGCAGAGCTATTCAGGAATTTGTTAGCGAAAATTTAAGTAACTGGTATGTCCGTTTAAACCGCAAACGTTTTTGGGGTGGCGGAATGAACAACGATAAAATATCGGCATATCAAACATTATACACATGTCTTCATGCAATTGCTATATTAGCAAGTCCAATTGCACCATTTTATGCCGATAAACTATTCAGAGATTTGAATCAAATTTCCGAAAAAGACAAAAGCGAATCAGTGCATTTATCAAAATTTCCTGCTTTTGATAACAACTTAATTGACAAGACGTTAGAAGAAAGAATGGATATTGCCCAAAAAGTTACTTCAATGGTTTTGGCACTTCGCCGAAAAGTCAGCATTAAGGTTCGTCAGCCATTACAAAAAATAATGGTTCCAATATTGAGTAAGGAATTTGCCGATAAATTGATAGCTGTAAAAGATTTGATTTTAGCCGAAGTTAATGTTAAGGAAATGGAATTGCTACGCGAAACATCGGGTATGCTTGTAAAAAAGATAAAACCAAATTATAAAACACTCGGTCCAAAGTATGGCAAATCAATGAAAGCGGTAGCAAATGCAATATCGTTGATGACACAAGAAGATATTCTAAAAATCGAAACCTTAAAATTTGTAACAATAAATACAGAAGAAAGTGATTTTGAAATATCTTTATCCGATGTTGAAATTTTAAGTGAAGATATTCCAGGTTGGCTTGTTTCAAACGAAGGAACAATTACTATTGCACTTGATATAAATATAACAGAAACTTTAAAATACGAAGGTATTGCCCGTGAATTAATTAACAGAATTCAAAATATAAGAAAAGAAAGTGGTTTTGAAGTAACTGATAAAATAAATATTAATGTTGAAAATAATGAGTTGATATCTAATGCTGTAGGGCTTCATAAAAATTATATATGTTCACAAACTTTAGCACTTTCAATAAATATATTCGATAAATTGGAACAAAATAATACTTATACCGTAGAAATTGACAATAACGTCTCAACACAAATTCAAATATTAAAAAAATAAATTATAAACCAGAAATAAATAGAAATAAGTTGAAATAAATAGAAATACATTGTAAAAAAAATGAACTGTAATCAATTGAATGACTATTGTATGACCATGAATGACTATTGTATGACAACTGTAAGACGATGAATATTTTTGAACAATGAACATAGAACAATGAACTTTTTTGAACAGTGAATAATAATTTAAACTTAAATATATGAGCGAAAAAACAAAGTATTCCGATAATGAGTTAGTAGAGTTCAAGGAACTTATTATACAAAAACTCGAAAAGGCAAAAAAAGATTACGATATATTAAAATCAGCATTAAACAATACTGATGGTAATGATATTACAGATACTTCGCCAACTTTTAAAGCTTTAGAAGAAGGTGCTAATGTACTTTCAAAAGAAGAAGTAGGTAAACTTGCACAGCGTCAGGAAAAGTTTATACAACATTTGCAAGCTGCACTTATTCGTATCGAAAATAAAACTTATGGCATTTGCCGCGAAACAGGGAAATTGATTCCTAAAGAAAGACTTCGTGCTGTACCACATGCAACACTTAGCATTGATGCAAAAAACAATCAAAAGTAATAAGACGTTAATCATTCTTTCCACAATTGCTTGCATCCGGCGAGTGAGGATTATTTTGCCATCTTGTTTTAAGCTACCCGATTTTGAAAATTGAATTATGAAGTTTAAAAAAATCTGAAAATCGTTAATTGTTGTTATTTATTCAGAGTTAAAAAAATAACGAAGAGCGAACAAATAACAATTTTCAAAACACCACACTCTTTTAAAGTCCTCTCAAAAGGAGAGGATTTAGGTGAGGTCGCTCAAAACTCGTTCCTCCTAAAGCTTCGGAAGGGATTGGAGCTTGGAATTTGGAGCTTTTCAAAAAAACTAAAATTATGCCCGAACATAGTATAACAAAGTTTAACATAATAAAGCCCGAAAATAAAATTTTGGACTTTTTTAATGTAATTTTTGTATATTTTTGTGGCTTGTAAATTTAATAAATGAAAAAAATTAAAATAGCTATATTATTAATTTTGTTAGTGCTAATTGCCGACCAAACTTTTAAAATTTGGATTAAAACGCACATGCTTCTTGGAGAAGAGTATAATGTTATTGGGAATTGGTTTTATTTGCACTTTACCGAAAATAACGGAATGGCATTTGGACTCGAATTTGCAGGAAAATTTGGCAAAATTGTATTAAGTTTACTAAGAATAATCGCAGTTGGAGGAATAGGTTGGTATATTTATATCTTATGTAAAAAAAACGAACCATTGGGATTAGTAATTAGTGCAGCATTAATTTGGGCAGGAGCTTTTGGTAATATAATTGATAGCGCTTTTTACGGTTTAATTTTTAGTAACAGTATTCCATTTTGTATTGATTGCACTCCAGCAACATTATTTCACCATGCCGGTGGATATTCAACCTTTTTACACGGCAAAGTAGTTGATATGCTGTATTTTCCGATTATTGAAGGTCATTTTCCACAATGGTTTCCTTTTTGGAAAGACGAAAGTTTTACTTTTTTCCGACCTGTTTTTAATCTTGCCGATTCTTCTATAACAACTGGCGTACTTATGATTATTGTTTTTCAGAAAAGATATTTTAGGAAACAAAATTCAAGTAATTAATGTTTTAATAAAGAATTATTATAAAAGAATAAAAAAATGTATTATTTTTGGAACTAATTTTGATTGACATCGTATAAGAAACGAATTTTTAATATAGAATAATGAAAAAAAATATAACATGTTTATTGTTTGTTTTGTTTGTAACAACTTTATTTACAGGTTGTAACAATTCAAATAATACGTTTCAAAACGATAATGATACCTTAAATAATGCTGTTACTATCGAACATACAAAAAAGGTAAAAAAAATATTTTATAATGTCCCTTCGCCAATTGAAATGGCTAATGTATTACACGAATCAGGAGTTCAATATAAACCTGAAATTTTAATTTCCTTTAAAGCAGTAGATAAATATGTAAACGTGCCTAAACAAGCTTTAATTCTTGGCGTTTATGGTAGCGATTTAAGTTATGTTAGATTATTCGACCAAATTCAGCAATCAATTAATTATTTGTCTTCAATAAAAAAACTTACCGAAGATTTAAATATTCCCGAAGAACAAGGTTCTTTTGCCGTTAGCAGACTTGAAAATAATATGAATAACAGAGATTCTTTATTGCAGATTGTTACTGAAACATACTCTTCTGCAAATGCCTACCTTAAAGAAAATGAACGTGGTAATACAGCTACATTAATTATTCTTGGTGGTTGGATTGAAGCATTATATATATCCACTAATATTGTGGACTTTGATAATCCTAAAAACAAACAAGTAATAAATAGAATTGCAGAGCAAAAATATTCTTTAAGTAATCTTATCGAACTAATTAAAGGTTACCCAAATGATAAAGAATTGAAAGAATATTTACCTTTGATGAATAAATTACATAATGAATTTAGTTTAGTAGATATAAAATACGAAAAAAGAGATGTAGTTACTGATGAAAATAAAAAACTTACTACAATTAACAGCATAGTAACTATTAATATTAGTAAATCAACCTTTGAAGAAATTAAAAAAACTATCACAGAAATAAGAAATAAAATAATTATATATTAAACAATAAAAATTTGCATTATGAAGAAGATGTTTAAGAAAATAGCAATTGTAGCATTAATTGTTGTAGTTCCTATAATGGTAAATGCACAATGTAAAGGTTTTACAAAAAAAGAATGTTTACCTCAAATTAAACCTTATGTTTACAATGGTCAGCTTAACAGTGCTGTATTAAACGAAGGTGATGTTGCCGAACTATTATTAACTTTTTATAATAATCAGGATTACAGAATTTTTATTTGTTCCCAAGAGTTGTTAGGGAATACTGAATTTAAACTTTTAGATACCGACAGAAATACATTGTTTTATAGTAAAGACCACGATTATGTTAAATTTTGGGATTTTAAATCAAATTCTACTCAACAACTTATTGTACAAGTAAGAGTACCAACAAGCGAAATTAAAAAAGAAATTGTTCAAAGTGGTTGCGTATCTATTATTGTAGGTTTTAAAGAATAATTTTTAGACTATTTTATATAAACAAATAGTATACTCAAAACGATTGAAATTTTAACTTTACAATTTGTTCCATATCTACGTGTAGAGAGGGTTAGGGTAAGTAAATAAAAAAATAAAAAGTTAAAATTTTAACCATTCACAGTATATAATTTTTAAAAACCGCAACTAATATTGGTTGCGGTTTTTTTTAACAAAAGCAACTTTTACCTGTTTTATGCAGTCTTTGTAAAACTAAAAAAGAACAATAAGTTTTCAACCTTGGAATTTTTGTTACATAGAAGTTTATTTTGTATTAAATTTTATTATACCTTTAATAAATTTTATTTTTATGAAAAATCTATTACTTATTATCGTTATTAGCTTGTTAACATATAGTTTATCAGCTAAAGAATATTTCGGTGCCGAAGCACAAAAACTAATTAAAGGTGCAAACCAAGTAAGAATAACTGAAAAAACAGATTTTCCAGACTTCATTGTTTTTAATGAACTAAACCAAATACCTGTCGAAAAATTTAATTCATGGATTAAACTATATATGAAAAATCCTAACAAAACCACCTTTAAACTTGTTAGTAAAAATAATGATAAAATTGGATATATTCACATAAAATATCAGCAATTATATGATAATAAGATGATTGATGGCGCTGTTATAACACTTCACACAAAAAACAATAAAATTATTTCAATTAGTGGAAATATTTATAAAGATATTGAAGTTGTAAATAACAATTCAATTTCATCAGAAATTGCAATAAATTTTGCAAAAAAATTTATGAACGCAAAATCTTATAAGTGGGAAATTCAATCTGAAGAAAAACAATTAAAATTTGAAACAAATAATCCAAACGCTACTTATTACCCATCACCAAAACTAAAAATTATTCATAATAAAAATGGTGCATTTAAGCAATCCTATAATTTTACAATCTATTCACATAATCCAATTGATAAAAAAGAATTTTTTATTGATGCCTCAAACGGAGTAATTTTAGATATTAGACAAAAACTTTATGATGCTGATGTTACTGGTACTGCTGTTACTAAATATAGCGGTAATCAAACAATTACTACCGATAGTTATAGTGGAAGTTACCGACTTCGAGAAATTGGTCGTGGTAACGGAATTGAAACTTATAATATGAATACAGGTACTAATTATGGTTCTGCTACCGATTTTACCGATGCCGATAATTATTGGAATAATGTTAACCCTCAAATAGATGAAGCTGCTACCGATGCACATTGGGCTTCCGAAATGACTTATGATTTTTACTTTAATAATTTTGGATTTAACAGTATTGATAATGCCGGATTTAAATTGCTTAGTTATGTCCATTATGATGTAAGTTATAGTAATGCCTTTTGGGACGGGTCTCGAATGACTTATGGCGATGGCTCTTCTGCACCATTTACTACAGCTGATATTGCAGGGCACGAAATAACTCATGGACTTACAGAATTTAATGCCGGCTTAATTTATCAGGATGAATCAGGTGCTTTAAATGAAGGTTATAGCGATATTTTTGGAACAGCAATAGAATTTTATGCTAAACCATCAGTAGCAAACTGGACTATAGCCGAAGACCTTGGTTCTGCTTTTCGTTCTTTGCAAAATCCTAATGACTTTGGCGACCCTGATACTTATTTGGGTACAAATTGGTACACAGGAACTGGCGATAATGGAGGTGTTCATACCAACAGTCAGGTTATTGGGCATTGGTTTTATTTGTTATCTATTGGTGGAAGCGGAACTAATGATATTGGAAATGCTTACATTGTAAATGGAATTGGTATTGCAGAAGCACAAGCAATTGCTTTTAGAACATTAACGGTTTACTTAACTCCAAGCTCAACATATAACGATGCTAAATATTATTCAATAGTTTCTGCAATTGATTTGTTTGGTGCATGTACTCCCCAAGTTGAGGCAACTACAAATGCAATGTATGCAATTGGGTTAGGTTCAGCTTATGTGCCTACTGTTATTGCCGATTTTACTGCACCTGTTACCTCTGGTTGCGTAACACCTTTTACAGTAAATTTCCAAAATATTTCAAGTAACGCATCATCTTTCGTTTGGAATTTTGGCGATGGAAATACTAGTACACTTGTTAATCCATCTCACACCTATAATTTATATGGCAACTTTAACGTAACATTAAGTGCAAATGGTGGTGCTTGTGGGACTGATTCAATATTAAAAAGTTCTTTTGTTTCAGTTAGCACATCAAATCCTTGTATTGTAATTCTTCCTTTAGATGGTACTGCAACAACTCAAACAACGTGCACCGGAAAACTTTTTGACGGCGGAGGTCCAACAGGAAATTATGCTGATTTGTCAGACGCAATTATAACTATTTCACCATCTGGAGCTTCAAATGTAACTTTAAACTTTTTATCTTTTGATGTTGAACCAGGTGATGCTGGTTATTGTAATTATGATTATGTCGAAATTTTTGATGGACCTTCTACAAGCTCAACTTCCCTTGGGCAATGGTGTAACTTGAATGGAAGTCCCGGAACTATTATATCTACTACTGGCTCAATAACAATATTAATGCATAGCGACCAAGGGCTAAATTTGGCTGGCTTTGAAATGGATTGGTCATGTTCTTTAGCAAGTACTCCACCGGTTGCAAACTTTTCTAATAATCCGATTTCCACTTGTACAGGCAATGTTAGTTTTACCGATTTATCTTCAAATGGACCAACATCGTGGCTTTGGGATTTTGGCGATGGAAATACTTCTACACTTCAAAATCCATCTTATACCTATAATAATAATGGAACTTATAATGTTTCTTTAACAGTTACCAATACTTATGGTTCAGATAATATTACTAATAATAATCTTGTAACTGTTAATAAACCTTTAGCACCTACCGTAAGCGGAGGATCAAATTGTGGAACAGGAACTGTAGTCCTTTCAGCAACTGGCTCTGGTGTAATTCATTGGTTTGATGCCGCTTCCGGTGGTACTGAATTAGGAACAGGAAATTCTTTTACAACGCCAAGCATATCTTCTACTACAACATACTATGCCGAAGACCACATTGCACAGGCAAGCCAATATGTTGGAAACACTCAAAGTAGTTCAAATGGAAGTACTTTTACAAATACCAATGAACATTATCTTATTTTCGATTGCACAAAAGCTTGTACTTTAATTTCTGTAGAAGTAAATGCAACTACAAATGGAAACAGGGTTATTGAATTACGCGATAATTCAGGAGCTACTTTACAAACTACAACTGTTAATATTCCCTCTGGAGTTTCAAGAATAACTTTAAATTTTAATATCCCGGTTGGTACAAATTTAAGATTAGTAGGACCTGGTTCACCAAATTTATGGCGTAGCAATGCTGGGGTTTCATTTCCTTATGCGATAGCTGGATTAGTTTCTATAAATAATAGTGATGCTGGAACGCAATACTATTATTATTTTTACGATTGGGAAATTAAAGAACCCGATTGCGTAAGTCCTCGTGTACCTGTTGATGCTACTATTAATCCTTTTGCCATAGCAGGCTTTAGTTTAATAGATAACGGATTAGGTAATGTTTCATTTACCGACGCTTCTCAAAATTCAAGTTCATGGAATTGGGACTTTGGCGATGGTTCAGGCACAAGCACAGTTGTAAGTCCAAACTATACATATTTGGCTGATGGCACTTATACTATTACTCAAATTGTAACAAATAGTTGTGGAAGTGATACTACTACTCAAACTATAACTGTAATTGTTACAAATGAACAAATTACAATGCTAAATTCACAAATTAAAATTTACCCTAATCCATTTAACCAAAAAATTTCTATTTTATCTCACTCCGAAATTAAGAGTGTTTCATTTACCGACGTTTTGGGTAAACAATTAGATGTGAAAATAAATCTTATAAATCCGATAGCTATCGGATCTAAAAATATTATAATAAGCACTGAAAATATAGTTCAGGGAATTTATTTTATAAGAATAGAAACCTCAACAGGTAAATTTACTCATAAAATTATCAAAGAATAATGTTAGTCATGTTTTAACATTTGTTTGTCAAAATAAAACTTTATTTAATCTAAATATTTTGACTTTTGTAAAACAAAAGCAACCTATAAATTTTCATATCGTCTTTATAAAACAAAAAAAAGAAAAATAATTTGCAACCTTATAAGTAAAAACACGTATAAGAATTGTTAAAAAATAGAGAAATTAAATATTAAATAATATAAATCAATTCATTATGAAAAGAAAACTTTACGCATTAATAGTATTAATGCTATTTACAGGGCTTTTTGCAAGCAAGGTCTCCTATTCCCAGGTTGTAAAACCCGCAAAAATTACTAATGGGGTTTATCATGGACAGATCAATGCAAAGGATTTTAAGCAAATCACCGACATGAAGGGATTTGAAGAAGAACGTCTTAATAATAAGACGGAATTAAAAGCCAAGATGCAGGAGAGGAACCCGGGGATGAAAGTAAAATTGTATCCGGCGGGATCAAATGATCTGCCACAACCTCTTGACCCGATACTTCAGGGATCTGAAAAAAGCACTATGATAGCACCCCAGGTACTTCTGAATGTTCCTGGTCAGAACGGTGGCGCCGGCATCCCTCCTGATTGTAATGGTGCCATTGGGCCTAACCATTACCTTCAAACGATCAATCTTACATACGCTGTTTACAACAGGACTGGAACATTGGTCGCAGGTCCTTTTGCATTAAATTCATTTTTTACTGGTGTAACCGGAGCAGGTTGTAATGACGGCGATCCGATAATACTTTATGACGATCAGTCCGACAGGTGGCTTGCTGCGGAATTTTCCTTATGCGGTGCAAATGATTATATGCTTATAGCAGTTTCTACTACCAGCGACCCTACCGGTACCTGGAACAGGTGGTCATTTGATGTTGACGATGTGCCTGACTATATGAAATTTGGTGTTTGGCGTGATGGCTATTATATGTCAACAAACACTCCAAGTGGTAAAGATGTTTACGTTTTCGAAAGAAGTGTTATGCTTGCAGGTGGGCCAAGTCCTCAAATGGTAGGATTTGATAACCCGAACAGGCCGCTTAGCGGATTCCATTGTATTATGCCATTGGATAATGATGGTTTGTTTGCTCCTTCGGGTACCCCAGGTCAGTTTATAACTATCAACGACAATGCATGGGGTGGAACTGATGCACTGTGGATATATGAACTTGACGTGAACTGGACTACTCCGGCAAGCTCAACCTTTGCAAGAACACAGGTTGTTACTGTTCCTTCCTTTGATAGCAATTTCGGAGTAAGTTGGGATAATATTACCCAGCCCGGCACCTCACAAAAACTGGATGCGATTAACACAATATTGATGTATCGCGCACAATATCAAAATTTTGGAAGCTATCAGACTATTGTCTGTAACCATACGGTTGACGTGGACGGAACGGACCATGGCGGTGTAAGATGGTACGAACTCAGGAATACCGGGTCAACATGGACGCTTCGTCAGGCCGGAACTTTTGCACCCGATGCCCGTAGCAGATGGTTGGGTGGTATTTCAATGAATAAGAAAAATGAAATTGCTCTTGCGTATTCTATATCAAGTTCTACCGAATATCCTGGTATAAGGTTTACAGGTCAGACTGCTGCTGAATATGCTACAGCTTCAGGCGTTTTTGATATTGATGAAACAAATATCAAGACAGGTGCCGGATCCCAGACAACTATAAACAGGTGGGGCGATTATGCAGGAATGTGTGTAGATCCTAACGATAGCACAACATTTTGGTTTACAACTGAATATTGTAAGGCCGGAGGTAACTTAGGAACACAGATCACTTCTTTCAAGTTCCCGGATCTTGCCGCTCCCCCTTATGCCGATTTCGTTGGCGCTCCAACAACTATACCTGAAGGAGGAATGGTAAATTTTACTGATGTTTCGGCTAATCTGCCATCATCATGGTCATGGTCATTTCCAGGTGGCTCACCAACAACATCAAATCTGCAGAATCCGACCGGGATAGTCTATTCCAGCAGTGGCTTGTACAATGTAACATTGACTGCAACAAATTCTAACGGATCGGATATTGAGACAAAAACGAATTATATTAACGTAGCTGAACAAGGTTGCGCTTCAATATTTTTCTCCCAGAATTTTGACGGAGTTATTGCTCCTGCAATACCTATAGGATGGACTACAGCAGGCTCATGTGCTGTTGATTTTTATACTGGTGATGCTACAGATGCTAATGCCGGTGGTTACTGGCCTGTACCGGAGCATGGACAATTTGCAATGTCCAATGATGACGTTTATAATTGCGCTAAAACGATTGATTATCTGACCTTACCGACACAGAATTTTACCGGTAAAACAGGAATGGAATTGACCTTTTCTGCATCAAATTCTGGTGATTACGGTGGTACATCAACAGTTGAATTAAATATTAATGGTGCAGGATGGAATTCTATATATACAATTGCTAATGCAAATAATTGGCGATCCTTTACTATACCTCTGACTGGGACTGATAATATTGCTAATGTAGGAATAAGATTCCATTACAATGATGGTGGAGCATGGGCGACAGGACTGGCTATTGATGATGTTTCACTAAGCGCCAAACATAGTAATAATAATGTTTTAGCATCCACATCCACAATTACATATTACACTTCTATTCCTTATATTCAGGCACCTGTTCTTACTTTTGGCGGGAATATTAAGAACGGAGGATTTAATAATCAAACAGGAACACATCTTGATGTTTCAGTTGCCGGCGCTAAAACATTTAATGGGTCCAGTCCTTCTTCAACTTTAAATGTTAATGTTGAATCACCATTTACGCTTTCTTCTACATTTATACCTTCTAATATAGGTACTTATGATGTAACTTACACGGCCCATCAGGATTCAACAGATTGCACACCTTTGGATAATGTAACTACTATTGCAAATGCAATTGTGGTATCTGATACAGTATATGCAAGAGATGATAATAATGCGGCATACCAGTTAAGCGGAGCTAGTTATGGATTCACAAATTTAAATTATAAATGTGCTGTATCATTTACTGTTTTAGCAACAGATAATGCCAAATCAATTTCGATAGGTATCGGACCAGGGGCAGTTGCAGGTAAGACTATCCGGGGCAGAATATGGAACGATAACGCTGGTACACCAAATGCTTATGTAGCATCAACAGCAGTTTATACACTTACTACAGACGACCTGTACTCATGGCTTACTTTACAACTGTCAAGTGTAACTTCTTTAGCCCCTGGAAAATATTATGTCGGATTTGAGGCTGATACAAATGTTCTTGTTCTGGCCGGAACAGGGTTGCCTATTGAAACAGGCAGTCTTTGGATCAATGACAATACAACATGGTATAGCGATGCTGACGGAGTTGCTGAGATTTATTTCTGCAGATTGAATTTCGCCAACAATCCTCCCCCATATAATCTAGCACTCGAAGGAGTCGGATTTACTGACTATTCACTTACACCGGTATCTCAGGTCGTGCCTATAGAGTTTTTAGGCTTACTCGGTAATAATGGTGACAATAATCAGACAAATGTAAAATTCAAGGTCACTGTTACAGGATCTGGTAACTTTATTGATAGCAGTTCTACCCTGGCCACACTTTTACCAACAGTTGATTCATTAGTTTCAACCGCAAATACATATCAGCCTTCCATAGGTAATTATAATGTATTGTTCCAGGCGCTTTCTACGCAAACTCCTCTTGACAATGCACCGCAAGACAATTCAATGAATGCCGTCTTTGGTGTTACTGACACGGTATATGCAAGAGACTATGGCACTTTTGACGGTGGTGGCAGATATAATGTCGGGGTCAGTTATGAGCTTGGTAATGCTTTCGAAATAGTAAGCGTTAAACGACCAAATTCTGTTTCGGTGTATCTCCATCCCGTAACTGATGCAGGTTCTGTAATCAAGGCATTTCTCTATGATGGCACTCTTACTAACAGGATAGACTCTTCAGCAAGTCATACTATCCTGGCGGGTGATATCAATTCTGGATTCCTTACCCTGCCTCTTATACATAGAACATCACTTGTCCCTGGCTGGTACTATGCAGTAGTAATGCAGGTAAATACAGGCGATACGGTAGCAATAGCCGATGGCAGTGACTTCTATCAGTCTGCCGGTGCTTCTATTTTCAGAGATACAGCTTATACCGGTACATGGTACTCGCTTGACTTAGCACCGTTTATCAGGCTTAACCTCGATATTTGTCCGGGTTTGGCAATTTCCCCGTCTTATAACGTATGTAGCAGTGGCCCTGCTGAATTAGTTGCTTCAGGTTATATTGATTATACATGGGCACCTGCAACCGGGCTTAATACAACTGTAGGTGATACCGTTATTGCCTCACCTGCTGTTAGTACAGTCTATACTGTAACAGGAACAGCCGGCGTTTGTACAGATGTAGTTCAGGTAGCTTATAATATCCCTCCTACACTTGTAATGTCAGGAGTTGAAGAATCATCTGCCGGAGCCTGCGATGGTACTGGTACTACTACTCCAAGCGGAGGTGATTCTCCTTATACATACGTGTGGGATGTTATGGAAGATGTGCCTAGTACTGCCACTTTTAATGGAACAGGCGGTCCTTACCCTGAGGTTGCAACTACCAATTTCACATTGGCAGTCTCTGGCCTCGGTAATCTTGATGGTACAAATTTCGGAGTAGACAGAGTTTGTCTCGATATTTCCCAGGATAGAGCACAAGACTTAGATCTATTTTTAATTTCTCCTACAGGAACTAATGTAGAATTATCAACAGACAACGGCGGTAATAATGATAATTATACAGGTGTATGTTTCGATATGTCGGCTGCTACTGCCATAGAAGGCCAAGTTGGAATACTATCCGGAGATTACAGACCATCTCAACCTCTTACTAATTTCCATACAGGCCAAAATCCTAATGGCAACTGGACCTTGCGGGTGACTGAGGATTTGGCAACCGGCAACGGAGGTAATACTGTCAATAGCTGGTCTATAACTTTTAATACTACTATTCAGCAAAATGTAACAACACAAACAGTTGGTGATTTATGTGATGGTACTTATAATGTAACTGTTACCGATGACTCCGATTGCGAAGTAACCGGCTCTATTACTTTACCATTAGCACTTCCACCAGTTGCTAATTTCACTGGCTTACCAACTACAGTTTGTCAGGGAGGAATAGTGAATTTTACTGATAATTCTACAAATACTCCAACTTCATGGTCATGGACTTTTGTAGGTGGCACTCCAGCTAGTTCTTCTGCTCAAAACCCTTCAATTATATATGATACTCCCGGAACTTATGATGTAATTTTAACTGCTACAAATGCCAGTGGTTCAGATGGAGAAACAAAAACAGGATATATTACTGTAGTAGCCGACCCGTCAATATCAGCTCAGCCGGTCAGCGCATCAATATGCGTAGGTGGCACTTATGCCCCTACAGTAACTGCAGCAGGCGGTACCCCTTCGTTGACTTATCAGTGGCAGTATTCAAGCGATAATGTAACTTTTAACAATGTAGTGAATGGTACTCCTGTAAATTCAACTTATGCAAATCAAACTTCTGCAACTCTATTCACAGTTACAGGAAATATAGCAGCAGGCACATATTATTACAGATGTGTGGTATCAGCAAGCGGCAGTGGCTGTGGTACATTAAACAGTACAAGCGGAACGTTAACCATAGTAACCGACCCGTCAATATCAGCTCAACCTGTCAGCGCATCAATATGCGTAGGTGGCACTTATGCCCCTACAGTAACTGCAGCAGGCGGCACACCTTTATTGGCATATCAATGGCAATATTCAAGCGATAATGTAACTTTTAATAATGTAGCAAATGGTACTCCTGCTAATTCAATTTATACCAATCCCACTTCTGCAGGTACGTTTACCGTTTCCGGAAACATAGCTGCCGGCACATATTATTACAGATGTGTGGTAAGCGATGCAGGAAGCGGTTGTACAACTCCTCTGAATTCTAATTCAGGAACTTTAACAGTGAATCCAAGTTCGCCTGTCAGTGTTAGTATAGCTGCTGTTCCGGCAGGTGCGATCTGCTCAGGGACAAGTGTGACCTTTACAGCTACCCCTACAAATGGCGGCGCAATACCTGCTTATCAGTGGAAACTGAATGGAGCGAATGTTGGTGCCAATAGCCCTACATACATAAATGCTGCACTGGCAAACGGCGACATTGTTACCTGTGTGCTGACCTCAAATGCAACGTGTCCGACAGGAAACCCTGCAACATCGAATGCTATAGCGATGACTGTGAATCCGAATCTGCCTGTCAGTGTTAGTATAGCTGCAGTTCCTGCGGGTGCTATCTGTCCGGCTACAAGTGTGACCTTTACAGCAACCCCGACGAATGGCGGTGCAATACCTGCTTATCAGTGGAAACTGAATGGAGCGAATGTAGGTGCAAATAGTCCGACATACATCAATGCTGCTTTGGCAAACGGTGACATTGTTACCTGTGTGCTGACCTCAAATGCAACATGTCCGACAGGAAACCCTGCAACATCGAATGCTATAGCGATGACTGTGAATCCGAATCTGCCTGTCAGTGTTAGTATAGCAGCAGTTCCTGCAGGCGCTATCTGTCCGGCTACAAGTGTAACCTTTACAGCTACCCCGACGAATGGCGGTGCAATACCGGCATATCAGTGGAAACTGAATGGAGCGAATGTTGGTGCCAATAGTCCTACATACATAAATGCTGCATTGGCAAACGGTGACATTGTTACCTGTGTGCTGACCTCAAATGCAACATGTCCGACAGGAAACCCTGCAACATCTAATGCTATAGCGATGACTGTGAATCCGAATCTGCCTGTCAGTGTTAGTATAACAGCAGTTCCTGCAGGCGCTATCTGTCCGGTTACAAGTGTGACCTTTACAGCTACTCCGACAAATGGCGGCGCAACACCGGCATATCAGTGGAAACTGAATGGAGCCAACGTAGGCGCCAATAGCCCTACATACATAAATGCTGCATTAGCAAACGGTGACATTGTTACCTGTGTGCTGACATCGAATGCAACATGTGCAACAGGAAACCCTGCAACATCGAATGCTATAGCGATGACTGTGAATCCGAATCTGCCTGTCAGTGTAAGTATAGCAGCAGTTCCTGCAGGCGCTATCTGTCCGGCTACAAGTGTGACCTTTACAGCTACTCCGACAAATGGCGGCGCAACACCGGCATATCAGTGGAAACTGAATGGAGCCAACGTAGGCGCCAATAGCCCTACATACATCAATGCTGCATTAGCAAACGGTGACATTGTTACCTGTGTGCTGACATCGAATGCAACATGTGCAACAGGAAACCCTGCAACATCTAATACTATAGCGATGACTGTGAATCCAAATCTGCCTGTCAGTGTTAGTATAGCAGCAGTTCCTGCAGGTGCGATCTGTTCGGGAGCGAATGTAACCTTTACAGCTACCCCGACAAATGGCGGTGCAGCACCGGCATATCAGTGGAAACTGAATGGAGCCAACGTAGGCGCTAATAGCCCGACATACATCAATGCTGCTTTGGCAAATGGTGATATTGTTACCTGTGTACTGACTTCAAATGCAACTTGCCCGACAGGAAATCCGGCAACGTCAAATACTATTACAATGACTGTGAATCCGAATCTGCCTGTAAGTGTAAGTATAGCAGCAGTTCCTGCAGGCGCTATCTGTCCAGCTACAAGTGTGACCTTTACAGCTACTCCGACAAATGGCGGTGCAATACCTGCTTATCAGTGGAAACTGAATGAAGCGAATGTTGGTGCAAATAGTCCTACATACATCAATGCTGCATTAGCAAACGGTGACATTGTTACCTGTGTGCTGACATCGAATGCAACATGTGCAACAGGAAACCCTGCAACATCTAATGCTATAGCGATGACTGTGAATCCGAATCTGCCTGTCAGTGTAAGTATAGCTGCTGTTCCTGCAGGCGCTATCTGTCCAGCTACAAGTGTGACCTTTACAGCTACCCCGACAAATGGCGGCGCAACACCGGCATATCAGTGGAAACTAAATGGAGCGAATGTCGGTGCCAATAGTCCTACATACATAAATGCTGCATTAGTAAACGGTGACATTGTTACCTGTGTACTGACCTCAAATGCAACATGTGCAACAGGAAACCCTGCAACATCTAATGCTATAGCGATGACTGTGAATCCGAATCTGCCTGTCAGTGTTAGTATAGCTGCTGTTCCGGCAGGTGCGATCTGCTCAGGGACAAGTGTGACCTTTACAGCTACCCCGACAAATGGCGGCGCAACACCGGTATATCAGTGGAAACTGAATGGAGCCAACGTAGGTGCCAATAGCCCTACATACATAAATGCTGCATTAGCAAACGGTGACATTGTTACCTGTGTGCTAACATCGAATGCAATGTGTACAACAGGAAACCCTGCAACATCTAATGCTATAGCGATGACTGTGAATCCGAATCTGCCTGTCAGTGTAAGTATAGATGCTGTTCCTGCAGGCGCTATCTGTCCGGCTACAAGTGTGACCTTTACAGCTACCCCGACAAATGGCGGCGCAACACCGGCATATCAGTGGAAACTGAATGGAGCCAACGTAGGCGCCAATAGCCCTACATACATCAATGCTGCTTTAGCAAATGGTGACATTGTTACCTGTGTGCTGACATCGAATGCAACATGTGCAACAGGAAACCCTGCAACATCTAATGCTATAGCGATGACTGTGAATCCGAATCTACCGGTCAGCGTTAGTATAGCT
>Ga0209211_10003077_pt1 | contig 27723 bp, 23 predicted proteins | sample RifGroA2_FD_183992 | JGI IMG/M metagenome (GOLD analysis project Ga0209211, IMG submission 183992) | Groundwater microbial communities from Rifle, Colorado, USA - Groundwater A2 (SPAdes) (version 2) | ecosystem: Environmental > Aquatic > Deep subsurface > Groundwater | place: Rifle, Colorado...
AAGAAGATGCCCGTTATGATCAGCTCAAATTAGGCATGTGAGCCAGCGCCTTTAGGCGCATCACGTTTTTGCCCCTTTGAGGGGCTAATAGAGATAAACCCCCGGCTTTGCCGGGGGTAACTTAATTTTTATAGCGGGTTCCAGAACTGGCGCCCGCACAGGAGCACGCACTTGATCACGCAAGATTTTGAAAAACGCACCCGACAACTCATCGACAGCCTCAAGGGCATTTGCGCTTCCTATGGCCTTGGCAACGACGGCAACGAATTCAAGATCATCACCCAGGTCTTTCTCTACAAGTTCCTCAACGACAAGTTCGCCTTCGAGGCCAAGAAAATCAGGCCAGACCTGGCTCAAGCTGAAAGCTGGGAACAGGCCATCGCCAACTTGAGCGCCGACGACTTGGAAATGCTGCAAATGCAAATGGGCGCAGACACTGCGCGCCTGAAGCCGGAGCACTTCATCGCCCACCTCTTCGGTCGCCAGAACGCGCCGGACTTCGCCAAACTGTTCGACGATACCCTGCGCGACATCGCCATCAGCAATAACGACATCTTCGCCGTCAAGACCGACGGCGGCGCGAAGATCACCCTGTTCGACCGGGTGAGTGAATTCATCACCGATACCGCCAAGCGCGATGCCTTCTGCCGCGCCGTCATCAACAAGCTGGTGGAATTCAGCTTCGAGCGCATCTTCACGCAGAAATATGACTTCTACGCCGCGCTGTTTGAATATCTGATCAAGGACTACAACAAGGACAGCGGCGGCAAATACGCCGAGTACTACACCCCGCACGCCGTCGCCAAGATCATGGCGGCCATCCTTGTGCCCGAAGCCCGTCGCGGCAAGGTGAGCAACGTGAGCTGCTACGATCCCTCGGCGGGTTCGGGTACGCTGTTGATGAACCTCGCCCACGCCATCGGCGAGCAACGCTGCGCCATCTTCTCGCAGGACATCTCGCAGAAATCATCCAGTCTGCTGCGCCTGAATTTGATTTTGAACAACCTGGTTCACTCCATCCCCAACATCATCCAGGGCAACACCATGCTCCATCCCTACCATCGGGAGGGCAAGGCGCTCAAGAAGTTCGACTACATCGTTTCCAATCCGCCGTTCAAGATGGATTTCAGCGATTTCAGGAATGAGCTGGACAGCAAGGAACATCAGGAACGTTTCTTCGCCGGGGTGCCCAATATTCCTAAGCAGGCCGTGGATAAGATGGCCATCTACCAGCTCTTTCTTCAGCACATCATCCATTCGCTCAAACCCGGCGGCAAGGCCGCGGTCGTCGTGCCCACCGGCTTCATCACCGCACAAAGCGGCATCGACCGGAAAATCCGCGAGCATCTGGTGGACAACAAAATGCTCGCGGGCGTGGTCTCCATGCCCAGCAACATCTTCGCCACTACCGGCACTAACGTTTCCATCCTGTTCATCGACGATGCCAACAAGGAGGGCGTGGTGCTGGTCGATGCCTCCAATCTCGGCACCAAGGTCAAGGACGGCAAGAACCAGAAGACCCTGCTTTCCGAAGCCGAGGAAGACCGAATCATCGCCACCTTCAATGGAAAAGAGGCGGTGGAAAATTCCTCGGTGGTAGTGAACTACGACGACATCGCTGCCAAGAATTACAGCTTGAGCGCGGGGCAGTATTTCGAGGTGAAGATTGAATACACCGACCTGACACCGAAGGAGTTCGCAACAAAGATGCAGAGCTTTGCCAGCAATCTGGACAAGCTGTTCAAGGAATCGGCGGGGCTGGAGAAGGAGATCAAGAAACAGTTGGTAGGGTTGCGGTATGAGTAATTTTGCCAAAGGCAAAATAGGGGACCTTTTGACCCTTCAACGGGGCTTCGATATTACTAAGAAGCAACAAACCAATGGCATTTACCCTGTGGTTTCGTCAAGCGGTGTAACGAGCTACCACAGTGAATTTATGGCAAAAGGCCCTGGTGTCGTAATCGGTCGAAAAGGAACTTTAGGTTCTGCCTTCTATCTTGAAACAGATTATTGGCCCCACGATACGACTCTATGGGTAAAAGATTTCAAAGGTAATGACCCTAAATTTATCTACTACTTCCTGAAAACTCTTCGTTTGGAGAGGCTTGATTCGGGCTCATCAAACCCAACGTTAAACAGGAACTTTGTTCATCAGTTGGATGCGAATAAACCAGACCCAAAAGTACAGAGGAAAATCGCCGCAGTCCTATCCGCCCTCGATGCCAAGATCAACTGCAACAACCGCATCAACGCCGAGCTGGAGGCGCTGGCCAAGACACTGTACGACTACTGGTTCGTGCAGTTCGACTTCCCCTTCGACTTCGCTCAGGGCAGACCCGATGCCAATGGCGATCCCTACAAATCCTCCGGCGGCAAGATGGTCTACAACGCCACACTGAAACGAGAGATTCCGGCAGGGTGGAAAGACTCAAATATTCTTGCTGTTGCCGATTTGCTCGGTGGAGGAACACCGACGAAAAAGAAGCCTGAATATTGGAGTGGTGATATTCCCTTCTTCACTCCCACCGATGCTGACGGAACCATCTTTAAATTTTCGACAGCCGATTACATCACCGACGCAGGCTTGAAAGGCAGTAGTACCAAGCTCTTTGGCACGCACACTGTTTTCATTACGGCACGCGGTTCCGTGGGCAGGTTGGTATTGGCCGGCGTCGACATGGCGATGAATCAGTCTTGTTATGCGTTGCGCGCCAAGCCGGGCATCAGCTACACATACCTGTTCTTTCTCGCCAAGGAATTGATCCATCACCTGCAAGTCAAGTCTTCAGGCTCCGTCTTTGATTCCATCGTCTCGAATGACATAGAACTGACCAATCTTGCTATCCCCAAAAGTGAGGTCATTGAGAAGTTTGCTGCAGTCGTTGAACCTGCGTTCGAGAAAATCGCCAACAATACGAAGGAAAACCAGCACCTCACCCAACTCCGCGACTGGCTGCTGCCCATGTTGATGAACGGCCAAGTTACGGTCGCGTAAAGGAGGCAAGGATGAGCAAGAACAAGAATCCGCAGGTTGGCAAAAAAAATGAGGCGTCCATTGCCCGTTCATCGGCTGCCGAGTATCTGACCTTTGTCGCGACCAGTGGCCATGGCGGCGTCGAAGCGGTTTACGCGGATGAAAACGTCTGGCTTACGCAGAAGATGATGGGGGCGCTGTATGACGTTGAGACCCACACCATCAACTACCATCTGAAAAAGGTGTTTGCCGATAGTGAGCTGGAGGAAGATGCAGTTATTCGAAATTTTCGAATAACTGCCGCAGACGGAAAAAACTACGACACCAAGCACTACAAGCTCGCCGCGACCATCGCCGTTGGCCACAAGGTCAACTCCGAACGCGCCGTGCAGTTCCGCAAATGGGCGAACGCCATCATTGAGTCGTTCACCATCAAGGGCTACGCGATGGATGACGAGCGGCTGAAGAATGACGGCTCAGTTCTCAGTCGGCGGTATTTTGAAGAGCAGTTGCAGCGCATTCGGGAAATCCGCCTCTCCGAGCGTAAGTTCTACCAAAAAATTACCGACATTTACGCCACGTCGATTGACTACGATGTCACGGCGCAGGCCACCAAGCGTTTTTTCGCCACCGTACAAAACAAGCTGCATTGGGCTATCCATGGCCAGACGGCGGCAGAAGTCATCTACCACCGCGCCGATGCCGGGAAAGACAACATGGGGTTGACCTCCTGGAAGGATGCGCCCGGAGGGAAAATCCAGAAATTCGACGTGGTCGTCGCCAAAAACTATTTGGCCGAAAACGAAATGGCGCAATTGCAACGGCTGGTTTCGGCTTATCTGGACGTGGCCGAGGACATGGCGCTGCGGCAGATCCCGATGACTATGCAGGATTGGGAGGCTCGCCTTAACCGGTTCATCGAAGCGACAGACCGGGAAATTTTGCAGGACGCAGGCAAAGTCACAGCGGAAATTGCGAGGGCCCATGCCGAAAGCGAATTCGAGAAATACCGGATCGTGCAGGATCGGCTGTTCGAGAGCGATTTTGACCGGGTGATCAGACAGATCGAGTCTGAGCGTCAGCCTGGGGGCGATGATGAATAATGTTCCGGCCATCCTCGCGTCGGGCAAGGATTGTTCATGAGCGCCCCTGCGCAAGATGCAGCACTGCATGCCTTATGCGAGCAACTGCAAAAAATCCACCAACAAGCCGAAATCGCCTGCCTATTCATCGGCGACCGAGAATTGCTGGATTGCGCGCACTGCGGCCTGCTGGAGGATGTGCTGATCGATGGCCGACTGGTCACCTATCAAGCCGACGCGGTGGACGCTGCCGACTCCGGCCTGCGCTTTGCCGCTGTGGACGATGGCAATTTTGTCTGCCCGCAATGTGGGGCGGTGATAGAGGGGAAGTTTTTTGTCTGAGCGCAATGTGCTCATGGGGCGATAAGCCGAAAACACCCGTTTCGGTTAGAATGCCGCCTTCGAATTCGAACCAACCGTAAGGACTACACCATGTATCAAATCGCTCCGAGCATCCTTTCCGCCAATTTCGCCAAGCTGGGCGAGGAAGTCGACAACGTTCTCGCCTCCGGCGCGGACATCGTGCACTTCGACGTGATGGACAACCATTACGTGCCTAACCTGACCATCGGGCCGTTGGTGTGCGAGGCGCTGCGCAAGCATGGCGTGACTGCTCCTATCGACGTGCACCTGATGGTCAAGCCGGTGGATCGCATCATTCCCGACTTCGCCAAGGCCGGCGCGACCTTCATCACCTTCCATCCAGAAGCTTCCGAGCACATCGATCGCACCATCGGTCTGATCAAGGAAAGCGGTTGCAAGGCTGGCTTGGTGTTCAATCCGGCTACGCCGCTGGATATTCTAGAATACACGCTGCCCAAGCTGGATATGGTGTTGCTGATGTCGGTGAACCCCGGTTTCGGCGGTCAGAAATTCATCCCTCATGTGCTGGACAAGGCGCGCAAGGTGCGCAAGATGATCGATGCCGGCGGCTATAACTGCCGTCTGGAAATCGACGGCGGTGTGGGTCCGGCGAACATCCGCGAAGTTGCCGAAGCCGGTGTGGACACCTTCGTGGCCGGTTCCGCGGTGTTCGGCAAGTACAACGCCAACGACAAGAATCGTTACGACACCATCATCGGCGAATTGCGCGCCGAGTTGGCCCAAGCCAAGGTCTGATAATCATGCGCGCCGGTGCCTGCGTATTGTTGCTGGCCGCCTTCGGGTTGGCCGGTTGCGATCGTCTCACCGGCGAGGCCGACCGGAAGATCTACGATGCGGAGGCGATAGGCTATGCCTGCCGCGTTTCGCTCAAGGTGCCGGAAGACTGCATGAAGGAGAATGATGGGCAGAGTCCGACGTCCATATTGGCTGGCTGGAAGAAGGCCAACAAGGACATCGAGGACAACGTGATCGATCCCTCGATGGGCAAGGATCATCAGGCAGAAACGCTCGCACAGAGCACACTTGCCGCCGTTGAGACCGCCGCATCGGAAGTCCCCGCCGCGCCCACCAAGGGCGAAAAACCGGCAACCAAGCCTGGCAAGGCGGAGATACACTGACATGACACCTCAAACCCGCTTCCCCCCGCCGCTGAATGTCAAAGCTATCGTTGTCGATCTCGACGGTACGATGCTGCACACCGCGCCTGAACTTTGCGAAGCTGCCAACCGCATGCTGCGCGACATGGACTATGCGTCGGTGTCGCAGGAGCTGCTGGCCAGCTATATCGGCAACGGCATCTCATGGCTGGTGAAGCGCGCGCTGACCGGCGAGATGCATGCCACGCCGGATGCCGCGCTCTACGATCATGCGCTGCCGATCTTCGAGCAGCACTACACCGAGCTGTTGCTGCAGAGCAAGCCGTTCGGCGGTGTGGTCGAAGGACTGGATGCGATGAAGGCGGCCGGCTTCCGCTTGGGTTGCATCACCAACAAGGTGGAGCGATACACGCTGCCGTTGCTGTCAGGCACAGGGCTGGCGAAGTATTTCGAGATCGTGTTGGCGGGCGACACGCTGCCGGAGAAGAAGCCGCATCCGTTGCCGCTGCTGCATGCCGCGAAGTTCTTCAATGTGCCGGTCGAGCAACTGCTGCTGATCGGCGATTCGCTGAGCGACACGGTTGCCGCGCGCGCTGCGGGCTGTCCGGTGTTTTGTGTGCCTTACGGCTATAACCATGGCGAACCGGTCGAGACGCTGGATCTTGATGCGGTGATTGCCGACCTGCCTGCCGCATTGAAACTCATCAAGCTTGCATAAAATGAAATTGAACGACCTCCTCAGTTGGCGATGGCGCTGATGCTTTTGTAGGTCGGATGAGCGTAGCGTTATCCGACAATTTTGCGTCAGGTCTGTCGGATAACGCGATGAAATCGCTCATCCGACCTACACCACACCGGAGGTTTTTCATGTTGTCCCCGATCACAGAACAGGATTTCAATCAATTAGCCGAACAAGGCTATAACCGCATCCCGCTGGTCGCCGAGACCTTCGCCGATCTCGATACGCCGCTGTCGCTGTACCTCAAGCTCGCCAACAAGCCTTATTCCTATCTGCTGGAATCGGTGCAGGGCGGTGAGCGTTTCGGCCGCTATTCCTTCATCGGCCTGCCCGCCGACACGCGCATCACGGTGCGCGGCAAGCAGGTCACGCTGACGCACGGCGACACTGAGACCTCGCACGAGGTCGACAATCCGCTGGATTACATCAGCGAATACCAGTCGCGCTTCAAGGTCGCGCCCTTGCCGAACCTGCCGCGCTTCACCGGCGGACTCGCGGGTTACTTCGGCTACGACACCGTGCGCTATATCGAGCCGCGTCTGGCGAAGACTGTGAAGCCGGATACGCTCGGCACACCCGACATCCTGCTGATGCTGACCGAGCAGCTCGCGGTGATCGACAACCTGTCCGGCAAGCTCACGTTTATCGTCTACGCCAACCCGGCGCAGGATGACGCCTACTCGCTGGCGCGCGAACGGTTGCGCGAACTGATCGGCATGATGCGTCTGCCGGTGCACATCCCGCATGCCCCGGCGATGCACGGCGGCGAGGCCAAGTCGGAATTCGGCGAGGCCGCGTTCAAGCAGGCGGTGGAGAAGGCCAAGCAGTACATCTTCGATGGCGACATCATGCAGGTGGTGCTTTCCCAGCGCATGTCGCAGCCCTTCCCGGCCTCGCCGCTGTCGCTGTACCGTGCGCTGCGCAGTATCAATCCTTCGCCCTACATGTTCTATTACGACATGGGCGATCATTACGTCGTCGGCTCGTCGCCGGAGATCCTGGCGCGGCTGGAAGGCGATACCGTCACCGTGCGTCCGATTGCCGGTACGCGTCCGCGCGGCAAGACGCCGCAGCAGGATGCCGACCTCGCGGTAGAGCTGCTGGCCGATCCCAAGGAGCTGGCCGAACACTTGATGCTGATCGACCTCGGTCGCAACGACATCGGCCGCGTCGCAAAGAACGGCACGGTCAAGCTCACCGACAAGATGGTCATCGAGCGCTACTCGCATGTGATGCACATCGTCTCCAACGTCGATGCGAAACTGAAGCCGGGCCTGAATGCGATGGACGTGCTCAAGGCCACGTTCCCCGCCGGTACGGTGAGCGGTGCTGCCAAGGTGCGCGCGATGGAGATCATCGACGAACTGGAACCATCCAAGCGCGGCATCTACGCCGGCGCGGTCGGTTACCTCGGCTTCAACGGCGACATGGATGTCGCCATCGCGTTGCGCACCGCCGTGGTGAAAGACAACATGCTGTACGTGCAGGCGGGCGCGGGCATCGTCGCCGACTCCGTGCCGGACAGCGAATGGATGGAGACGCAGAACAAGGCGCGCGCCGTGCTGCGCGCAGCGGAGATGGTGCTGGATGGGCTGGACGCAGAAGTTCATCGTTAAGTCATGCTGCGCCTGACCGAAATCAAACTGCCCATCGAGCATCCCGAGGGCGAAATCGAAGCCGCCATCCTCAAGCGGCTAGGTATCCCTGCGGAAGACCTGCTCGGCCACGTCGTGTTCAAGCGCGGCGTGGATGCGCGCAAGAAGAACTGCATCCTGTTTGCCTATACGCTGGATGTAGCACTGCGCGACGAAGCCGCCGTGCTCGCGCGCTTCGGCAAAGACTCTCACGTCAAAATCACTCCCGACACCAGTTATCACTTCGTCGCGCAAGCGACGCAGCCTCTCGCTGAACGCCCCGTCGTGATCGGCATGGGACCTGCCGGCCTGTTCGCTGGGCTGCTGCTCGCGCAGATGGGCTTCCGTCCGCTGATCCTCGAACGCGGCAAGGCCGTGCGCGAACGCACGAAAGACACCTGGGGGCTGTGGCGGCAGGGCAAGCTCGATCCCGAATCCAACGTGCAGTTCGGCGAGGGTGGGGCGGGCACGTTCTCCGACGGCAAGCTGTACAGCCAGATCAAGGACCCGCGCCATCTGGGCCGCAAGGTGCTGGCCGAGTTCGTCCAGGCGGGCGCACCGGAAGAGATCATGTACGAGAGCCATCCGCACATCGGCACCTTTCGGCTGGTCGGCATGGTGGAGAAGATGCGCGAGAACATCATCGCGCTGGGCGGCGAGATTCGCTTCCAGAGCCGCGTGGACGACATCGAGATCGAGAACGGGCCCGATGGCGTCAAACAGATTCGCGGCGTGGTGCTGAGCAACGGCGAACGCATCGCGACCAACCATCTGGTGCTGGCCATCGGTCACAGCGCGCGCGATACCTTCGAGATGCTGTACAAGCGCGGCGTGTACATCGAGGCCAAGCCGTTCTCCGTCGGCTTCCGCATCGAGCATCCGCAATCGCTGATCGACCGCGCGCGCTACGGCAGCAACGCGGGTAATCCGCTGCTGGGCGCGGCGGACTACAAGCTGGTGCATCACGCGAAGAATGGCCGCGCGGTGTACAGCTTCTGCATGTGCCCCGGCGGTACGGTGGTCGCCGCGACCTCGGAGCCGGGGCGCGTGGTTACCAACGGCATGAGCCAGTATTCGCGTAACGAGCGAAATGCGAACAGCGGCATCGTCGTGAACATTTCGCCGGAAGAAGATTATCCGGGCGACCCGCTGGCCGGCGTCGAATTCCAGCGCCGCTGGGAATCGCGCGCGTTCGAATTGGGCGGCGGCACCTACCAGGCGCCGGGGCAACTGGTCGGAGACTTCCTTGCGGGCCGGCCTTCGAGCAACTTTGGCGAGGTTCAGCCGTCCTATACGCCGGGGGTGCATCTGACCGACCTGTCGACCGCGCTTCCGGACTATGCGATCGAAGCCATCCGCGAGGCGCTGCCCGCGTTCGCGAAACAGATACAGGGCTTTGACATGGCGGACGCGGTGCTGACCGGCGTGGAGACGCGCACCTCATCGCCGCTGCGCATCAAGCGTAACGATGAAGATCTGCAGAGTCTGAACACGCGCGGCCTGTATCCGACCGGCGAAGGCGCGGGCTATGCGGGCGGCATCCTGTCCGCCGCGGTGGACGGCATCAAGGTTGCCGAGGCGGTTGCGTTGAGTATGATGCAGACGAAGAACTGAGACTGGAGCAAAACATGCTTTTGATGATAGACAACTACGACTCCTTCACCTACAACCTGGTGCAGTATTTCGCCGAACTCGGCGCGGACGTGGTGGTGCACCGCAACGACGAGATCACGGTGGAGCAGATCGAGAAACTGAACCCGCAGCACATCGTCGTCTCGCCCGGCCCCTGCACGCCGAACGAGGCGGGTGTGTCGGTCGCGGCGATCAAACACTTCGCCGGCAAGGTTCCGCTGCTGGGCGTCTGCCTCGGCCACCAGAGCATAGGATCGGCGTTCGGCGGCAGGATCATCCACGCGAAGACGCTGATGCACGGCAAGACCTCGCTGATACACCACAACAGCAACAGCGTGTTCACCGGCCTGCCGAATCCGTTCACCGCGACGCGTTATCACTCGCTGGTGATCGAGCGCGAAACCATGCCCGATTGCCTGGAGATCACCGCGTGGACCGACGACGGCGAGATCATGGGCGTGCGCCACAAGACGCTGGCGGTGCACGGCGTGCAGTTCCATCCCGAATCCATCCTGACCGAGCACGGTCACGACATGCTGAAAAACTTCCTGGAGGGCAAGCCATGAAACCTCAAGACGCGCTGAAACGCATTATCGAGCACCGCGAGATATTCCACGACGAGATGGTGTCGCTGATGCGACAGATCATGGGCGGAGAAGTCACGCCCGTGATGATCGCGGCGATCATCACGGGATTGCGCGTGAAGAAGGAGACCATAGGCGAGATCGCCGGTGCGGCGACCGTGATGCGCGAGCTCTCGACCAAGGTCGAGATGGCCGACGACAGCCGGCTGGTCGACACCTGCGGCACCGGCGGCGACGGCGCGCACACCTTCAACATCTCCACCGCGTCGGCCTTCGTCGCGGCGGCGGCGGGCGCGAAGATCGCCAAGCACGGCGGCCGCTCGGTGTCGTCGCAATCCGGCAGCGCGGACGTGCTGGAGGCATTGGGCGTCAACATCAACCTGACGCCGGAACAGACGGTGTGCTGCATTAACGAGGTCGGCTTCGGCTTCATGTTCGCGCCGAACTATCATAGTGCGATGAAGCATGCCGCACCGGTGCGCAAGGAGCTCGGCATACGCACGCTGTTCAACATCCTGGGTCCCTTGACCAATCCTGCAGGCGCGAAGCAGCAACTGATGGGCGTGTTCCATCCGGACTTGGTCGGGATCCAGGCGCGCGTGCTGCAACGTCTCGGTAGCAAACGCGTGATGGTGGTGCATGGCGAGGACGGACTGGACGAGATCACCATCACGGGCAACACGCAGGTCGCCGAACTCAAGGACGGCGAAGTGCATGAGTACACCATCCACCCCGGAGAGTTCGGCCTCTCCACCGCGACGCTGGAGGATCTCAATGCGACCAGCGTGCAGGCCTCGCGCGACATGATCCTCGACGTGCTCGACAACCAGCCCGGCCCGGCGCTGGACATCGTGCTGCTGAACGCGGGCGCGACGATCTATCTCGCCGGTCTGGCCGACACGCTGGAGAGCGGCGTGGGCAAGGCCGCCGAAGTGATCGCCAGCGGCGCGGCGAAGGACAAGCTGGCGCAGCTGGTCAGGGTCAGCAACGCCCAATCCTGAAGTAATCAACCAAAAAACCTAAGTTCTATCCGCAGATTACACAGATTAACGCAGATTTTTATGTACTTATGCTCGATAGGTGGCCCACCTAAAGGTGTGCCCGATTGACGAGATAGCTTGTTGTTTAATCTGCGGGAATCTGCGTAATCTGCGGACAACTGCTTTTTTAAGGATCAATGACCCGTGGTCTCCGTCCAGCATAACTTCCCGCCCATCACCGGCGAGGACAGCGCCGACATCCAGCGCTGGCTGTCCGCGTTGTCCGACGTCTATGCACCGGCAGAAATAGCCTTGATCCGGCAGGCATGCGAATTTGCCGCGCCGCTGTATCACGGGCAATCCGCCCTCGCCGGCGCACCGCTGCTGCCGCATGCGCTGGGCTCGGCGGGCATTCTGATCGGGTTGCATCTGGACCACGAGACCATCGCGGCCACGGTGCTGCATGCGGTGCCGGATTATCTGGACGACTGGAAGGAAGTGCTGACCGAGCGCTTCGGCGGAAATGTGACGAGTCTGGTCGGCGGCATCTCGCGTATGGAGCGCATCCGATTATTCAGCGAGGTGCGCGCCGCCGCCGACAAGGACGAGGCCGCGCAACAGATCGAGAGCCTGCGCAAGATGCTGCTGGCGATGGTCGAGGACATACGCGTCGTGCTGATCAAACTCGCCGAACGCACCCAGACGCTACGCAGCCTGTCTGGCGCAGATGCCGCACTGCAGCAGCGGATCGCACAGGAGACGCACGGTATCTTCGCGCCGCTGGCGAACCGGCTGGGCGTGTGGCAGCTCAAGTGGGAGCTGGAAGACCTGTCGGTGCGCTATCTGGAGCCTGTGTTGTACAAGCAGGTTGCGAAACTGCTCGACGAGCGTCGCGTCGATCGCGAGCGCTATATCGCCGATGTAATCGCCGGCTTGCAGCGGGCACTGGCTGACGCCGGTATCGCGGGCGAGGTGACCGGCCGTCCCAAGCACATCCACAGCATCATCAACAAGATGAAGCGCAAGCGCATCGCGTTCGGCGATCTCTACGACGTGCGCGCGGTGCGCATCATGGTTGCGGATATTCAGAGTTGTTACGCGGCGCTCTCCGTCGTGCACGAACTGTGGCCGGCGATTTCCAGCGAATTCGACGACTACATCGCCAACCCCAAGCCCAATGGTTACCGCTCGCTGCACACCGCGGTGGCCGGTCCGCGCGGGCTCGCGGTGGAGGTGCAGATACGCACGCAGGACATGCACCACGATTCCGAGCTCGGCGTCGCCGCGCACTGGCGCTACAAGGAGAACAAGAAATCCGACGCCGGCTTCGACGAGAAAATCGCCTGGTTGCGCCAGATCCTCGCGTGGAAGGCGGAGCTGGCCGACAGCGGCAACCTGCAGGAACAGTTCCGTAACGAGCTGTTGCAGGATCGCGTCTACGTGTTTACGCCGCAGGGCAAGGTGATCGACCTGCCCAAGGGCGCGACGCCGGTGGACTTCGCCTACATCCTGCACACCGATCTCGGCCACCGCACGCGCGGCGCGAAAGTGGACGGCAACATCGTGCCGCTCAAGTATCAGCTGCAGAACGGACAGCGCGTGGAGATCCTGACCACGAAGCAGGGCGCGCCCAGTCGTGACTGGCTTTCGCCGCAGCTAGGCTACCTGAAGAGTGCGCGGGCGCGCGCCAAGGTGCGGCACTGGTTCAAGACGCAGAACCTCGACGACAGCATCGCGCAGGGCCGCTTGCTGCTCGATCGCGAACTGCAGCGGCTGGGCGTGACCGCGGTCAACCAGGAAAAGGTCGCGCAGCGATTGAATTTCCACAGGCTGGATGAATTGCTCGCCGCGCTAGGGCGCGGCGACATCACCACGCGCCGCGTTGGCCTCGCGATCCAGCAGGAAGTTCCGGCGAAAGTTGAGATCGCCGCGCCGACCGCAACGCGCAAACCCGCAACGCCGCGCGCCTCGTCGACCGGAGTGCTGATCGAAGGCGTGGACAACCTGATGATCAGGATGGCGATGTGCTGCAAGCCGGAAAAGCCGGACGCCATCACCGGCTACGTCACCCGCGACCGCGGCATCACGATACACCGGCAGGACTGTGCGTTCATGCAGCGCGTGCCGGAAGACAAGCGCGACCGGATGCTGAATGCGGAGTGGGTGTAGCGGGGGATGAGTGTTCACATTGCTGAAACAATCGGGCCGCATACTGTGAACGTCGGCTGAAGACCTCCCTGAGCCGACTCTCTCCTTCGATCGGCATCCTCCCGGATGCCGATTTTTTTCGTCAGGCCGGCTGGAACGGCAGTTCGTTCTGGGCGGGCAGTGCAATCTTCATTGCCTGCGCCAGATTTTTTTCGACGAGGTCGACGATGCTCGCGTCCAGCCGATTCTTGGAGGCAAGTTCCCTGAGTAGTTCGAGCACTTCGTTTGCCGGCCAGCCGGCGCGATAGGGCCTGTCCTGCGCCATCGCCTGGAAGATGTCCGCGACGCGCAGGATGCGCGCCTCGATCGACAGGTCTTTCTCGTGTACATGGAACGGGTAGCCCATGCCACCGGGCTCCTCGTGATGGTATGCGGCCCACAACGCGATTTCCTCGAATCCGGCGATGCTGCGCAATATCTGGAAGGTCTCGAAGCTGTGGGTGTTCATGATCAGCCGTTCGTGCGTGTCCAGTTTTCCGGGCTTGTCGAGTATTTCATCCGGCACGCGCAGCTTGCCGAGATCGTGCAGCAGGCCGGCCAGTTCGAGCTTGTCGCAATTCTCCTGACTCACTCCTGCGCATTCGGCGAGGAAGCGCGCGAGGCGGGCCACGCCGAGCGAGTGGTAGGCGGTGAAGGGGCTCTTTGCATCGACGATGTGCGAGAAGATTGCCGACAGTTGCTTCAGTTCGCCGAACGATGGCTGGTAGCTTGCGCCGCGCGACAGCAGGTCGTGCTGGTAGTTCTGGATCGAGCGCGGTTCCAGCAACAGCCAGAAAGCCTCGGCTTCCGATGCCTCCAGAAAGATGCCCACCAGTTCCGGGGAGAAATAGCTGCCGGCATTTTCACGGATATGGTTGCGCACTTCTTCGACATGGTCGAACAATCCGCTGCCGTAGTAAGGCGCGGCCAGCGCATCGACGCGATCGACCAGAAAGATCAGGTTCGCCTGTTGCGCTTGCTGCGCGGTCACTTCGTCGGCGGGCAGCGTGGTCAGCTTGTCCCAGCGGGTGTGGTGGTAGCGCACCGGAATCGCCATGCGTGATAGCGGCGCGAATTCGCGCAGCAACGCATAGCCGAGTTCGGCATGCACCTGAGATTCCTGCCAGTCGAATTCGGCAACCAGATGGTGATGGGTCTGTGTCGTGGAGACGCCGATATCGTGCAGCATGCCCAAGTCAAACAGAAAGGTCGTCTCCGCTTCCGGCAGCTCCATCAGTTTTCCGCACTCGGAGGCCATGATGCCGACGCGCTTGCCGTGAGCGACATCGTCTATGCCCACCAAATCGAGTGCATCCGACAGCGCGTAGATGACGTGACGCAGATCTGACTGTAAGGACGGATTGGACATATGCTGCCTCTCGCTCGCCGGGTTGAGATGGGAAACTATTCTAGCGGAGTAAACACTGTAACAGGGGAGCGTCGTCTCTCACCTCTTATGCGGCAACCCGGCCAGCATGGCTGTCACCGTTGGATAACGCAGGTCGACCCGCAGTTCCGTTTTCATGCGCCGGTTCAGCAGCTGCCGCGACTCATTCATGAACGACCACAGCGCGGGCGATACGCTGCGCTCGACTTCCGCGCGCGGCAGGCGCGGTGGGCGCGGCAGGCCGTATGCATCGGCTACCGTGTCGAAGTAGTCCCCCATCTTCAGTTCGCTGTCGTCGCAGGCGTGGTACACCCGATTGGGGCGGCCATGATGCATGGCCGCTACCGCGATGCGCGCCAGATCGTCGGCATGGATGTGGTTAGTGCGGCTGTCTTCAGTTGCGATGATTGCAGGCGTAGCGTTGCGCAGCCGCTCCAGCGGCAGCCGGTCGGCGGCATAGATGCCGGGAGCGCGCAGGATGGAGACGGCCACCCGGTTGCGTTTTGCCCATGCGCGTATTTGTCGTTCGGCGTCGATGCGCAATTGTGCTCGTGCGGTCTGCGGGTGGATCGGGTGCGTTTCGCTCACCGTCGCACCGCCGCAATCGCCATACACCCCGCTGGTGCTGATGTAGATCAGACGCTTTGGTAATGAGCCGAGCGATAAGGCCGCGAGCAGGTTGCGGGTGCGCGTGTCGGTCGTTCCAAGGCCGGGGGGCGGTGCGAAGTGCAGCACCGTATCGGCCAGCCCGGCGATACGCGCGAGGCTGGCGCGGTTGTCGAGGTCTCCGGCCAGCGGGACCGCGCCCCGCGCGCGCCATTCCCCATGCCGTGCGGGATTGCGCAGTAGCGCGTATACGCGGTAATGCGGGAGCAGCAGGGGGAGGGCGCGTAGCGCGACATCGCCGCAGCCGATTATCAGCAGACGTCTCATGGCGAGATTATGCGTTAAAATCCCACGCTTTCCATTTTTTCGATTTCAGCCATGACGTTCAACGCCACTATCCAGCCGAGCAAACACAGCTTCCCTATCGAGGCGGATGAGACCATCCTCGATGCCGCACTGAAACACGGCTGCAACCTGCCCTACAGCTGCCGCAACGGCGCGTGCGGCGTGTGCAAGGGCAAGGTGACGCAGGGCGAGGTCGATCACGGCAACTATCAGCCCCACGCGCTGAGCGACGCAGAAAAGGACGCCGGCATGGCGCTGTTCTGCTGCGCGAAGCCGTTGTCCGATCTGGTGATCGAGAGCCACGAAGTCGTTGCGACCCAGGACATCCAGGTCAAGACCATGCCCTGCCGCGTGGACAAAATGGAAAAGGTCGCGCCGGACGTGATGGTGCTGAAACTCAAACTGCCAGCCAACGAACGTTTGCAATTCCTCGCCGGGCAATATATCGACATCCTGCTGAAGGACCAGAAGCCGCGCAGCTTCTCGCTGGCGAATGCGCCGCACCTCGACGAATATCTGGAGCTGCACATCCGCAACATCGCCGGCGGTGCGTTCACCCAGCATGTGTTCAACGAGATGAAGGAGCGCGACATCCTGCGCTTCAAGGGACCGCTGGGCAGCTTCTTCCTGCACGAAGAGTCGGACAGGCCCATCATCTTCGTCGCCAGCGGCACCGGCTTCGCGCCGGTCAAGGCGATCATCGAACATGCGCTGTATATCGGCCTCAAGTGCCCGATGCACTTCTACTGGGGCGCCCGCACGCTGTCCGATCTGTACATGCTGGACATGGCGCGGCAATGGGAAAGCAGCGGCATCAAGTTCACACCGGTGCTGTCCGAGCCTGCTGCAACCGACAACTGGCAGGGCCGCACCGGCTTCGTGCATCATGCGGTGATGGAAGATTTCGCGGATCTGTCCGGACATGAGGTCTATGCCTGCGGCGCGCCGGTGGTCGTCGAAGCCGCCCACCGCGATTTCACCAGCCAGCGCGGCTTGCTCGGCGATGCGTTCTACTCGGACGCGTTCACATTTGCGCCGAAAAACTAACGTTGTAACGAAATCCGCATTTCGCCATTTTCCTGTTCAACCCGGAAGTTCTGCAGGACGTTCATGCCGAGCAAGGGTTGATCGAGGTTAGGCATGATGATCGCCGGGACATTCTTGAGTTTGAATGGCCCCAGTTCAAGGCTCGGAATAATTGCGGTGCAGGCGCTGGTCGAGCCATTGGCTGTCCGCATCAGTATCTGGTCGCGGCAATATATCTGCGCCGACATGGCGGCCGATCTCGACAGCGAGACGGCAGATGCGCCGGTGTCGATGACGAAGGTCAATGACTTGTCTTTGATTTTTCCGTTGAGCAGGTAGTGTCCGTTCTGGCGCTGGTTGAGTATCAGTACGCCGTCGACGACGGCATCGGCGGTATCGTCCATCTGCGGTGCAGCGGACGGTGTCGCCCATGAGGAAACCGATGCGTTTTCCTTCGTGCAGGGGATTTGCTGATAAACCAGATCGCCTTGCGGGTTCCTGCATTTGTATACCGTCTCTGCCTGTGCCGCAGTCATCACCGACAGGAGGGCGAACAGGGATGCGACGATGCTTGCGGCTCCCGCTAAACGAGTAAGGTTCATGGGTCCCTCTATAAATCCAAATTCCGTCATTCCGGCGCAGGCCGGAATCCAGCGGTTTAATAAGATGATTTTATGTCAGTGCGTTGCACTGTTTGTTCTGTTAACTGGACACCGGCCTCCGCCGGTGTGACGAATTTATAGAGATGCCCGCAGGGTTATCGGCTCACGGTCACCAATTCCATCGCGCGTTGATAGTAGCCGGACGCTTCTGCCGGTTTGCCCAGCTTTTCGGCGAGTTCCGCGAGTGCGGTGTAGGCTGCATGGCTGGGGGAGACGCTGATGCTGGCATCCAGATAGCTTTGTGCTTTGCCCCATAGCCCCTGATGCAGGCACAGCTTGCCGAGTGCGAGCAGCAGGCTGGCGTCGTCCTTATGCTGGTTCAGCCATTTCTCCGCCTGTTTGATCTGGTCGATCGCGTCGCTATCCGGGCGTTCGCCGTAACGACAATCGCCATATAGTGAGACCAGTTCGCTATCCCACTGTGCGTTCAGGCTGTCGGTCAGCAACTGTTGCGCGAGCGGGCATCCGCCATGGCTTATCAGCGCGCGCGCGGCGGCAGAGGCAACCTTGCTGCGCCGCTTCAATTCGTCGGGCAGATTCTTCAGGCAAGCGGTGAGTCCGGCGAGGTCTTCCTGCTGCCCGATCTTTTCCAGCCAGGCCTGCTGGCGCAGTTGCGCGGCCAGGGTGACGTCGATTGCCTCGCGCTTTTCCAGCTGGCCGAGCACGTTCAGCACCTCGTCCCAGTTGCCTGCCTGCTGCTGCGCCTTGAGTTCCAGCGACAGCGCGCCGACATGGCCCTTGACCCCGCTGGTGCGCAACTGCTGCAGCGCGTGCAGCGCGGCGCGCGGGTCATGCTGGTCGAGCATGAACTTGGTGGTCGCCAGCAGTCGCATCGTGGAATCGCCCATGGACTTTTCCTCGGCGGCGGACAGGTAGGCATCGCGCTTGTCGTATTCGCGCAGCTCGTGCGCGGCGCGTGCCGCGATGATGGGGTGCAGCGCCGAGGTGTCGCCCAGTTCCATCGCACGCGCGGCGGCCCTTTCGGCTGCGGCATAGCGTCCCTCGAAGAAGGCGTTGAGCGTTTCGTCCAGCAGTTCGCGCGCCTTGTTCTGCGCACGCTCCATGCGGAACTTCTTTACATAGGCAGGCAGGTGCATCGCGGCGAGCAGCAGACGCACCAGGCCATAGCCGAACACGAACGCGACCAGCAGCAGCACGACGAACAGCATCAGCGAGAGTTCGATGCGATACGGCGGATACACCAGCAGCACATACGCGGGGTTGTGCGACGCGGTGGTCAGCGCGACAGCAGCGCCGAACAGCAACAGTATCCATACCAGGTATTTCATCGCGCCGCCTTCGGCAGAGCCGTGCCTTCACGCGTCAGGCGGTAGTTGCGCACCGCCTGCAGGCTGGGCGAGATGTCCGGCAGCTCGATGGTGATGCTGGCCGTCGCGGCCATGTGCAGACCCGTCAGCATGTTCGCGCCTTCGCCCGACCTGGCATCGAAATAACGCATGGTCCAGGCTTGCGCGGTCTTCATCTCGTGCCTGAAACTTTCCTCGTCGCGCGACAGCAGCGCCAGGCGCGCCGACAGCAGGCGCAGCTTCAGGTTCTCGCGCAGGAAGAATTCCTGCTCGGGCGGCAGCAGAGGTATCTCGGCCTTGCCGGTGTCCTCGATGCGCACCAGTTGTTTGGCGTCCTGCCATATCTCGCGCAACAGTTTCTGCCAGGTTGTCTCGTTCGCAGGCGGGGCCGGTTGTGCGGTCTCCTTGCGGGAATTGCGCTGCTGGTAGATTAGCGGTATTTCGTCCACGGCGACCATCAGCGCGTCGAGTTGATAGTTGATGCCGGCGATATCGACATCGGGTAGTGCGCGCAGCTTGTCCATGTCCTGGCCGATGGCTTTGCGCAATCCGTTGAAGGTGGGTCTATCCATGCGCTGCAGCCGCGCATCTGCACTTTGCATCGCGATCAGCGCGGCCTTCACGTTGGCCGAGAGTTGCAGTTGCTGTCCGGCGATCAGCAGCAGCTGTTCGACTTCGGCCAGCGCAGTCTCGTCGCGGTTGATCGACAGGTCGTTGTACAGTGCCTCCAGCGCAACGCGCTGGTTTTGCGCCTCGGCCTGATGCGTTTCCAGCGTCGCCATCTTGGCGGCGAGTTCCCGCATCTGGTCCTGGCTGCGTTCCAGCAATATCTGGTTGGCCTTGCTCACGCCGTCCATCTGGGCGATCTTTTCGGCCAGTTCGCGGCGCATGTCGCTGATCGCCATATGCCCCGCCAGCCATTGCCACAAAAAGACCGCGACCAGCACCGCCAGAGTCAGTTGCGTGACGCTGATGCGGGCGAAGACGTCGGCGACCGAAGTCTTGCGTGCGGCAGGGGATGCGGCATCGGTTGCGGGATTGCCTTGTTCGGGAGACGGTGTCTGTTCGGTCATATCAAGTCCTGAGTACCAAGTATCGAGTGCTGAGTGCTGAGTGCTGAGTGCTGAGTGCTGAGTGCTGAGTGCTGAGTGCTGAGTTCGGAGTTCGGAGTTCTGAGTTCGGAGTTCGGAGTTCGGAGTTCGGAGCGCCAAGTCCTCAGCACTCAGTCCTCAGTCCTCGGTACTGAGATTCCGTCCATGCTATCAAACCGGACAGCAAACCGTCATCACCCGAAGCGGTTGTGACGATATATCGCCAGCCCTGTTGCGCTGCCAGTTCGGCGATGCGCGGATGCGGCACGAACAGCGGCAGGTCGCGCCACGTATCGTTGCCGCAGTCATCCAGCATTTGCCGCAGATGGCCGAGCGCCTCGCTGCTGGTCACGGTGATCGCATCCGGTGCGGCGGACAGCAGTTCGGCGATGTCCTGTTGCGGCTTGCTGCGGAGATAACAGGTTGCATATTCGACAGTCGCACCGCGCGCCTTCAGCGTGTCGCCCAGCAGTTCGCGCCCGCCGTCGCCGCGGAAGATCAGCACGCGTTGCCCAACGACGCTCTGCAATTCTGGCAAGGCCAGCAGGCCTTCGCTGTCGAAGCGCTCGGTCGGCGCGATGATGTCGGTGATGCCCAGTTCGCGCAGCGCCTTCGCGCTGCCCTGGCCTACCGTGGCGATTTGTAGGTCGGGTTTTAACCCGACATGCCGGTCCTGAGCTTGTCGAGGCGATTGGACTGGAGACCGACCTGCGCCCGGATTCAGTGATGCGGGAAGCGGGACATTAGCGGCGTGTATCGCCGCGATGCCATATTGCACCGCGTTCGGGCTGATGAATATCGCGAGATCGAATTGCGATAGCCGCGAGAGTTGTTCATGCAGCGGCGCATCGTCGACGACTGGCGCGATGTCCAGCAGAGGAAACGACAGCGGAATACCGCCGGCCTGTGCTATCGAACGCGCCAGCGGCGCGGCCTGATCGCGCGGTCGCGTGACCGCGACCTTCAGCCCGGCAAGTTTGAGTTTAGCCATTCAGCGCGGCGAGGATCTCGCCTGCGCCCTGAGCGAGCAGGGCATCGGCGATCCTGTTGCCCTGCGCTTCCGGATCGGCGATGTCGCCGGTGTCCTCGGCGCGTAGCATGCGTGTGCCGTCCGGGCTGGCGACGAAACCGCGCATGCGCAGCTTATCGCCCCGGACTTCTGCAAAACCACCGAGCGGAACCTGGCAGCTGCCGGCCAGCGCGCGGCTCATTGCACGCTCAGCCAGCACGCAAGCGGCTGTCTCGGGATGGTGTAGCGGCTGCAATGCGGCGATCACGTCGGCGCGGTCGGCGCGGCATTCGATGCCGAGCGCGCCTTGGCCGACTGCCGGCAGGCTGTCGTCGCTGGAGATGATGCCGCGGATGCGCTCGCCCAGGCCCAGGCGTTTCAGGCCGGCGGCGGCGAGGATGATCGCGGCGTACTGGCCTTCGTCCAGCTTGCGCAAGCGGGTCTGCACGTTGCCGCGTAGCGGTTCGATCTTCAGGTGCGGGAAGCGCGCGCGCAGCTGGCTTTCGCGGCGCAGGCTGGAGGTGCCGACGACGCTGCCGGCCGGAAGTTCGGCGAGGCTGGAGAACTGGTTGGAAACGAAGGCGTCATGCGGATCCTCGCGCTCGCCGATGGCTGCCAGCACGAAACCTTCCGGCAGATGCATGGGCACGTCCTTCAGCGAATGCACCGCCAGATCGGCACGGCCGTCTTCCAGTGCGGTCTCCAGTTCCTTGACGAACAGGCCCTTGCCGCCGATCTTCGACAGCGTCACATCGAGGATCTGGTCGCCCTGGGTGGTCATGCCCAATATGCTGACCTCGGTTTGCGGGTATAATGCGCGCAGTCTGTCCCGTATGTGTTCGGCTTGCCACATGGCTAACGCGCTTTCGCGCGAGGCGATCACCAAGCGGGAAGGGATGGTTGGGGAAGTTGGCGATGGTGAAGACAGAGAAGCTGGGCTCATCAAAATTTTCCTGATTTCTGTGATTAATGCGCGGCGCATTCTAACATAGGGTGCGCCGCGCTTTTGCGCCGACGTTGTTTGAGATGAATGTGATGAACCTGATTTCCGCTCCCGCCGACATTTCCAGCAAAGACCTGCCGCTGCGCGAGGACGTGCGCCTGCTCGGCCGCATCCTCGGCGAGACGCTGCGCGAACAGGAAGGCGAGGAAGTCTTCCATTTGGTCGAGAACGTGCGCCGCGCCGCGGTGCGCTTCCGCAAGACGCAGGACGACCGCGACCGCGAACAGTTGGAGCAGATACTCGATGCGCTGTCGCCCAGCGAGACGCTGTCGGTGGTGCGCGCGTTCAGCTATTTCTCGCAGCTGTCCAACATCGCCGAAGACCTGCATCACAATCGCCGCCATCGCGCCCACCTGAAGGCGGGCAGTTCGCCGAAGGACGGCACGCTGCAACTGGCGCTGGATCGTCTCGAAGAGAAGAAGATCGACAACAAGACGCTGCAATCCTTTCTGGACAGCGCGCTGGTGTCGCCGGTGCTGACCGCGCACCCGACCGAAGTGCAGCGCAAAAGCATACTGGATTGCCAGCTGATCATCTCCAGCCTGCTGTCGCAGCGCGACCGCATGGACATGACGCCGGACGACGAGGCCGACAACGAAGAGGCGCTGCGCCGCTTCGTGCTGATCCTGTGGCAGACGCGCATGCTGCGCACCTCCAAGCTGACCGTGCGTGACGAGATCAATAACGGGCTGGAGTATTACCGTTATACCTTCCTGAACGAGATTCCCAAGATATACGCCGGGCTGGAGAAACAGCTCGAAGCGCGCTTCGACAAGGACATCAAGGTGCCGTCGCTGCTGCGCGTCGGCAGCTGGATCGGCGGCGACCGCGACGGCAACCCGTTCGTCACCCACGACGTGATGTCGGATGCGGTGCGCAAGCATTCCGCGCTGGCGTTCGAACACTACCTGAACGAGACCTATGTGCTGGGCCGCCGTCTGAGCCTGACCGACCGCGTCGTGGAGATTACGCCGGAACTGCGCAGGCTCTCCGATGCCTCGCCGGACAAGGATGCCGCGCGCACCGATGAGCCCTACCGCCGCGCGCTGAACCTGATCTATGCGCGCCTGTCGTCCACCGCACGCAAGCTCGGCCACAACATCACGCACCTGCCGCCGCTGGATCCGTACGCGCAGCCTTATGCTGCGCCGCAGGAATTCATTGCCGACCTCGACGTGCTGATCGACTCGCTGTTCAAGCACGGCGCGGTGTATCTGGCGCGAGGCCGTCTGGCCAACCTGCGCCGCGCCGCGGAAGTGTTCGGTTTCTACCTTGCGCCGCTGGACATGCGCCAGCACAGCGCGATCATCGAGCAGACCGTAGCCGAACTGTATTCGCACAGCAGCGGCAAGGCCGGCTACGCCGAACTCGGCGAGGCGACGAAACGCAGCGTGCTGCTGGAAACGTTGCAGGCCGGCAAGACGCTGATGACGGACATCGGGCGCTATTCCGCGGTGCCGCAGAGCGAACTGCGCATCATGCAGGCCGCAGCCGAGATCCATAAGCACTTCGGTCAGGGTGCACTGCCCAACCACATCATCTCCAAGACCGATGCGGTCAGCGACATGCTGGAGCTTGCGCTGATGCTGCAACAGGTCGGCCTGCTGGAAGCCTGTCCTGAGCCAAGTCGAAGGGGTAGCGACCAGCTGCACGTCAACATCATCCCGCTGTTCGAAACCATCGAAGACCTGCGCGGTGGCGCGGCCATCATGGACGAGCTGTTCTCCATCCCCTGGTATCGCAAGCTGCTGAAGAGCCGCGACGACACGCAGGAAGTGATGCTGGGCTATTCCGACAGCAACAAGGACGGCGGTTATCTGACCGCGAACTGGGAGCTGTACAAGGCCGAGCTGGAACTGGTGCAGGTGTTCGAGAAACACGGCATCGAGCTGCGCCTGTTCCACGGTCGCGGCGGCACTGTCGGTCGCGGCGGCGGTCCCAGCTACGACGCGATCCTGGCGCAACCGCCGGGCAGCGTGAACGGGCAGATCCGCATCACCGAACAGGGCGAAGTGATCGCCAGCAAATACTCCAACCCGGAGATCGGTCGCCGCAATCTGGAGACCTTGATCGCCGCGACGATGGAAGCGACGCTGCTGCATCATCACGGCGCGGACAGCACCATGCCGGAGTTCCACCGCATCATGGAGGCGCTGAGCCTGGACGCGTTCGCCGCCTACCGCAAGCTGGTGTACGAGACGCCCGGCTTCACCGAATACTTCTTCACCGCGACGCCGATCCGCGAGATCGCCGAACTCAACATCGGCAGCCGCCCGTCGTCGCGCAAGGCATCCGACAAGATCGAAGACCTGCGCGCGATCCCCTGGGTGTTCAGCTGGGGATTGAACCGCGTGATGCTGCCGGGCTGGCTGGGCTTCGGCAGCGCGGTGCAGCAGTTCATAGCACGCGAAGGCGACGCCGGCCTGGCGCAGCTGCAATCCATGTACAAGAACTGGGCTTTCTTCCGCGGGCTGATGTCCAACATGGACATGGTGCTGTCCAAGACTGACATGGGCATCGCGTCGCGCTATGCCGAGCTGGTCGAGGACGTCGAACTGCGCGAGCGCATCTTCGGCGCGATCGAGCGCGAATGGGAGATCACGGTCGAGATGCTGTTCAAGGTCACCGGCAACAGCACGCTGCTGCAGGACAACCCCGCGTTTGCGCGCAGCCTGCTGACCCGCTCGCCGTACATCGACCCGTTGAATCACCTGCAGGTCGCGCTGCTGCAGCGCCATCGCGCCGGCGACAACGACGAGCTGGTGAAACGCGCGATCCATCTGACCATCAACGGCATCGCGACGGGCCTGCGCAACAGCGGCTAATGCATCCATGCGCGGGCGCGATGGTCTTCCGGTTCCGTTTGTGCTGATAACCAGCGACTTGGCTGGCGTTGTTTGCCAGCTTAGTCGAATGGCTAGTTGTTACATCAGCTTGTCGAAGCATAAACGTTCACCCTTCGACAAGCTCAGGGCGAACGTTTATGGTTTGGCCGGGTCTCATCGGTCGCCATGCGCAACATAGCTCTCGCCCTCGCCGCACTCCTGCTGCTCTCCTCGTGCAGCAGTACCCGTGCTACCCGCAGCATCGTTTCGGTCGCTACCAGCGGCACCGTGCGCACCGTCGCGCAGATCGCCGCCAGCGGCAGTCCGGAAGCGGCGGCGCGCGCACTGCTCAAATACAAGCGGGCGGCTTATGCGCGCAATCCCTTGCAGATCGCCAGCGACCTCAAGGCGGTGCAGCGCGATTTCCAGCAGCTGCGCGACCTGTTGAGCGGCAAGGTCGGCAAGAAGTGGGGCAAGAAGGAGACGCGCTTGCCCGACCGCACCCACTACGTGAAATATACCCAGGGCTATCTGTCGCGTGCGATCGTCGACTTCGACCGCGGCGAGATCACCGTCGAGACGCTGGACGACAAGAATCCCGAACGCAGCCTGAAGAACGCTATCGTCACCACGTTGCTGACGCCGGACGATCCGCGCGCGGTCGATCTGTTCTCCGACCAATCCATCCGCCTGACCAGCGAGCGCGACCCTTATCTGCTCGGGCTGGTGCTGGACGATGGCGGTCGCGCGATCGCGACGCCGCAGCAGGCCGAACGCTATACCGACGGTCTGGTGAGCGTGGCGCAGACGCGCAACGTCGCTACCGATGCAGGCAAGAAGCCGGCGCGCTACGTGAAGTTCAGCATGGTCAGCAACTTCACCAGCAAGCAGGCGGAAAAATATCGTCCGCTGGTCGAGCGCTATGCGAAGAGCTACGGCGTCAGCCCCAGCCTGGTGTTCGCGATTATGCGCACCGAGAGCAACTTCAATCCATTCGCGGTCAGTTCCGCCCCGGCCTACGGCCTGATGCAACTGGTGCCGACCAGCGGTGGACGCGATGCTTACAAGCGCGCCAAGGGCAGCGACACCGTCCCAACCAAACAATACCTGTTCGATCCCGAGAATAACATCGAGCTGGGGGCGGCCTATCTGAGCGTGCTTGCGTTCGACGAACTCGACGACGTGACCGATCCGGCCTCGCGCGAGTATTGCGTGATCTCCGCCTACAACACCGGCCCCGGCAACGTGCTGCGCGCCTTCGGCGGCTCGTCCAGAAATCGCACCGGCGCGCTGGGGGAGATCAATGGTCGCTCCGCGCCTGCGGTTTACGCCTATCTGCGCGAGCGTCTGCCCTACGCCGAGACGCGCCAGTATCTGCAAAAGGTTGTGGGCTTCAGGAAGCAGTTTGTCGCACTGAACTAATGGGCATCTCTATAAATTCAAATCCCGTCATTCCGGCGCAGGCCGGAATCCAGCGCTTTTAATTAAAATGCTTTGTCAGTGCGTTGCACCGTCTATTCTGTTAACTGGACACCGGCCTGACCGCAGCTCAGTTTATCCTGGGCTCGTCGAAGGGCCGGTGTGACTAATTTATAGAGATGCCCTAATGATCGACGCCGACCTGCTCGACGAATTCTGCGACAACCTCTGGCTGGAAGACGGCCTGTCGCGCAACACGCTGGACAGCTATCGGCGCGACCTCGCCAAGTTCGCGGCTTGGCTGGAGAAAGAGCGCGGCGCATCCATCCTCGCGACTACTCACTCAGACATACAAGGCTATCTCGCTCATCAGGTCTCCGAGCTAAAGGCCAAACCGAGTTCCACCGGCCGCAACATCTCCAGCCTCAAGCGTTTGTTCCGTTACCTGCTGCGGCAGGGCAAGATTCCCGCCGACCCCACCTTGCAGATAGACACGCCCAAGCTGCCGCGGAACCTGCCCGATAGCCTGTCCGAGCACGATGTCGAGCTATTGCTGGACGCACCCGATGTAGAGACGCCGCTTGGCCTGCGCGATCGCACGATGTTCGAAGTGCTGTACGCCACCGGCCTGCGCGTGTCGGAACTGGTGACGTTGCGCATCGCGCAGGTGAGCATGGACATGGGTGTGGTGCGCGTGATGGGCAAGGGTAGCAAGGAGCGCCTCGTGCCGCTGGGCGAAGAGGCGCTGGATTGGCTGCGCCGCTACCTCGCGGAAGGCCGACCAGTATTGCTTTCAGGTAAGGTCGCCGACGCGCTGTTCGTCACCGCCAGAGCCGAAGGCATGACGCGGCAGATGTTCTGGTATCTGATCAAAAAGCACGCGAAGACCGGCGGCCTGCACAAGCCGCTGTCGCCGCACACCCTGCGCCACGCCTTCGCCACCCACCTGCTGAACCACGGCGCGGACCTGCGCGTGGTGCAGATGCTACTGGGGCATTCGGATATCTCGACGACGCAGATTTATACCCATGTCGCGCGGGAACGGTTAAAGAAGCTGCATGCGGAGCATCATCCGAGGGGGTAGCATCACCCACCACCACGAACAATTCGACCCGCAGTCGTAAAATGCACACCGAAGTGTTCGGCGATTTGCTGGTAAGAATATCCACCTGTCGCGTGGGCCGCAATGATGGCGGTATTTCTGTCTGGTGCGCGGTTTTCGATCTCGGTTAACGTTGGCGGCTTGGGGCGGCGTTGCGCGAGGGGAATTTGCACATCGTCCTTGCCTGTCTGGATGTGTTTTTGCATACGGCTTACAAACTGCTCATCTCCCAAAAATACCTGCCCTTTGAGATTGCCCCAGGGTGAATAAATAAGGTAATCCCCCGGCTAAGCCGGGGGACTCACTAGGTTTGACCGAGCGCTACGGTCAGCCTGACTCTACTGACTTGATCAAAAGTTAGGAGAATCAGGTGAAAGATTATCAGAGTCTGTGTCATACAAAATGGGATTGCAAATATCACGTGGTTTTCATTCCGAAGAGGCGAAAGAAAATGATATTGGGAGCAATCCGAAAGTATCTTGGTGAGATATTGCGTGAGCTGGCGGAGCAAAAGGAATGTCGGATAGTGGAAGGGCATTTGATGGTGGACCACGTACATATCTGCATCAGCATCCCGCCGAAGTACTCAGTGTCATATGTGGTTGGGTATATCAAAGGGAAGAGTGCGATATCGATAGCGAGACGATT
>Ga0209211_10003078_pt1 | contig 27720 bp, 34 predicted proteins | sample RifGroA2_FD_183992 | JGI IMG/M metagenome (GOLD analysis project Ga0209211, IMG submission 183992) | Groundwater microbial communities from Rifle, Colorado, USA - Groundwater A2 (SPAdes) (version 2) | ecosystem: Environmental > Aquatic > Deep subsurface > Groundwater | place: Rifle, Colorado...
TGTAAAAATGGAAGATAAAAGTCAAACGAAGCTTGATGCCTTTGGCATGGGTGAATTCAACCCCGCACTTCGTGCGGAGTCTTCTTCACCAAACTAATAATCTGGTTTTGGTCCTTGAGCATGTATTTCTTTGGCAGCAATAACCCCATCGCCCGAGTTCCCATACTTCAGAATCGTATAAGTGCTCGCAACACAACTCCCGATATTAGTTCCTGCTGGAAAGGAAACTGCAAGTATGCCCACTAACCCCAATACTTTCCGATGGTTCATAGTAGTTGATGCATCCTTGCTCTTAAAAAATCAGATTTTACTCCTTACTCTCTTCCTCATCCCCTTCCCGGCGGATAACTTTCACCGCATCCATCTTAACCGTAATGGGAATAGGAACGGCTGCATCTAATAACTCCACTACAATTTCTTCCTTCTGCTTATTAACCCTGATGACTTTGGCATTTTCCCGCTTGAAGGGTCCGGCAATGACTTCCACAATATCATTCTTGCGGATATTCATTTCAATCTTAACCTGTTCCAGCATATGCTCAATTTCTGGATAGGGAATCTCATGCGCCAAAATTCCCCGAGCATAGGGCACACCCAGAAGTGCTGCTTCCGCTTCTTCCTTAGACCCTGCTTCCACAAAGATATAGCCCCTCATCCCATGGGGGCGGATAATTGCATATATCCCTAAAGAATCTTTATATAACTTAGACATCAAATAGTCCACGACTTGGTCTTCCCGGTTCGCAGCCGTCCGGACTCCAAAGATATGACTTGCCATTTTATGTAAATAAAAGTTGTTTAATCAGGAACAGCACAAAGCCTATCGCGCCGATAACCGCTGTCCCCAGACCCGTTACCTTAACCAAGCTCTTATACTCCTGGCTATCCGGTTTTTTGGTGATACGGATAACCCGCACTGCCTCTTTTATAAACCTTTTGACCTTATTGGGTTGTTCGAACTCATCTTCATCCATCAGCTAAGATTCAAGAGAACTATTTATAAATGTTTCTTTCAAAAAGGTCGTAGTGAATGAAAAATCAGCTAAATTTGAAGTGATCAAAACCCCTAAATGCTTTAAAAACACCGAAAAGTTTATATATTATTTGTCTTTATATAGTGATAACATGAATAACGCAGAAATTGATACTTTATTTGACAAAGTCGAAACCCAATTGAAAACAATAGCTGCTCTACTTGAAAGTCCCCGATACGCTTCAGATAGAGATTTCATCAACCCCTATTTTGTTGTTGTTCACGAAAACCAGATTCCTATTGAAATGGGTGCAAAAAATGTAGACCCAGATTTAGGTACAAGAGTGTTACAGGAAATTAGTGAAATCAAAACAAGACATCCAAATAGCTGGACTAAAGGCAGCCCTTTTCTTGTTCCTTCAGAAGTTCCAAGGGGTAGACCTGTTTTAGTCTGTGGTGCTTTTGAAGAGGTTTGTGTGGGACAACAATATCATAAACTAATTCAAGCTGGTTACGATGCTTATATTTCTAGAGAGGGTATTTTATCATTTTTTTCTTTAAAATAAAAACCCTCAGAAAGCACTTGGCTCACATAAAATCAATGCCCAGTTCCGACTCGATCGCATTCTGCTTCTTAGAGAAATACTTATTGCCCTCACCTAAAATCTGGTCCGACTTAACCCCAGTAATGATCACCATGGTCCGGATAGTCTTATCTAAATCCTTGTAAATCTGCGCCCCCCAGATAATTTTTGCTTTCGTATCCAAACGCCCCGCCACCGCTTCCACAATGCGCCGGGATTCATCCAAAGTCAAATTTTCCCCGCCAGAAATGTTAATCAAAGCGCCAGTCGCATTGGAAATATCCACATCAATCAGCGGATTCTCCATCGCCCGTTGCACCGACTCATCCGCCCTATTCTCCGCATCAGATTCCCCCACCCCAATGAGGGCTACTCCCCCCTCATTCATAATAGTTTTGACATCAGCAAAATCTAAGTTTACCAACCCGGCTTTCGTCACCAATTCTGCAATTCCTTTCACTGCATTGGTCAGAATCTCATCCGCAACTTTAAATGCTGTCTGCAGAGGAAGATGAGGCGCTAATTCCAACAATTTTTCATTAGGTATGACTATCAGCGTATTGATAGACTGTTCTAATTTTTCCAACCCAATCAACGCATTTTCAAAGCGATGCGAGCCCTCCATGGTAAACGGCATGGTCACAATGCCAACACTGAGCAACCCCATCCTTCGTGCCAGTCCCGCCACAAAAGGCGCGCTTCCCGTTCCCGTTCCGCCGCCTAAACCACAAGTGATAAAAATCATATCTGACCCATCTAACAACTTCTTTAAGTCCGATTCGCTTTCCTTAGCTGCCTCTTCTCCAATCCGGGGATTAGAGCCCGCGCCTAAACCATGAGTTAATTCCCTGCCGATAAGCAGTTTCTTATCCGCCGTGGCATACAATAAATCTTGGGCATCAGTATTAAGAGCGATCGTTTCAATGCCCTTGACCCCTACTTCTGAAATACGATTGATAGTATTATTGCCTGCTCCCCCACAGCCGATTACTTTAATTCTGGTTTTCTGCCCGGCAATAAGTCTTTCCAGCTCCGCATCAATTTCCGCATTGGACTTTCGCTGAGGCGCTTCCTGCGCCTGCATCTCTTTGATAGGACGAACAGATTCTGAAGAAAAATTACCCGGCTGCCTATACTGTTGATTACTATATCCCCCTCTTGCCGTATCACCATACGCATCCATAGACAACGCTCCTCCACCCTTTTTACTGCCCTTTCAGAAAGCCAGCCTCTTTATAAATTTTATTGCGATAGAAAAGCAACAGTAGACTATCTGTATATATTGAGTTAGGAGGGCTGGCTTGGCCAAGAAGTCTTGCTGAAACTGCTTTCTACGAAATCATTGTGCAAAAACAATCGAATAGTAAAGATGATTTTTGCTCAGCAAGACGGCCTGCCAGCGTGAACGTAATACACACGACTATCCTTATTGCTGCTCCGCTTTGCTGAAAGTAATTTCCTTCAGCCCGGTCAATTCTGCCAATTTCTTCCCTAGAACGTCCGTAAATTGCGGTGGCAAGTCCATCGGCAATTCTACCCCTGCTTTCTCCTGGTCTATTTTTACCCTCATTTTTCCTACCGGAATTCGCAGAGTGGTATTCAAAAACGCTGCAATCTGCTCTTGCTTCTGAATAATTTTCCGATGAATGGTAAAAGTATACTGAACTTCCTTTCCCGCTAAGGGATGGTTGAAATTGACCATAACCCTGCCGCCGGCAACCCGGGTGACGATCCCTCGTTCCCCATCCATATCAATCTGCAATCCCGGATGAGGCTGCACTTTATGCTCTTGAAACGTGCTGGAAGGGACAATTTTCATCTTCTTGACTTCCCGCTTGCCAAAGGCAGCTTCCGGCGCCAACACAATAGTATACTCCCGGCCTATTTCCTTCCCCACTAACTGGGCATCCAATCCCGGGAGAATCTGCTGTTCGCCAACACAGATAATAACCGGCCCATAGGCGGCTTTGTCAGAAAAAATGCCATTTTGCTGTGCTACGCTCCGTACAGTCGTATCAAAAACCACTTCTTCCGGCAAGCTTCCGGTGTAATCTAACTCAATAAAATCATGATGTTGAATTTTCTCCGTCATAGTACCCTCATCTTTTTGACCTATTTATAAGCTTTTTCTCTAGGTACGCTAGAACCCGATCTGCTGCCTGCACCGCCGTGATTGCCGTCGTATCAATCACTAAGTCATACTGCGATTCCAGACGATGATCCAGGCGATAATACTTCTTATACCGCTGAGCGTCCCCCTCCTCACGCTCATGAATACCAGCTTTCATCTCCTCAAACGAAGAGATTTTTCCCTCATTCCGTTCTTGCTGAGTTTGAGCCTGCTGTAAATCCTTCCAAATACGTCTGGCTCCTTCTTCCAGATCAACTTTAATATAAATCTTGATTGATTCCGGCAAGAAATGATACTGTGTCCTGCCTTCCACAATCACTACTTTTTTCTTCTTATCTGCTAATCTCGCCCGCACTGCCGCTTCTTTATCCACATCCACATCCGTCTCCGGGTGCGTCTTAGCATACTCGTTTAATTCCGCTAAGGTCATCCCCTTCTGGCGAGCTAATTCCCTACGCATGCCTCCCACATACAATCGCTCCGCCTTCAGCTTCTCAGCCAGTATTTTCGCAACGGTACTCTTTCCGCTCCCGGGAGTCCCGGAAATAGTGATGATCATTCTCTCTTGCTTTTCGGGAGAATTAATAAATATTGCCCTCGCTTCAAGTAAAAATGGAGATATATTCTACAACATACTTATTACAACACACTAAATACTTAAAAACTGCTCTTGATTACTATAATATGATGGATGTCAAAGAACCGCAGAAAGCAAAACGGAAATTAAACTGGTCACTGATTACTGCCTTAGTAGTCATCGTTTCCCTTCTGGGCGTATTCGTCATCCGACCGGGGATTATTGGATATAGCATCTACCAACAAGTAAAGGAATCAAACTCTGACCTGGTCACTTTCACCGGCAACGTCAATCAGTTGCAGGATCAATTAACCTCCATTAAAACCAACCTTTCCCAATACTCAATATCAAATGAGGAATTACAGCAGCAGCTTCTGGATGCCTCCCGGGAAATAAAAATCTGCCTGGCTGATAAAGACACTCTTACTACCTCATCCGAGAAAGAAAAGCTTGATGCTCAAAATACGATAGAAACACTGCGGCAGCAAATTCAGCAGCAGCAAGACGACGTAGAAAAGCAATTAAAAAATAAAGATCTCCAGCTGGAAGATGAACTCACTAAAAAAGACACTGAAGTTGCCGCTTTGCTTGCTGAAAAAGACCAAGAAGCGGAAGAATTCAATGCCAACTGCCTCAGCAATCTCAGCAACATTCAAGATCAGCTCTCCACTCTTCAAAAAAACTGGGATGAATTAGCTTTTAATGCCGCCCGCAACATCTGCTGCAAACAGAAAGTGGATAATCCTAATATCAATTATTATACCGTTGCCAACAATAAAATCAACTGCCTCGAATCAGGCGAGAATAAATTAAACTGTTTCTCGTGAACACTACCTAATTTGCTCATATTCCTTTCCTTGTAAATCACTCTTGAGGTCTTCTTTCGCCCGAGTCCATTGAGAGATCCAGAACCAGGCCATCTTTCCCAGCCCCCACTTCTGGAAACGGCGGGTAGAAGTCGTCACCACCGTATTGATGCAGGCATATTCTCCCAGCGCCATTAATTTCTGCCGCAAGGCCCGATGCTCCCGGATAGTAACTTCCGGGTCATACCCATTCACCTGATGAAACTGCTCCTTACGGCAGATGAGAATCCCGCTAAAGCCCTTGTACCAGCCAAGAGTATGATTCCAGTTCTTAAGCCCCATCACCGCTTTATATTGGAACCGTGAATCGTCCGGCTGAACCCTCGTTGTCGCAACGGCATGAGCATCCGCAAAATCATGCCTTATTTTTTCCAGGCTGTCTGGCGCCAACTGCGTATCCGCATCCAGAAACACCAGCATTTTCCCTTGGGCATTCAACGCTCCGGCATTCCTCGCGACGCTTACATTCGCTTTAGGCAGCGAAAGATGGCGAAAGCGCTCATCCACTTTTTTCTTCACTATTTCTTCCGTTTTATCGGTACAACCATTGGTAACCACAATCACCTCAAAATTCTGATAGGTCTGATTCTTCAGGCTATGCAAGGTCTGCCGGATATATTTTTCTTCATTGTGGGCTGGAATGATAACAGAAATATTCGGAGGCATAAAGCTAATGGGAAGGTATCCCTTTTAAATGATTGTTGTACTAGAATATAGAGATTAAATTTCTAATTTAGATAACACTTGGTATCTCACAAGCTGTTTGAGAATGGCATCGAGAATTCCTTGTTCTTCACCTCGCTTAATGAGGGTAGAAATATACCTCGGAAATTCTTCGGGATGTTTTTGCATAATGCTATGCAGGTTCGGCGCCTCAGTGAATTCTTTGAATAACTCAGCAGAAGGATAATCCATGTACGCCGCGGTGGTTTTAACCCCTTCAGAAACAAGAGTCCCATATTCAGCACAGGCTGATAACGCAGCAAAGAAGAGAATTTCTTTATTATTGGATCTATTTGGGAGATCGAGGTTTAATTCCGTTTTGAACAGAGAGCTGATTTCGTAGAGCATTTGAGATGCCTCACCCATACCACATAGTACCATGGAAGCAAAAGGGTGAAACAAATATTTTCTCTCTTGGAAAATTTGATTAACACCAAGGCCTTCTGATGCCATAGCATACGCTACTAATAGTTGAGTACCATACATCGGAAATTCTTCCTGAAGAACTTGCACATTCTCTGGTGAACTAGGAGAAGTTCGTTCTAAATCACCCCAGAGGTGAAATAATAAAATTTGTTGTTCTAATTCGGATGGTGTGAGCATTTGAAAGGCTAGGATATGTAGAGATATTTAAATGTTTTTAATTTTTTACAGCGTCACATAATTCGCCGCCCAGAGCATCCCCCGATCACAGCGATAGAACGGTGTGCCAAAGGGCTTCCCGCTGGCAGAAAACACTTCAAGATAATTCCTGTGCTTTTCAATCAATTCTGTATATTTTACTTTACATTCCGCCGCTTTCTCCTTATCCACCTGCTGCAATACTTTGACATACAATGGACCTAGATGCATCCAGATGCTGTTGCTTTCATAATTGCGCAGAAAGATTTCCTGCTCCACAAAATGGACTGCGCCCCGCTCGGCAGTATATTTCAAAGGGAATGGTTGATCCAGCCCGGCGAAGGAAATAGCCTGCATCGCTTTGCTCAGGATTTCCTTATCTCCGCACATCCCGGTAATAAACGGAAAAATTTGCGCATCCCCGGCAATGTAGTTTGGCCGGCTTAAATCATCATAAAAATAGTTCCCGCTCCAAAAATGCCGCAGCAACAGATCCGGATAGTCAAAAGAAGCAAACGGATTATCCAGCTTCAAATCTGCTAAATCCCTGGCCAGCATCCCCACCAGGCAATTATCATAGCAGGAACTCTTGCGAATCGCCAGATCCTTAATCGAAGATACTTTCAATTCCGGTTTAACCAGCCCGGTCTGAGGATTGATAAAACGAACATAAAACTTTTGAATTTCCTTGTTCAAAAAACCCTTAAAGGCATAATAATCAAATTTAGACACTTTAATGCTATGAATCAGCCAAGGTAATGAATCAACTGCCGGAGTGGGAAAGTCATACGGTTTGCCACTAGGAGTAATAGTCGTTGTAATTTTCCCCTGAATCTTAAAGTTATTGAGCGCATAGCGCAAGGTATGATGAACTTTTTCCTCATATTTCAACTTCATCAACGACTGCGTACAGAACCCAAAATCACGCGTCCAGAACTGCGGAAAATTACCGGTTGAAGTCCTAAAATACCTCCCATTCCAGCACTCCTCCACAATCTGCTCACAAATTTCCTTGGCGTTCCCCGCATACTTTTTTGGCAGCAGCCGATGCTTCCAGCTGTTCAGAAAAATCCGGCTTCCTTCCGTAAGATAGATGAGCGGGCTGGGCATGAAAGTAGCTCAAGGTCGAAGTTATATAAAAAGATGTTGGGGTTTGGGAGTATATTCTTACTGGGAAAGAAGAGTTATTGAAAATATACTTTCCTAATCCGCTCTCATAGACCACTTGAGTACTATTAAATCTGTGGTTGTTCTGTAGGCAGTTCTCAAGCTTCCATACGCCCAAGTACTTAGCTGCGCTAGGGATTCGATACTTTCTTGTAACTTCTCTTCCTGCTGCCAGCGAAGATCAAAAATATCATAGCGATTCCCATCACCCTTGGGCCAGGTAAGGTAAAAATGAGCAACGCTTCCCGTATCTTGAACCGAGAACTGATTTCCCACTACATTCCAGGTATGATATTCATGAGCAACAATATCATTCAAGAGGCGTTGCAGTTTTGGTTTCGCGGGCAGAGATCCTAACTCTGTTTGAAATAGCGGTTCGTTATTCCATACAATCGTTCCCTTTGCTTCCAAGTTAATTTTTCGATTCAAGCCACATAGTTTTTTGATACGTTCGGTTTGTTCATCAAAAGAAAGCGTGGCTGGTTTTCTTTTTTTATGATGAAGTTGATAATCATAATACACTACTTTTGTTTCCGTTTCGTAACGCTTTCCAGCTCTCTTTTCTTTTATAGATTCTTCTAATTCTTTTTTCCGCTGTTCTAGAGTTTGTAGTTCTCTTACTTCTTCAGCAGTACCATAATAATCCACCGATGATTGCATATTTTAAGGCTAAGGAATCATTATTTAAAAGATTTTGGTGGTTCTATACTATAGATTGTACTCTCTTTCTCTTATTGAATATAGGAATAGATCATCACTCCTCATCGAATCCTGAGGCTAAATAAAAAAACGAGCCAGCGAGGATTTGAACCCCGAACAAACAGCTTAGGGGGCTGTTGCCCTATGTTCCCCCCAGGATAGCCTAAAAATAGGCGATTTCCCAGGTCCAGGTTAGGCGACTGGCTCGTAAGGAGAGAAAAGAAAGACTTGCTTTAAGAATTTTGTTGTTGGAAACATCTACTTCCCATGTATCACAATCATCGACTGCGTTTTCTCTATCCCCTCAATAAGCTGTAATTTTCCTAAAAGAACTTTATCAAACTCTTCCACATTTTTCACACGCACAATAGCCACGATATCCGTTCCACCCGAAACAATATCCGCCCACTCCACAAATTCAAAACCACGCAATTCTTTGGCCAAATCATATTGAGTTTTCTTTTTCTGTCGTAATAACAGCAAATTTGCAGAAATCAATACATACGCAACAAATCCTTTTCCTACTTTATCCCAATCCAATCGAACGGTATATTTTCGAATGATCCCTTCCTGACGTAATTTTCGGATACGATGGTGTATAGTAGTTACAGGCAGTAGGGTCTTCTTCGCAATCTGCCGAGTCGTATATTCCGCATGATCTTGAAGCACTTCCAGTATTTTAAGATCCTTCTCGTCTATTGTATAAGTCATAATGGAACAAATGTTCCACTTTTATATAAATTTATCGTATTTTAGGTATATTATACCATAAATTATGAAATATCTATTTAAATGAGCACACCTAATAAAATAGCAGCTGAGGAAATAACATGTGCGGCATAATTGGAATATTTAACTTGAAAGACCAACCAGAACAGTATCGACAGCGAGCCTTAGCCATGGCCTCACTTATTCGCCATCGAGGACCAGATGCAAGTGGTGTGTACAGTGATAAGTATGCCGTGCTGGCGCATGAACGCCTGGCCATCGTTGATCCACTTTCAGGGGCACAGCCGTTGATTGATACCAAAACCGGTTCCGTTCTCGCTGTCAACGGTGAAATATACAATCATCTGGAACTGCGAAAGAAACTGAAAAATGCACATGACTGGAAGACCAAATCGGATTGTGAGATAATTCTCTATCTCTATGATGAGTATGGACCAGAATGTGTCGAGATGTTCAGCGGCATCTTTGCCTTTGTACTGTATGATAAAAAGAGAGGCGATTTTTTCATCGCTCGTGATCATATGGGTATTTGTCCTTTGTACTGGGGATGGGATGAGCAGGGCACACTGCACGTGGCCAGCGAGATGAAAGCACTGGATAAATATTGCCCGAAGATAGAAGAATTTCCACCAGGAAGCTATTATCATCAGGGAAAACTAGTGAAATGGTATGAACCAGAGTGGACCAAGACTATTCCCACTCAAAAAGTTTTTCTTACCAAGCTACGTGAAGAATTAGAAAAAGCAGTAAGGCAGCAACTCATGGCTGATGTTCCCTATGGTGTTCTTATTTCAGGTGGACTTGATTCATCCATCATCGCTGCCATTGCCTCCAAAATACACCAAGACAAAAAACTTCCACCACTTCATTCCTTCGCCATCGGCCTCAAAGACTCAACCGATTTAATCTACGCCAAAAAGGTAGCCCAGTACCTAGGAACCATTCATCACGAAATAATCTTTACCATTGAGCAAGCCATGGACGCACTGCGTGATGTCATCTACCATATTGAAACCTTTGATGTCACCACCATACGCGCATCCACGCCCATGTACCTAATGGCCAGGAAAATAAAATCATTGGGAATAAAGATGGTTCTCTCCGGAGAAGGCTCTGATGAAATATTCGGTGGCTATCTGTACTTCCACATGGCGCCGGATGCAAGAGAATTTCATGAAGAGTGTGTGCGCAAATTATCACTGCTCAGCAAATATGACTGTCTGCGCGCCAACAAATCCATGGCTGCTTGGGGCGTGGAAGTGCGCGTTCCCTTCTTGGACAAAGAATTCATTGACTATGCCATGAGCATCGATCCTCAGGATAAGATGTGCCCTGGCAAAATTATAGAAAAATCCATTTTGCGGGAAGCATTCATAGGCTATCTCCCCGATGAAATTCTCTGGCGCCAGAAAGAACAATTTTCCGATGGAGTTGGCTACAGCTGGATTGACCATTTGAAAAAACATACACAGGAAATAGTCACTGATGAAATGATGACCGCAGCAAAAGATCGTTTTGGCCTCCAAACGCCGCTGACTAAAGAAGAATACTACTACCGGGAAATTTTTGATAGCCTCTTCCATAGCCCATCTGCTGCCCTCACCGTCCCCATAGGGCCCTCCATCGCCTGTTCCACCCCCACCGCACTGCGCTGGAGCAAGGAATTTCAAGGAAAAGCCGATCCCTCAGGAAGAGCGATTTTCAGTATCCATCAGAATGAGAAAGAAATCCCCATTACGTAAAAGAAAGATTTTTATACTCACAAGAAGAGTAAAGAAAAACATGGCTACAAACTATATTTCCATTCAGGATGCAATCAATCAAGCAAGCAAAACTGTCTCCATCCACGGCTGGGTCCATCGAGAACGAGGCAGCAATAAACTTAAATTTGTCACTTTGCGTGATTCCAGCAACCTGATTCAATGCGTCTTTGATCGCGCTGTATTTGAAAAGCGCTGGGATGAAATTGATAAGCTGCAGGTAGAAGCTTCTTTACGTATTACCGGTGAAATCAAAAAAGATGAAAGAGCTTTAACCGGCTATGAAATTCAGGTTAAAGATTTTGAAGTCATTGGCAAATCTGAAAATTTTCCCATTGCCAAAGACCTTTCCATCGAATTTTTAGCCGATAATCGCCACTTATGGCTGCGCAGCCGAAAAATGACTGCCATTCTCAAAATACGCAGCACAGTTTTTGGAGCCATTGATGAGTTCTTCCGCCAGAACGGATTTTATGAATATCATTCCCCCATCTTCCAGGCGGTGCAATGCGAGGGTGGCAGTGATTTATTTTCGGTGAACTACTTTGACCAGAAAGATGTCTTTCTATCCCAGAGCTGGCAGTTGTATGCTGAGCCGGCCATTTTCTCGCTGGAGAAAATTTATACCATTGCTCCCAGCTTTCGAGCCGAGCCCAGCAAGACATCACGGCACTTAACTGAATACTGGCATGCTGAAATGGAAGTTGCCTGGTGTGAATTTAAAGATATCCAGGACTGCGGTGAAAAATTATTGAAGCATGTCGTAAAAAAAGTTTTGGAGAAAAATAAAGAAGAACTCAAGATCCTCGAGCGAGATATTTCCAAGTTAGAACCTATCGTAAAAAAACCATTTGTACGCATGACCTATACCGAAGCATTAAAAATACTGAAAGACAAATGCAAAATGCCGGTAGAATGGGGCAAGGACTTGCGCACCATTGAAGAAGAGAAATTAACCATGCTCTACGATGTTCCCATCATCTGCACTAACTATCCTAAGAAAGTCAAAGCTTTTTACATGATGGAAGATCCCCAGAATCCTGATACGGTGCAAGGCTGTGACTTTTTGGCTCCCGAGGGGCATGGTGAGATTATCGGCGGCTCACAACGGGAACATGACTTAGAAAAAATAAAAAATCGATTGCGAGCTCAGGGAGAAAATCCTAAGCATTATGAATTTTATTTAGATACACGAAGATACGGCAGTGTCCCTCATGGTGGATTTGGATTGGGTGTAGAGCGGGTAGTTAAATGGATTTGCGGTTTAGAAAGCATTAAAGATGCGATACCTTTTCCCAGGACTATGGAAAGGTATAAGCCGTAGAATTAGTCTGGAATAAACATGTGGGGAGAAAGCATGGAAGAAAAGCTGAAAAAAGCAAGAGTAAAATCTAATCAAATTGATGTGGAAATATGCCCCTTGGTATTTTAAAGCAATAATCATTTTAGGAATTCTTTTAATAATAAGATTTTTATATCGATTAGGTTCTTATATTGGAACATTAATTTGGATAAATTGACATTCTTTTATCAGAGAAAACTATTTAATTGCACCTATCAAAAGCATTCTCACTTCAACCACTCGCACCCTTCCACATTCTTAATATCATACAATTCAATCAATTTCTGTTTCCCATTAGGCTGCTGTAATAACCGCTGTATGACTTCAGCATTCTTTTGAAATAAAGCATTGATAAATTTAGTATGAATCTTTTTCCACTGAGTAGGATTATCTCTCACAAAGTTTGCCCATCGCTCCACTTGCTCCATATGACTTTGGTCTCTCATAGTCGTAATTCTCTAATCATTTTTTTAACTTCTTTAATCTCATGTTCATCAACCATTTCTTTAAACACGATTCGCAGATGTCTTGCATCTTCCATATCTTTTGGACTTTTTAAAAGTTCCTCCTTAAATGCAATATTGATGTTGACATTGCTAAACCAGACCTTGAGGCCAGTGAGAGGTAATTTTATTCTTTGACGCAGTTGGTAGGTATCCAAGAGATCTTTGGCAAATTTTACCTCCATTTCGGGTACAGGTTTATCTTTCTTAGTGAATCGCAGAGAAAGATTTTCTGTAAGATAGTCATACGCTTCAACAAAAGAAGCCGACTGCATACACAAAAAATTATGATATTCCAATTCTCTAAACAAAGCTTCAAATTTATCTCTGGAAATTCTTTCAATAATCATATCAATATCTTCAGTTCCTCTGGTTCTTCCGGAGGCTATCGCCAGAAAACCAGATACCACAATATACTGACAATATTTATCAATGATTGCACAAAATTCTTCACAAAAAGCATCCAGAATATTTCTATCGCTAATTTGTCTATCCATAGACAATCACATCATTAAATCTATATAAACTTTGCTTGGTAAAATAGGACATTTTTCAGAACCATGGAAAGGTATAAGCCTTAATCAAAATATTCCACATCATCGGTACTGATGGTCGTTTCTCTGGGAGAGTGCACTTCTTTTTTCTCAGGTGCAGAAATTGCCTTAGGTATCGTAGTTTCTTTCCCTTTCTGCAATGCTTTCATCTCCATCCCCCTCTTAAAGTTAATATTCCCGCAATTGAGGCAGTTGAAGTAAGGCCCGAACTTCCCGCTTCGCTGCTCCAGCCAGCTCCCGCAGGTGCATTTAATCTCCTGTAAAACTTCTTTGGTATGCTGAAAACAAACATCGATTCCCTGCGCATTCTTCTGCGTCGCTACTCTCACACAAAATGGACAGGATAATTCTTTAGATTGTCCGTAACGTTTAGGGATGCGCATGATCCCCAGAGAAACAGGTGCTATATAAAAAGATATTTTATTTTATCAGATTAAATCAAAAACTTAATATAAGATTACGATTTAAGTATCATTAATGGATTCAGAAGTCAAAGTTTGGAACAAAATTGCCAAAAAATATGCCGAAGAGATTATCAGCCCCTTCTCTGAGGGCGTTACTAATCCCATTTTTTGGTATTTAGAGAATAAAATAGGAACAGCGACCAAAGAGATGAGCGTCATCGACATCGGCTGCGGCATCGGCAACTTCCTGCCCACGCTGGCCCAAAAATTCTCTAAAGTCGTGGGCATTGATTTCTCACCTAAGATGATTGAAACTGCTACTGCACAAGCGAAGGACTTCCCCAATGTAAGCCTATTCGTACGAGACGGCAGAGATTTACATGAATTCCATAACCAATTTGATGTTGCCGTTACCGTAAACTCCATCCTGCTGCCAAAAGTAAAAGACTGCGAGAAGATGATCCAGGAAGCCTATAACCTCCTAAAAGATGGCGGTATTATCCTGGGCATCTTCCCAGCGATGGAAAGCCACCTTTACCGAGCTTTATTGATACAGGAAAAAACTTTGGATGACGGTGAAACGGAAGAAATTGCCATCCAAAAAGCCAAAGAGGACGTCGGAGATTCTGATTTGGTAACCGGCCTGGTTCCTTATGAAGACACCTCCATCCAAAAAAATTATTACCTGTTTGAGATAAAACACCGTCTCTGGAAAGCTGGATTCACCAATATCAGCGTCCGTAAAGTATATTACCCTTGGGAGATACATGATGAGGAAAGCCTGCTCGCGTTTAAGAAGAAGAAAAAGCTCTGGGACTGGTTCGTCTACGCCACCAAGCAGGACAAAGCGACTAATCATAAAGAAGAAGTAAAAGAAGAAGTAAAAAAAGAGGGGGAATGAAAACTTTTTTCTTTTCGATTTTTGGGCGAATAAAGAGCAAAGATTTATATTTCAGGGACTATCCCAGTCAAATACGGGCTCGTAGCTCAGCCTGGTTAGAGCGGATGGCTCTTAGTGGTTCAATTCCAATCGAAACCATCAGGCCGGGGGTTCGAATGCACCTTGTAGAAAGCTGCACCAAAGAGCGGGCATGAAGCCCACCTAGACGAAACAGCTTCCTGGCACGAAAGTCCCCTCGGGCCCGTTCAATTTTATTTTCCTTCAATAAATTTCCCAACCACCTTCAGCAACTTCTTTCCATGTTTTGGCTGGGTAAAACTATGATCTGCTCCAGTAATGACTACCATCTTTTTTGGTTGATTGGCCAGAGAAAATAATTCCTCAGCAGCTTTCAGCTCAACATCCTCGTCTTTCTCCCCATGCACTATCAGTAATGGCTTCTTAAATTTTGCAATCGCTGTAGGAATATCTAGCGTAAAAAATTCATCATAAAAAGATTTTTTCAGTTTCTTATGATGATACCATTTTTCCGGCGCATCATAGATAATGTGGCCATTCTTCCAGAAATCTCGCACTTGCACATCAGTAAAATCAAAACGAACGGAGGTCTTAAGATTACCAACCGCACCGGTTAAAATCAACTTGGTAATTCGAGAATCAGTATGAGCATATAATGCCCCATCAATTGCCCCGGTAGAATGGCCGATGAGAATAAGCTTCTTGAATCCATAGTTCTTGTCGAGAAAATCAATTGCAGATCGAATATCCTTAACCTCATTGCTCATTAACTTGTCCTCAAATTTTCCATCCGACGTATCAGTATGGCTAAAGTCAAAAGTAAGAAAAAGATAATTTGTCCTTTCAAGTAGTTTCGCATATCTGCTTGCACTAAATCCAGCACAATGACTTGGGAAGCCATGAAGAAAAACAATAACGGTATCATATTGTTGTGGTACGTGAATAAAGCCACGCAAGGTCTGTCCCCTACCGTTCTTGAATTGGATTGGTTTCATAGGTATAAGAAGAACTATTTTCTTTGTTTATAAAAGTGGTGGTCAATCAAAGCAAGATTTAGGAGAGCTGGTCAAGGGGGAGAAAACAATGAAAGTTTTAAAAATACACGACCAATATCTCTCTGTATGAGCCTGTGGTCCAGCGGCTATGACATCGCCTTCACACGGCGGAGATCGCCGGTTCGAATCCGGCCAGGCTCATTTTACTATGGGAACACTTCCATTTGTAGTTCGGCAGCATGATGTCATTCGCACTGTCCATACACCAACCCAAGAAACTATTGATGTTTTAGTTACCGGAATTGCTGCGAAAACAGGTTTGCGAGTCCAAGTGATGAGAGATTTGAAGCGAGAACCAGAGCAGATGATCTGTATTGGACAAACCATTTCTCTTCATGATGAGCTAGAAATACAAGCATATCGCCGAGCAGGAGATTCATGGGCAAGTTGGGGACGATTAGTATACAAAGCACCAATGGAATATAAAATTTGTAGAGGAATGTACAATTCACAGGGAGAATTCCAATCTAGTAGGCATGTTGATCAGTGAAAAACATATAAAAAAATTTACGAGAAGCATGGTCCTTCATTTCCAATTATCCTTGCCGCAAGCTTTAGAATTAATTGACGTAGATAAAAATATTCAATTTCCCATTCAAATTCAATTAGAGAAACGCACCATCCATAATTCCAATATACTCCTGAGCAAATACGGAGAAATAAAATGGAAAATAGTAGACTCATTAAACCAAAAGTATAGTGCCTTACTCCCATCGCCTTTTGATCTTTATAATTGGCTCAATAAAAACACCAAAGATGAAGTTGCCTATTTTCTCAATGAAGCTGGCTCCAATGCCCTCAGTTATGCACAGCATCAAATCCCTTCACAGTTCCATCTCTATCTAGGTAAGAAAGGATTCATTATTGCCATCGAACAACAAGGGCAAAGCTTTAATCCTATAGAAATAGATGAAAAGAACATTAAAGAAAATGAAGGAGCTGGATTTACTTTTTTTCGCAACTCCAAATCAACCATTTTCTTTGATAATCCACTGCAAGCAAGCATTATCTATTTTCTCTATCTTCTCCCACGCTGAGGTAAAACTCGTCCATACAGCTCTTCCACTTGCTCCATGAAATCATTGGCAATATAACTCTTTTTCTTATCCATATACCGCAGTGCTGCATAACTGTTGTACTCTGCAGTCATCATCCCCACAGCACGCAACGCTGACGCCGCTATAAAACTGACCACAAAAGAAGCTTTCTCATACCACGATGCCGGCACCTCGCTGGCTTTGGTATACCCTTCCAAGAGAGAACTGCAAAATCCATGAATTCCAGCTGCATCATACAGCGAGAGCGTGCCGCTGACAGCAAAAGCTGGCTCTGCCTGCAGGGGATACCTCTTGCCGTCAACCTGAACGCTTTGCTCTACTTTTCCCGAATAAAAAAGTGCTTCACGCAGCGTATTCCTTAAAGGAAGATCAACCGTCGCAAAAGTAGGATTGCTCTGCTCCAGTTCACGCAGCCGAGGCTCAACTTCAAGCAGTTCCTGGACCGCTTTCTGTTCCAAGGAAGTTAAGTACTTCTTTTCAGGATAAGGAAGATGGGATGACCTGGCTCTGATAAATGGACTTTGAGCAATGGCATACGATTGTTTAACTCTTTCCTCCCATTCAGCCGATGGTGCTGCATTTTGCACCATCTCCACCATCTCTTCCAGCTCTTTTACTAATGACGAAGAATACAATCCAAAAGAAGCTAATTTATTCCACTGCGGACTACGCTTCATCCAAAGCTGGTTTCGTCCATACAAAGCATCAAGCCGGGTACTGCACTCTTGAACTGATATCCGATGTTCCTTCACAAAATTCTCCTGAAGACCATACCCCTGCCCGCGGGGCATGACACTCTTAAGCTCATCAGCCGCTTCCTGCGCATCTTCCGGATTGGAAACAGTTTTTTTTCTCTGCGCTAATTCCTGACCCAGATATTCTATCTTTCTGCCGCAGAGCGTTACCTCGTCAATCAATTGCTTGAAATCAGAGAGAGACAATGCCTGAAAGACTGCCTCTTTTTTCACTGCAATAGTATGCAACGCCAAATAATCCCGAACGGAAGTAAGATCCTTGGACGTAAGCGTGGCAAAATAGATGCTTTTTTTAAGCCGGCTGACCGGGATGGAACTTCCATAGGCATCATCCCGCCAGGTTCCCTGCTGGATAAAAAGAGGAGCAAGGTGCTGCTCTACCCTTCCCAGCTCCGCTGCAAACTGCGCTGCATAGTGCCGATTGATTTCCTTCCGTACCTGATCAACCGGATAGGCATCAAACACCTTGGTAATATCAATCAAAGTAATTTCCGTTGCGTTCAGGATGCCCCTCACTGATGCAAGATTTGGTATTCCATATTTCGCAACTATCGGATGAGTTTCCGGCAAACCTAAGATAACATCTAAATCTTTTTGATATCCACCCAATGCTGCTTCCCTGTTGATAGGCATTTTCGTTGCCGCATAGGCAATTAATGCCCCCACCATGAACGTTCGTTCCTCCTCGGCAATTTCCACCGGACCAGTAATGGTCGTATAGATATCCCGAATCGCAGTGGGCAACTGCAGAAGCTGTTTTTTATACCAGCCAAAGAACATCCCCCCTGGATCAGCTGCTGCTAAGAACGCCTTTTCGGTAGGCTTAGCGAAAGCAATATTTCCATAGTCAACCCTATCCAGCATCAGGATACGTTTTTGCAGCTCCTCATCCAATCCCAGCAACGTATGAACTTTGAGGCGGTCATTCCTGCTTTGAACATCTTTTACTCTGGAATAGTCAGCCAAAAGCTCCTCCAACGTTTCCACCAGATTTTCCAATGACTTTTTGACCCCTTGCTTCTTTTTTTCTTTAATTTTTTCCTGTCCTTCCAGAGTATAGCGAACCAGCTGTTCTTCAGATCCAAAAGCTTCCATTATCTTAACGATAGCCTGTGAACCGGAACGCCAGGTGCGAGTAGGATTATAGGAATGAGTTAACACAAAAATTTGCTCGGTCAATTTATGCCCGCTGACAGAAATCCCCAACACTTCTTTTTCCTGCCTCAATTCCTGAGGGGTACGAAAAATTGCCTGGCGTAAATGAGCCTGCTGTGCCGCCAGATAGGGATTATCGTTGCCAAAGAGAGTAAGAAAATGATCTAAGATGCGCGCATCACCGGAATAAGCTTCCAATTTCTGATTCAGATTCCCTATCAATTGCGGTGTCGTTTCTGCCACCGCCGTTTTAATTCTTCGGTACAACTGTTGATGTTTAGCAATATCCATAGTAACGTCCTCCCTATTTTAGTCTTAATAAGCCTAATGAAACAAAAGCTATAAGAAATATGGTGGTGATGTACATCACCCTCCTATGAAAAAATGCTGCTGAAAAGGGAGCTATGGCCAAAAACTCCCGTTAAACTTAAATAAAAACCCATTTCTACCGGCTAGATGAAAACATATCACCTCGCCAAAGACATCTTTTTCCGCGCTGATTCCCTTAATTTCAAGAACCGGGGGAGCCAAATATTGTGCTCCTTGCAGGGAGAATTTCTCTATCAGCAACAGCCCTACCAGCCGCCAGCGGTATATTCCATGGTTGACACCCCGGTCATGACCCAGAATGTGGAAGATATCCTTTATCCGGTTTATATCAACTTAATCCGAGACCAACATAGCGCTAGAAAAACATGAACCTCATAACCATTGATGATTTGACCAGATTTAAGGCAGAAAAAGTAGAATGGGAGTACGACCCAGAGCAGGGAAAAATTTACTGTTCAGTCAAAGGTGAATTTCTCGATAGCACCAGCAACAAGCTTGATCCACCGCTCCGGTGCACCCTTGACCATCAGAAAGTCCATACTGACAACCTGCCAGAAATACTCGCGCCAGTTTACTATTCCTTGCAGGAAAAGAGAAAGAGAATGAATGGTGTGCAAGAGCCTAGTTACTTTTTTCCAGTACCTTTTTAAAAACGCCATTGTTCCAGATACTATGTACATCCTCAAACAAATTCCCGAAGACTTTATTGTCAAAGAAATCAGCAACGTTGAGATAAAGACATCCGGCAGATACCTCTATCTCAAACTCACCAAAAAGAACTGGAACACCCTCGATGCCATCAAGAAAATTGCTGATGCCCTGCATCTCAAAGAGAAACAGATTGGTTTTGCCGGTTCTAAAGACAAGCTGGCAATAACCGAGCAAGTTATCTCCATCAGCGGCAGCAGCAAGGAAAGAATTCAAAGTCTCGCCATCCCCAATGCCTCTCTTCAGTTTCTCGGTTATGGTGATACTCCTATCAGTTTAGGGGATTTAGAGGGAAATCAGTTTGAAATCACCATCCGTAACCTAGAACCACGCACCAAAATCGATCCCATCACTTTCATAGAAAATTATTTTGATGAACAGCGTTTTAGTTCCCACAATACTGCCATTGGAAAAGCCCTGATACAGAAAGACTTTGCCACCGCACTGCAACTGATTGATAATCCCTATGCCAATATCCATCTTCAGGCTTCCCCGCAGGACTATATCAGCGCACTCAAAAAGCTTCCCCTTCGCTTGCTTCGTCTCTATATCAACTCCTATCAAAGTTATCTCTGGAATGAAACCCTGGCAGAATATAGTCGGCAGCACTGTTCAGGCCTGCATGAAGTTCCCTACTCACAGGGTAAACTCATCTTCTCTGATGATCCAACCCAGCTCCAGAAAGTAGAGCTTCCCATCATTGGATTCGGATATCAAGAAACCATCGCTCCGGATATCATTGCCGACATTCTGAAAAAAGAAAATCTCGCACCCCAAGACTTCATCATCCGCCAAATTCCTGAATTAACACTGGAAGGGGAACTTAGGGAAGCGATAGTAGAAGTTAAAGAAATGAAAATATCTCCTCCACAGCCTGATGAATTAAATCCAAAAAAAAATAAAGTGCTTATTTCATTCATTCTCCCTAAAGGAAGCTATGCTACTATGGTCATAAAGAAAGTGATGAGTTACTTATAAATTGGTTCGGGCTTAGGCAATTCTTTTTCTGATGCAAAAATGAGTCCAAAAGGATGATAGGCAAATGCTTCTAGTCCCTGTTTCTTCAATGCCTGATAAAAATCTCGGTATCGCTGCTCGCTAAAAACATCAGAATTAATTTGGAAAGAACGGGCAGTTAAGGTGCCTTTATCTATATCCCTACGCAGATATCCTAAGTCCTTATCTGTCTGTTGTTCGTTTCTTTTTGATGGAATATCATACTTCTTTTCCCGAACTACTCCATTGGTAAACCAACTGCTTACTAAATTACGATCCCATTCCCGTACAACAACTTCCTCAATGCCAATCCTGCGCGCTGCGTCTTGAATCATCTGATACAATAATGAAGGAGTAAGAGCAGGCGCGTTTTTCCTTTCTCATTCTATACGATCAAGACGTAAAGAAAATAATTCCTCCATTGAAACTCCAACCAATACCATCTAATAAGTAAGCATAATCAAGTTAATAAGCTTTTCCATCATCAAAAATAAGTTCTTTAACAAAATATAAAAACCCTTCCTTTTCCAGAGCTTATCATGCTCAATTATCACTTGGAACAAGAAAACCTGTTTGAACCCCATAATCTTGATTATATAGCGCGAACACCCCATCGCCCATTAGATACTATCAGCAATTACGTGGTAGAAGCCCTGCCTAAAAAATTAGCTGCCATCCGGGCTGATGGAAAGCCTACTGCCTTAGTCTCCCAGCTGGTAGAAGAGACCAATGCCCTTACTAAACCCTTCACACTTTCTGCCTACCGCGAATTGGGTGAGGAAGAGCAGCAAATCGCCAGCTTGGATGTTCAGATGCTGCAAAGTGCGGTTATCCACTCCCACGGCTTTCCCGGAAATAACCTTCGCCACGCTGCGGAGGTTATTTCAGCCTACCTCGGCCGGCCTAATATCCTTACCTATGGAGAGATTATTGTCTCCAATCCCTTACGGGATATCAGAACTTTTACCAGAAATGCGGTTGGGCATTCTGAATCCAGTTTCTATGCCCTTCACCAGCTGATAGAAAACGAATTCATCGCGCTGAATGAGCGATTGGAAAGCGCCCAAAGCTACCTGCAAAACTGCTCTTCCACCAGTGCTGTTGAAGAGCTCATAGATGCAACCGACATACTGAAAGGATGCAGAACCATGATGGGCCTGCTCCAGAAAATGCCCTGGGATCATTATGAAACCTTTCGAACTTATTTACATGCCCATACCGGGCTTCAGGGCCCCAGTGGGTACTTTAGTCACGGAGTAGCGATTATGGATCTCCGTTTTGCCGGAAAAAGATTAACCAAAGAATTCTTCACCTCACTCGATGCTGATATTAAACAAGGGTATTATCCCGATGATGAAAAAGTAAAGGTAGCCCTCGAACTCGCCAGAAGAGATAAGTCCTTGGTTGACTTGGCTCTGAAAAAAGATGACCCGCTCCTGAGCCGGTCCATCAGAAATTTTGCCCAGGCCGTGCTCGAGTTTCGTGGAGCACATCATGCTGTTGTAAAAACAGTCGTCCCCGATTTACTCCAAGACAAGCGTGCCAGTACCAGGGGAGAAACCATGCCCAGCAGAATATTAAACGGAAGAATTCAGGTCTATCAGAAAATTCTAGAAAACTTAGTCCCTCTTTCCACCTAAGCAATCCTTGCACACCCCGGTCACATCAATTTGAACATGGCATACCTCCCCCGCAATGCTTTTAGATAAAAAATCAAGATTTTTAGCAGGGATATGTTGAACTATCCCACATTTCTCACAGACAAAGTGGCAATGATTATTTTTATTAGTTGAATAGATTGTCTTGCGATTGCAGATAAAAGAATGCAATTCCCCTTGATCTTCCCTGGTTTTAAGAAAGCGATACACCGTGGCAATGCCAATGTTGGGATTTTTTTTCTGAACGTGACGATACAACTCTTCAGCATTAAAAAATGAAGTAAACTGGGTAAGCTGCTGCTGCAACACTTCTTTTTGTTTGGTGCTTCTCATCTTATTGATACTGAGAATCAGTAAACTATATAAATACTTCTAAAATCAAAAGTGCTATGCTCAATGTCTTGCTCTATACTTTCATAAGTGTTATAATTGTATCACTGGTTTCCTTTGTAGGAGTACTTTCCCTCACTCTAGGACAAAAAAGTTTAGATAAAATTCTCTTGATCTTAGTAAGCCTTTCCGCAGGAGCACTTTTTGGAGATGCTTTAATCCATCTGCTCCCCGAAGCTGCTCAAGAGGGATTTACGCTCTCTATTTCCCTGCTCGCCATTTTGGGAATCCTCACTTTTTTTGTACTTGAAAAAATCATTCATTGGCAGCACTGCCATCTCCCCATCCAAAAACACAAGGGAATGCAGCACGTCCACCGCTTGGGAATTATCAATCTAGTCGGTGACGGCTTGCATAATTTCATTGATGGCTTAATCATCGCCGGCAGCTACCTCGTTAGTATCCCGGTGGGAATTGCCACCACTATTGCCGTTATTTTTCATGAGATCCCCCAGGAGATCGCTGACTTTGGGGTATTGCTCTATGCCGGTTTTTCCAAAGGAAAAGCCTTGCTCTTCAACTTTTTGTCTGCAACTATCGCTGTAGTAGGAGCATTGATCGGATATTTCATAGGAGCTGGCTCCCAAGGGTTTCTCCAAGGGCTTCTTCCCTTTACCGCCGGAGGATTCCTGTACATCGCCGGATCAAACCTCATTCCCGAACTTCATAAAGAATGCGACACCCAGGATTCAGTGCTGCACTTCTTATCCCTCATAGCAGGAATAGGATTGATGGCAGCGCTAAAGTTTTTAGAATAAGCCCTTATTTCAACTGCTCAATTACTTTTTTCACCCGTTGATAGACCTCCTCCGGCGTCCCGCGGGCATTCACGGTCGCTAATAATTTTCTCCTGCGATAATAATTGATAACTTCAGCCGTTTCCTTCCGGTACACTTGAAATCGTTGTCGGATGACAGCAGGAGTATCATCAGTGCGCCGGATAAGCTTGGTTCCATCATGGTCACAAATGCCCACTTGCTTGGGAAGAAGAACCTTCAGATGATAGCTATGCAGTCCCTTGGAACAGATTCTTCTCCCGGCAAAACGCTCAATGACCTCTTTTTCAGAAATCTTCAAAAAAATAACCTGCTCCACTAGATGCGGATTATCCAGCAAGGTAATTTGATCCATCGAACGGGGAAAGCCATCCAGAAGGTAATGAGTTTTGCCTTTGATTTTTTTAGCTACCAGTCCAACGACGATGGGAGTTGGAACCAATTTTCCCTTCCCTAAGAATTGGGCAACCTTCTTACCCAGCGCTGTTTTCTTTCCCATCTCTTCCCTTAGCATCCCACCTGGATAAACATACAGAAACTTAAAATCCCTAAGTAACCGCTCTGCCACCGTACCCTTCCCGCTTCCCGGCGGGCCCAATAACACCACTTTCATAAGAATAAGGAATAATTCAATGCATATAAACATTTCGAGAAAATGGGCTAATATGAAACCCTCGCCATCAAAGGCGACCTATAAGCCCGATATTTAGCGATTTCAGGAGCTGTAGCAGAGCCCGTAGACACATAACTGTTATGCCACAATTCCATAGGAAACTAACTTTTCATTAAACTCAGAAAAGCCACTCCCCACTAGACAACTCCACACAATTCTTATAAAGAAGCCCATCAAATATCCTTTAATATAGATGTTTCTCTACCATGATAACCCGCCTTACTGAACCATATAACCAGATCCAAGTAAAGTCCACCCTCCATCCCTTAATCAACCAATGGTTTTTTTCCAAATTCAAAGAATTCTCCCTTCCCCAATTATTTGGCATTATGGAAATCCACAACCGCAAAAACGTGCTCATCTCCGCCCCCACGGGAGCAACTAAGAGCCTAACCGGCTTTCTCGCCATCCTCAACGAATTAGTTGATTCTGCCCAAAAAATTGCCTTGGAAGACAAAGTCTACTGCATCTACATCTCCCCGCTCAAAGCCTTAAACAACGACATCGAAAAGAACCTCAAAGAACCCTTGCAGCAGCTGGAGGAAATTGCCGGCAAGAAACTCGGCATTCGCGTCGCCGTGCGCACCGGTGATACGACTGCCAGCGAAAAGTCAAAGATGCTCACCCATACTCCCCACATTCTTATCACCACTCCCGAAAGTCTCGCCATCATCCTCAACTCTCCAAAATTCAAAGAAAAATTGACTGATGTTCAGTGGTTCATCATTGATGAAATTCACGCTTTGGCTGACAACAAGCGCGGTGTGCACCTCAATCTCTCCGTTGAACGCCTGCAGAGACTATCACCCGGCATGACCAGAGTCGGATTGAGCGCCACCATCGCCCCCCTAGACGAAATTGCCCGCTACCTCGTCGGCTATCAAGGAGACGAAGAAAGAAATTGCGGTGTTATTGATGTCCAATTCATCAAATCCATGGACCTGAAAGTCCTCAGCCCGGTACGCGCCTTGGTCGAAGAAGATTACCTTATCAAGCACAGCAAGATGTATGAACTCATCCACCAGCTGATCCAAGAACATAAAACGACGCTCATTTTCACCAACACCCGAAGCGCGACTGAACGAGTCATCCATAATCTCAAAGAGTTCTATCCCCAGTCGTACACCAGTGATAACATCGCTGCCCATCACGGAAGCCTAGGAAAGCAAGCCCGGTTTACCACTGAACAAAATCTACGGGAAGGAAAACTCAAAGTAGCCGTCTCCTCAACCTCCCTAGAACTCGGCATTGATATCGGCTACGTTGATCTGGTCCTCTGCCTGGGCAGCCCCAAGTCCGTTGCCCGTTTCCTTCAGCGCGCCGGTCGTGCCGGCCATCAGCTTCACTCCACCGTTAAAGCCCGCATCATCGTCATGGATAGGGATGATTTGGTAGAATGCGCGATCCTCCTCAAAGCTGCGGTGGAACGAAAGATCGACCAAGTGCATATCCCCCGCAATTCCCTCGACGTCCTCGCACAACAGATTTACGGCATCGCTATCAATGAAACCATTAACATCCACCAGCTCTATCATCTTATTAAGAATACCTACTGCTACCACACCTTAGAATGGAATGACTTCTCCGAAATAATCAAATACTTAGCTGGAGAATACGTCAGCCTGGAAGAGCGCCATGTCTATGCCCGCATCTGGCATGATAAAGAGACCAATATGATCGGTCGCCGGGGAAAGATGGCCAGAATCATTTATATGACTAACATTGGCACCATACCCGAAGAAACCTACATCACCGTCAAAATTGGCGAACAAATCGTCGGCATGATTGACGAAGGCTTTTTAGAAAAATTAAAGCCCGGTGATGTGTTTGTCCTCGGCGGAAATGTCTACATGTTCAAATTCACCCGGGGCATGACCGCGCAAGTTTCTACCTCCGTCAATCGCCCTCCCACAGTGCCCAGCTGGTTCAGCGAAATGCTGCCCCTGAGTTTTGATTTAGCCATGGAAATCAACCGCTTTCGCCGGCTGATGGAAGATTATCTTCTGCACAAAAAAGGCCAGGAAGAAATCATCCATTTTATCAACCATTACCTCTACGTCGATGAAAAAGCAGCGGAAAGCATCTATAATTATTTCTATGACCAGTACCATTTCAGCCAGATTCCCTCCGACAAAAAAATTGTCATGGAGAGTTATACTGATAGGGGAAGAAATTACACCATCTTTCATACTTTATATGGAAGACGGGTCAACGACAGCTTATCAAGAGCTTTAGCCTTCATCATCGGGCGCTCCCAGCACCGCGATGTAGAGATAGCCATGAACGACAATGGGTTCTACTTATCAGCAGAAAAGCCCTTTAATGCCCTACGCGCCTTTGAACTGCTTAAAACAGAAAACTTCCGGACCTTAGCAGAACAAGCCATTGAACGCAGTGAAATATTAAGCCGTCGTTTCCGCCATTGCGCTGCCCGCTCGCTGATGATCCTTCGGGAATATATGGGGCGAAAAAAACAAGTAGGCCGGATGCAGATAGGCAGTAAAATTCTCTTCAACGCCGTCAAACGCATTAGCAATGACTTTCCCATCCTCAAAGAAGCCCGCCGGGAAGTGCTGGAAGACCTGATGGATTACGAGCACGCCCAACAGATTGTCAATGAAATAGCCCAGGGTGATATTGCTCTTCAAGAAGTAAACACCGGTATTCCCAGCCCCTTTGCCTTTGGGCTCATCATCGCCGGGTACAGTGATGTCATCAAGATCGAAGACAAGCAGGAATTCTTAAGAAGGATGCATCAGCAGGTGCAGGCCAGGATAGCCTTAAAGCAGGGGAAAACAAAAATAAAAGAAGAGATAGAAAAAAGCTTTTCCTATGCTGCTTTCTGGGATGATCTTCAGCAGAAGCAGCATGATGCCAAAGACCTCACCCAGGAAAAACTCAAATTACAGGTCTGGAGTTTAAAGCACGTCCCAGTCTATGTCAAAGAAGAGCTGGTAAAATTAATTGAAACTGGCAATATGCGCCAGGAGGTCTGGAGCGAGATGAAACAATATCGGGCTGAGATAGAGACTAACTGGCCGCAGGAGCTGAAAGAATTGGTGTTGGGAAAGATGGGGAATACAGTATAATAAGATTAATATATTCTTCAAAATCTCCGAATTCCATGACCGAAAAACCGATTGCCATCAAACCCGTTTCCTTGCAAGCCAATACCAAATACAGCTTCTGCACCTGTGGGCAGAGTAAAACACTGCCTTTTTGTGATGAGTCGCATAAACAACTCAACGAAGAAAAAGGAACCTGTTATAAATCACTCAAAATCTGGCCCAAGAAGGACGTAGAAATAGAAGTTTATTCTGGAAATTGGGAACAGAAGTAAGATTATTTTATGTATGTCAAGAATTCTTCCCGGCTTAACAGAAGATCGTGCTTAACAATTTTGTTTAGTAACCCGCGATCGATATGATCAGTAGGGTGATTAGGGATTACTGTTGTTCTTCCATCCACGTGCTCAAAGAACATATGGCTTCCTTTTTGACGCTTAAACTCAAACCTGCTGTGTTGCATAAATAGTTAGTCTTTGTTTTTGACAAAGACTAAGACTTTCTTTCCGATTAATTCTTTAGGTGCATCAATTTTGGCACCAGTTCCGA
>Ga0209211_10003079_pt1 | contig 27714 bp, 18 predicted proteins | sample RifGroA2_FD_183992 | JGI IMG/M metagenome (GOLD analysis project Ga0209211, IMG submission 183992) | Groundwater microbial communities from Rifle, Colorado, USA - Groundwater A2 (SPAdes) (version 2) | ecosystem: Environmental > Aquatic > Deep subsurface > Groundwater | place: Rifle, Colorado...
CCAAAAAAAATTATGCAGCTGCATGGGCTATTGCAGAGCTCATTTCAGAATGTCAAGCGCGATACTTTAAATATTTCGCACTGGCTGAAATTTATGTATCAAAAAAGCCAGCATCATGATCAGCAGCTGCAGCATCTGGCATCACAGATCTCAGCTTTGCAAAACACAAGTTTACAGCATCCAAAATTTGACAAGGATTTTCTCAAATATGAGCTTTACCAGGAGCTTAGGCATGATTTAAGGCCCCTAATTTCTCAAGAAGTGAGTCTTAGCTTAACTGAATTCAAGGATAAAAATGATAAGTTAGTGAAGCAGCTTGTGAGAGAATCAATTGATGAATATTATCTGTACCATGACATAAATTTTAAGCTTAATACTCTACAATCCCAGATAAATGAGATAAAAAATACTTCTATTGCTTCTCAGCAGCCTTCTTCTGTTTTACAGGAAAAAATCCAGGTAATTGAACACCAGAAATCTAATATAAGGGCTAATTTACGCGAAAAACTCTTAAAAAAGATCACAAAAAACTCAAAAGATTATTTAAAGAACATGTTAGTCTCAATGATTCACAAATATGAGAAGATTTCTGCGCATCAACTAAGAGAAATGGTGGTTGAGGAACAGGGTTTATGCTCTAAAAGCTCATTTTATCGCATTTTAGAAGAGCTTGAGGAGCTTTCAGACATCAGCACAGTATGGGAAGGCAAGGAGAAAACCTATTTAGTTAAGATAAAAGCTACTTCCCAAAAACATTAGTTCTCGTCGATAAACCTCCTTAGAAAAGAAACCTTTATATACCAGTGCCTGCTACAAATTACTATACTAATATCATATCTTGGGGGATTTTTATCTGGATTTTGGATTATTATCTACCAGATGTATTAATCTAATTTTATAAACGGGGGTGGATTTAGATGACAGATTTAGCTATGCAAAAGGATAGATTTAATGCTTCTGGTCAAAATCAGGGCATAAATATGGTTCAAAATCTTGTTCTTGAGATAAATAATGAATTAAATGAGCATTTAGAAGTAATCAATGAAAATACTTCTGAAATACAAGCTAATTATGAATATACTGCTCAATTGGACTCTAAAATAGCCAAGTTAAACGAAAGGCTTGATAATATACAGCTCTTTTTGAGAGGATTAGCTAAGGCAGATGACCTCATAAAAGAGGCAAAAAGTGAGAGTTCCTATCAAATTCAGCCTTTAACATCAAAAGAAAAGCGATTATTTTTAGTGCTTTATACAAATCCAACCAAAGCTTTTTCGTATAAAGATTTGGTTGAAAAGCTTGGGTTGCCTGAAAACTTAGTTACTGAGTACATCTCTAGCATGATTGAAAAAGGTGTTCCATTGATCAAGACATACTTAAATGGAAAATCTTATTACAGCGTTGATAAACAATTTCGTGATCATCAGACAAAAACCAATATTCTACAAATTACACAAAGAGTACTTATTGCTTAATACTTTTAATCTTTTATTATACCTTTAGTTACTCAGTTTTGCCTAGATTTAACTGTTATTACTTAAAACTTATATACTAAAACGTGTTTAAGGGACTATCTCAATATTAATTATATTTACTACTTTGATACACTTCAATCTTAAATAAATCATTACAAGCAATACCTGCGTCTAATATATCTAAGACGCACTTTATACTAAAATAGTGATAAACCTCTTTAAAACTTATTATATTCTAGTTAAATTCCTTCTACTAATTTAGTTAACTTCTTGCTAGAATAAATCCCAATGATCATTATCTAGTGTGCCTAATGTATATACTAATCCTGTAAAACATAATATTAACTAATACTTTTAATCTTTTATTAAATCTTTTATTATCCCTAAAAAATAAAAATTTCGATTAAAAACTAAAATATTTATTCTAAAAATTATAATTCTACTACTATTATTGTTTATATTGAAAATAAATCCCTAATAAAAATACAAAAAAACAAATAATTTAATTCACTAAAAACCTAGAAAATACTTTCAAAAATTAATAAGAAAATAATTAATAATGCAACTTTACATTTATTTTCTTAAGCCATCATATCCAATGGACTTATAACCTTCCTCAACTGCTCATTGCTTACTTTTGTATATCTTTCAGTTGTTGAGAGATTGCTATGCCCTAAAAGCTCTTGAATTATCCTGATATCAGTTCCTGCTTCTAATAAATGTGTTGCAAAACTGCTTCTTAATGCATGGCAATAGATTCTTTTCTTGATTCCTGCTTTCTCTTGTGCGTCTTTAAGTATCTGCTGCGCTTGTCTTATGCTTATATGCCTGTCTTTTATAGCAAATACAAATTCACTATCTTTCCAAGTACTATCTTTTTCATTGTTATATCTTCCATTGCTTTCTCTATCTGCTAAATATATCTTTAGCTGCTCAATCAGCTTCTCAGAGAGTATAATATGTCTGTCTTTCCTTCCTTTTCCATCTCTTATTATTCCCATCTTTTGCTCAAAATCCAGGTCATTGACTTTTACTTTAACTGCTTCACTAACTCTTAATCCTGCGCTGTACATAAACTCTATCAGCAGCTTATGCTTAACATTTTCTGCTGCATCTATCAGGTGCTTTAGCTCATCCTGTGACAGTACAGTAGGCAGTTTTTTCTCCTGCTTTAAAGCTTTAAGGCCGTTTATTATGTCATGCTTGATTATCTCATTGAAAAAGAACTTTAATGAAGAAACAAGCAGATTGACAGAGCTTGCCTTGTAATTCTTATCACTCAGTAAATGTGCCATGTACTTCTTAACATCATCTTGAGTTGCTCTCTTTGGATCAATTTTGCTGAACTCAAGAAACTTCTTTGTCTGGTAGCAATAATTGCCTATAGTCCTCTCTGTAAATCCTCTCAACTTCAATTCAATTGCAAGCTTATCAAGATATTCTTCTGCGTACATATAATACTTAATATTCTTGCGCTATTTAAGCCTATTCCCTATACTTTATATATTTATAGACGACAAAATCAGTTAGGACTAAGGCAATAAACTTAAAATACTGCTATTTTCCTAGTGCCTAAACTAAAAATACCATAACTTTAGCAAGAATATATTGCACAGCAGCTGCCTCCACAAGTAATTCTCACATCACAAACGGATAAATAATTAGCCAGATAAAGTTGCCTACCAGAAAGAAATATCCCACATAGATCAGTGTCGAAGCGTTTTTTAACAATGGCACAATAAATTGTGATACATAAGATAAATTAAAATTAAAGAATAATCCAAAGAATCCAACTACTATCGCCAAATCAACTAAGCTATGCAATATTGAGAGCAAAATAAAAAACGGATGCCTGCTCAAATCATGCACCTCATGTCCGATATCCATCAGAATAATTGGCACATAAAGCACTAATGCTCCGATAAGGATCTCTTTGTTAAATGGTATCTTGATATTGCCAGGCAATGATCCAGCTAATCCAAGCACTAATGCACCAACAATCATTCCCCACAATGCATCTTCGCTGTCAAAAAAAAGCTTAATCATGTTTCCACCACTCTTTTGAGCAGATTATTATTAATCTCTCTTTTATCTTTATCCTCTGTTTCTTATCATCCCATATAGCTTAGATTTTTCATATCCTTTAATTTTTCAGCTTCCTGACCTTTCTGCATTATGCCTTTAAGCTTATCCTCAAACTTCTCAGCTTGTTCTAATAATGGCTTATAATCAACCTTTAATCCCAAATATTTATCCAGCACTTCAATGACTTTAGCTGCTGCCTTAGAATCTGGCAGGTTGCTGTGTGATTCTGCGAAAATGCATGAATTCAAAAATCTATCACCTCTAACTAGTATGCATCCACTCACGCCCATTATGATTCCTTCTTTAAGATCTTCACAACCTGCTTTCTTTAGGCTTTGTTTGGCTTTTTCTGTCGAGGCATAATAATATGTTTTTGGCTCATCTGTTGGCTGCAAGCTTCCTACTCCTTCAAGGCAGATGATCTCTTTTGCATTAAGCTGCTGAGAGATCTGGATAACTGCTTCTGCAATCTTCCATTCAAATCCTTTGATTGCAGTTATTCCATGCACTATAACTATATTGTAATTCTTGTTATAGAATATTCCCAATGGCTCAACCAATTTTCCTTCATGCACAGCCACCATAGGTTGAAGCTCATCAATCCAGATTTTGCCGATAAACTCTGTCTTCAGATGATCTAATAAGAATTCAGTTGCAATTGTGCCTACTAATCCAAATCCAGGAAATCCATTTATTATGATTGGGTTCTTTGGCTTCTTGAACAGCTTTATTTCCATATTGACCTCTTTTTTGAAACTCTAATCTTCTAATTTATCAATCTGATAAGTAAAGAATATTTTATTGTTTATAATACTTTTGCTTCTCAAATTTTTCTTGGTTACAATCGTATACAACTTATGGGTACATCTGTAGCTGCATTAAGGTTACATCTGTAACTCCAAAATATAGGGAATCAGATAGCAACTTACAGTTCCATTGCAAACATCGCTATCATTAGGAATATTCCTTGCACTAAGAAAATCACATAATAGAATGTGTCTTTGATGAACTTCAGCTCAAAAAAATCTGGACCTATGTTGAATTTGTGCAATACTTGCAAGATGCCTACTGCCATCACTATTACAGCAATCAGGAAGCTCATCCAGCCTATAGAATTTGAATTTGTTATCTCTATTACACTATTTACCATCAGATAAAACCCAGCTACTGCAAGAATGTATGCAGCTATCTGCACAGGAAACCAGCTTAATGAAAACCACGGTGGCATGCTTGATGGGGCAACTTTAGCTAATAATGGCAACGCTCCTAAAACAGCCAATGCAAAGCCAATAAATCCGCTTACAAAATCTTTTGTTTCCATCATGGTTATCTGGCCTCTTTTTTAATATGGTAATTACAAAATATTCTAAAAAAATTACAACTCACTTGACAATTGGTTTATTGCAATGTTGACATCTCCTAACGAGCTCCTGAATGATTCTAATATGGCTTTTTTAACCTTCATATCTTCCTCTGCAACCAATCTTGGTATCTCAAAGCCTTCAGCTAATACTATGTCATCATGCTCCTGGTCATTAAGTATCCTTACTATCTTTGTTACTAATAATCCAGAATTTGTTAACAGCAGCAAGGCATTAACAAGAGCATCCACTAATAGCTTAATCAGCCTGTCTTCATCTTTTTTTACGCTTGTTATCTCATCATTAAGCCATTTTTTTAATGCTTCCTTATCATCATAGCCTTTCACCTTTTTCACAAACTGCTCTGGCTGATTAAAGAACTTTACCAACTGACCATGCCTATTTTCAATATCTATTTCAAAGCCTCTTGCTCTTGTTAAATCTTTTCTCAAGCCACGAGCTTCCCATCTTAATCTAAAATAAGTAAGCAGGTAGCTGTCAAAGAACATCTTATTTTTAACAAAAAATGCAGCATCAAACTTGCCATGGCAGGCATTGTAGACTCCATTTACTAATTTTCTTGCCCTTTCCAAAAGCTCTCTAAGGTGTTTTTTTGTGACTGTGTTATCAAATTCAAATTTTTCAGCTTCCATGCGCCTGAACTGTTTTTTTAAGTTATCAACAGTTGCAGGATCTTTTTTTTCATTTAATGCCTGTCTCAAAGCCCTTAGTATCTCGTCATCATCCTTGTCTACCTTATGTATAAAGCCCACTATTCTTTTCACGCAGATAAAATCATTGATGAACAGTCTTTTTGCTTTTATTAAGCCTTCTCCAGCTTCCTCATTTTCTTTCTTCAACAGCTTGGATTCTTCCTCGACATTATGCCTTTTAGCCCATTTCTTTAGATTTTTGTCATCAACTTCCATCTTATGCTCTGCGGCATTGAGGACTTTGCCTTCATTCCTCATCTCCATATAAAGCATAATGCTTGAAAGGGTAGTGACTTCTGAACTTTTAAATAGAACTCCGGTATTTGTTACTCCCATCATCAACACCTCTTAGTTATTATTATCTCATCTAATTTACTTATCTTCCCTCTTTTTTATTTACTAAATATTCTGGGTATATAAAACTTTTGATTTGTTATTTTGCAATGGTAAGATTATTGTATTGCCTCTAAGCCGAACTTTTTCTTAAGCGTATCTTCTAAACTAACCTTACTTCTTGTCAGGCGCCATTTTCCGTAATCTGTTTTCTTAGTTAAAATCTCTACTATCTGATTATATAATTCTACAGCTTCTTTCCTTTCTTTTTCATCAAGCTTTGAATGTAAAACTAAATTTCTGGAGTCTTTTAAGTCTTTTCTAAGGTCACTATATTCCTCATCATTAAAAAATTTAGAAGGTGAAATTGTTGCCTCTTTCATACCTTCTGCAACTTTTACAACTTCTGCAAGATCTTTCTTCAATTTCTCAAGGAAAGGTCTTACTGCCTTTTCAGCTCTATGTTTTGATTTTCCTTCCAATGCTGCTAAATATGGTTTTACTCTTTCAACTATTGCATTTGTTCTTGTATCTACTATACTATTATTTAGGGGAATAGCTGCTACTGTAGTAGTGGCAGGCACCGTTTCTATAACAATAACTCTCGCTTTTATTTTCTCATTTAATACTGTTATAGCAAGTACAGGAGGCGTTCTTCTTTTACCCTCATCAATAACCTGTTTTAAAAATGTTGCATTAGCACATTCAACAAATAATTGCTTATATTTAGCCTGTAATGCAGAATCAGTTATGATAGTAGCATTTTGTTGCTCGTATTCTTCCACTTCCTTCTTTATCTCAGTGTCAATGATTTCTTTTATCTTATCCAATGCCTCTTCTTCATTCTTTATTTTTTCCTCATCGTCAATCACTTTCTTTGCATCTATTTTTACATTACTGAGCCTATTCTTTTGTTCATCAAGATTACTTTTCTTATCTTCTGTTAGCTTTTTAACATCACTAAATTTAACCCATTCATTGAATTCATAAGTTTCAATTGGGAAGTTTTGCCCAACTTTGTAGAAACTGAAAAGGCATATTTTTTTAACAAGTTCTGAATCAGATTTTAGTTCAAATCTAAATCCTCCTCCTCCTGTCATGGGCATTGGGTTAAAGTTATCAAATATCCATTTCTTTAATCTCACTGTATTAAAATCTTTAATTAAGTCTTTTAATAATTCTGCTTGAGTATTCTGCACAAACTTAGCAAAATAATATTTCTGGTTGTTTTCATCAACTATTGTTAATTTGAATCCAGTATCATGTGGCTGCACAGTCATCTTATCTATTTTAAATGCTTTATCCACGCTCTGTTTTTCCTTATTTAATACATCAGCAGTGTCCTCTTCAATAAGCTTGGCTAACTCATAAATTGAACCATAGCCTTGTTTTATTAAATGTACTATCGCAAGAATCTCATACCTTAATTCTGCAACTGTACCTGTATTAATGGTTTCTATCTGTGTTATCCTATCTTTATTAGGATGTTTTGCTAATGCATCTTTATGTCTGGCAAAAAATGCTTTTAATCTAGTTTCATCTAATTCATCTTGCTTCACTTCATCAAGTTCAGCTTCTTCCAATGCTTTGAATTTTGTCTGGATTTTTTTAAGGGTATTATTTATCTCTTGATTTACATCTATCAAATTATGTGCTTTATTATCTTTGCATATAGTTCCTTTATACACTATATCCCTTAATAGCGATACGTTTTCTTCCTTAAAAGCTACATCATTTTTCTGTACAAGTTCTTCCTTGATCTCAAATAATGCTTCTAATTCATCTTCGTATTTTTTAACGCCTTTTGCAGCTTCGCTTGCCATATCAGATGCTGGGTTTTCTTTTCTTTTGATGCCAAGTAATTTGCCAGTGCGTCTTTTATTCAAATATCCTAAGATAGGTAATACGATAACTGCAATTATTAACCATACCCACCAAGGAACTTTAGACACTGTGTGAGATATAGCGCCAACTGTTCCTTTTGCAGTTAAATCTCTCCTATCTCTGACTTTATTTTCATCAATAAACTTAGGTATTGGCGCAAAATCAGTATGCGAGCCTAAAAATGCAATCAGCTCATCCTGCAACTTAGAATCCTGTCTTACTGACTCATCCACTAAATTAGTATCTTCCATTATTTTGACTAAATGCCTGTATTCTTCAAGCTGAGTCTCTTTATTCTCATTTGCAGCTACTTTCCCTAGCAAATCCTTCAAATCATTTGCCGTAAAAACACCAGCACTAACTATGCCAAGAGAGCTAATCAATAATATGCTTATAACTACAAAAAACATTCCAATCTTTAGCTTTTTTTTATTGTTCATTTTATTTGTTCAATAACTCCTGGAATTGTTGTGCAGATTGCCTTCTCTCAATCACAAATTTGTTATACAGCTCTGTTACATATTCTTTAGTGAAATTTTTGTATTCAAACCAATTATTATCTAGCTTAATGTATTTTGTATTCGCATCTCCTTTGTCTACTGCATCTGTAGCATCTGCACTAGTACGTGTAACAAATCTTATCTCTTTATTTACTAGTCCAATTCTGTCAAAATTAGAAACTAGTGTTAAAGCCGTTTCTCCCTGCACTAAAGGAGCGCTGGTTTTAGTTGCTCTTATGATTATCTTTGTCCCATCTGGAGCATCTGCTTTAACTTTGCCAGAAACCTTGTTTTTATCAACAGCTACACTTTCTAGAGTAGTAGTATCAGTTCCAGTAACAAGAGCCTTATTATCATTGCCTTCCTTTATCTCCCATTTAAAATCCTTAAAATCAACAATATTACTGCCTTCATAACCGACTGCAGTCACATAAACAGCAGAACTTATAGGGAATACATCTGCAGCATTTATCTTTGTATCACTGCTGCTGTCATCTGCAGATTTAGCCTCTACTCTTATTTCCGTGATTCTTCTTGCTTCTGCTGCAGTTAAAAGACCTTTCTTGCTCTCAATTAATGCCAGCAATCTTTCTGCTTCTGCTTTTTTGGCAGTTACATCTGATTCTAGTGTTATCCAAGCACCGCCAGTAGGAGCTCTACTACTAAATGCTGTTAAAATCTTATCATAAGTATTTTTAGCATCATCTAACAATTTCTTATCTTCTTCAAGGTTTGCTTGTGTATCTTGTCTCTTATTACTGCCTTCTAAATGGCTTTTAGCAAGCTCTAACTTTGCATTAGCTTCACTATATGCTTTTGTCAAATCACTTCCTGATGTACTACCTACCTTTAAATCAACCGCTGTAAATTGCTTATCCGAAATCGGCTCAACTTTAATATTGATTTGAGATGTTTCTAAATTAACCTGAACAGTGTAAGTGGCTGCGTCATTAGATGTAAACTTGTATTTGTTTACGTTTCCAGTTGGAACTCCTGTAGGCAATCCGCTTTTTCCAGTAGCAGTTATTGTCCAACTAAATTTCTTTATTTTGCTTAAAACCTCATTACTCAATTCTTCTCCGCCTTTTTTAACAACCTTAAACTCAACTTCTTCATTTATTCTTGGTCTTTCAGGAGTTATCACAAGCTCTAACAGAGGCAATGCTCTTCCTTCTGCAACATCTTTTTTATTCTTTATCTCGGTTATTTTAGTTGGAAGTGTCGTCTTTGCTTCTTTTATGAACCAGTCTAATGTATTTTGAGTAGTATCTGGTGATTCAACTATGCCTAACTCAGTCAAAATAGTAGCTTTACTTGCATGACTCTTAATCTGCCCAAATATTAAATCAGCATCAATCAATTTCCTTAAATGCTCATCTAACACAGCAACATCTGCAGTATTACTCTCAACACTCGTAATATAAGCTCTTGCTGCATTCAAGTCATTCACAGAAGCACTATACGCAGATTTTAATTGTTCAACATTTAAATTTGCTAACTCAGTAACTATTACCTTTTGCCTGACATTAGTAACTTTTTTACTCTCTAAATCAAAAGACACTTCAACTAAATAATCTCCATTAACAGTAGGCTTCCATCTGAGTTTTGCGCTTGTAGTATCTATTCCAGGTACAACAGTTCCACCTCTGCTAACTTTCCAGATAAAGCCAGTTGCTCCAGTAACTTCACTGCCATCATCCTTCAATACAGAAAATTCAGCCTGTTGTCCCACTAATATTCTATCTTGCGTCTTTATCTTATAATCTCTGTTTGGAACAATTCTTTCAAGCTCACCAAACTTCCAATCTTTTGTCAAAACTTTAGTCTCTTCATTTGAAGCAGGGTCTTTGTAGAATAATTCTAATGTTATCTGCTTTATATCTGGTGTGATTGAATTTGCAGCATTATACTTGAAATCTATTCCTTTTTCTTCACTTATCACTGGACCATCTAATGTCATCTTTCTGACAGTATATTTCTTTACTAACGCAGTTATTATTGCATCAACATCAGCTTGTGCAGTAAATCCGGCAAGTGGTGCAGTAGTTGTTACACCTATTGGTTTTTTTACTTCAATCTTACCGCCTGCCCATCCAGCCGGAATATTTGCAGAATCAGGAACAAATGTAATTGCATTTGCTAATGTAATTATATTGCCGACATTTTTTTGCACTAAATTATCGTCTATCTCTTTTTTTAATGCATCTGCTTTTTGTAGTAAGCCAGCTATAGTAGCTGCTGGAGTAACCAAAGTATTATCCACTTGTGCCAGATATTTGTCTTTTCTAACATGGTTAGCTAAATCTGTATTTATTTTAGTTTTTAATTCAGTTATTTTTTGATAGACAGGATTTAATGTATTCAAAGCATTTTGCTTATCTCTTTTTTTATAATAACTCTTTGCAAGTTCAAATGTTCTTGTAGCTTCATCAATTCCAGAAATTATCTCCTGCTCTTTTGCAGTTATCTGCTCAGGAGAGCCATCAATCACTTCAAATGTCCAAGTTATTGGAGTAGTAAATAAATTATAATCTGCTTCATCAAACCAAGCATATGAGTCATAATGATGCTTCAATTGTAATGTAACATTATATTTGCCAAATTTATCTGGAGTAAAACTCATTCTATTTTTATCAATTTTTATTTCTGCAGGAGACGCAACTCCAGAAGTGGCTGTATATACTATTTCCCAATTCCATCTTATATTTTCATTATATCTGTTTATTTCATTGGGAATAACAATCTCTTTTAGATTATATGGAGTTGCGGCAGTGCCTGTTTCTGTCATTACATTAAGTTTTTTTAAAACGACATTTAATTCTATCGCTTTATCTTTTGGAACATCTATTTTTTGATCATTTGAAAGAGTATAATCGGATGTAACAGCGAAAATATGTCCTTTAGTAAGCGATATTCTTGAATTATAATTATCTGATTTTATCTGTCCCTTTGTAAATATAGGGATTATAACATTACTGCCTATCTTTAATTTGTATGTTTTATCAGCAGCCATAGTATATGTTAATTCTACTTTATATGTTGTTGCATCTATTTTGTTAGTAGATATAGCTGTAGGATCATAAGAATTAGTTCCTTCTAACACTTTGTAATTTCCTATAATAGATACATCAAATCCTGTACCAAACTCAGCCAGCAATTCTTCAGGCAAAATCACTTCAATTTTGTCAGCACCTACTCTATTTGCAGTTATCTGCCTTTCAACTTTCTTTTTAACATAATCTTTTGCGCAAGTAAAGCTTGAATCAGTGCTTGTTCCTGCAGGTATATTACAGCTTGCAGGTGTCGTCACATATCCAGGCAATGTGCCAAACCTTACTTCATAATTATCCCTAAGCAGATCATTATACGAAACTGCTGCTTTTTGCTCGCTCTTTACGACAACACCATCACTCTTTCTCACAACGCTTACCAAAGGCAAGTTTGTATCAGTTGCAATAAAGTTCTGCCCATCTTTAGTTACAGTTATCACCAAACTTATCTTGCTTCTCTGCTCACCAAACTGCGAATAATAATGCTCAACTGTCCCTGGCTCTTTTGCTTCTAATTCGCGGGCTTTTCTCTCCATAGAATTATACACATCAAATCCACTAATTGTGCGGCCTGTCCATGGATCCCTGAATGAGACGCTTGAATAAAACTCAGTTTTAGAACCTAATCTTGCTTTCACTTTTTCAACTGCCTTTTCAAACTCAAACCTGTTTCTCACTATAAAGAACTCATCGATAGAGCCGTCAGCATATTTCAGCACAGCTCTTTCATCTATGGATTTTCCAAATGCAACATAAGCTCTAAATGCAAGTTCTCTATCTTGGGCTTCATCAGCAACCGCAATATTAGCAAAAGCTAACACTATCAAAAAACCGATTGCAATCTTTAGTATATTGTTTGCTTTCATTTTTTATAAGTCATCTGGTGAATTTGAAGGTCTTGATCTTTGAGTGTTTGGTGTAGTGCTAGGTGTTGTTTGCGAAGGAGCTTTGTTTGGATCTAATACATCCTCAAGATTAGTTGGCAGATCTGATGGTTGCTTAGGAACTTGTGGAACAGGTACATCAGTTTTAGCTGGTTCATTAGGTGCATCTGCTGGTTTAGGTGTTACAGGTTCAGGTACTGGTTTTGGAATTGTTGGTTCTGCAGGAGCATCTGCAGGTTTTTCTTTAGCTTTCTTCTTCTCAGCCTCTTTCTCTATCGCTCTTCTCTTTGCATCTGCTTTTTCTTGTAATGTCTCCAGTGCTTTGATCTCTTCAATCAATGCAGCCAATCTTTTGAGGTAAGTTTTTTTCTCTTTATCTGTCTCTGTCTTAAGCAAGGTTTCAATTTGTGTTGCAGTAAAGCCAGTTTCTGGAACCTCATTCTCAAAATATGTTTTCTCAATCCTTGCTTTCTCATCTTTCTTCTCTTTGATCGTATCACTTAATCTCGTAAGCTCAGAATCGCTCATTATCCTGTCTTCTGAAGTATCAGTCGGCGTGCTGGATAAAATCCATCCAAGGCCATTTGCAAGATTAAATTTATTGGCATCTCCCTCAATCACAAGATTGCTGACATTAAATGCAACCCATGTGACGACCAGCGCAAGTATCAGCGACACAACAATAGTTCCAGTGCCTGCATGCTCTCCTCCAAGCACTGCTTTAATGACTAAAAATATGATCAAAAATATGATCAGGAACAAAAAGTTCTTTACAAACGGAACAAAGAAGCTTGGTGAATATCCTGCTTTTAATGCAGCAAGCGCAAGAGCAGCTCCAACTGCAAGCGCCATCCCTTTCATTGCATTGCCGCCTTCTCCAAATCCAACTTTATTCAATCCTACTAATGCAACTGTTGCAAACAAAGTGAACATTACAAAGAAATCTATTAAGCTTTGATGCCTATTATAAAAGTCAACTAATTTTCCGGTGCCTTGTATTTTGTCAGTGCCTGCTGGTCTGTAATTACTTGAACCACTAAGAGATTTTATTACATCAGATACATCGCCTTCAAGAGTATCAGCAGCGCTGACAATAATTGTAGTTATCATCAGTGAAACTATTATGCACAACATATAAACTGCAATCTTATTCCGACTTTTTTTATTTCTCAAATCTGCTCACCATTATTTTTTCTCACAAATTCATTTAGCTCATTCAAGTCTGTATCATTAAGCTCAAGCAAAACTTTCTTACCTTGGCTTGGAATCATGACAACAACAGGACATCTGTCAAGAGCATATTCAGTGAATGGCCTTCCGCGACCTTTTTTTATTTTTTTAGTCCTTTTCACTATCTGCTTATCTTCCAATCTCGCAAGAAAATTATCAACATTTGCTACAGACATCTGGAATTTCTCAGCCAGCTCAGTAGGCGTTTTATTTCCGCGCGCAAGTTCCTCTAGAATAAGCCATACAGTATCTTTACTGAGTATCTTTGCTATGTTGTTAGACAAAATATTTACCTCTTTCTTCTGCTCATAAACTTTTACTGCGTAAAAGTTTAATCAAACCATCGTAGTGTCTCACTTCGTTCGACACTACAACTCAACTGATCAATATGGATCCTCTTTTTTTCCTCTTTTCCCTTGGCTACTAATAAATCTGAATGAATATTCAATTTATTCAAATATTAAATTAAGTATATAAAGCTTTCGTTTTTCAATTATTTGATTGAGTAATTAGTAAAAATAGCTAGGAAAACTAAAAAACAAAGAAATATTCAATTTACTTAAATAATAAATATACTAATTAACTAATATGTTTATTAAATTATTTGATTTAATAATAAAACTAATTAAATAGTCTCAAAAACATCTAAATATGTTAACTCTACTTAACCTAAAAATGGAAAACATGTTAATTAGACTTAACCTAAAACTGAAAAACATAAGATAATCCATCTAAAATTTATAAGTGACAACTATGGATATTGTAAAAAAGTCCTACCCTGCCTATACTAAAAGAATGTCAAAAACCCTCTTAATTTCTTGAGCATCATGGCCTAGCTGAGTGCCTGCTTTGAGGTAATCTTCTTTGGTCAGGATTTGTGAACATTTTTTCAGGCTGCTTTTTTTGAGATATTGCAGGAGATCAACATTTCCAGGATTTAAATCTGTATACCAAGCCAAAGCAAATGCATCACAAATATCCTTAATTCGTTTGTGTTCCTTATCTCTGTTTGGAAGGGAATTTATCTTCATTGCTAGAATAACTTCAGGTTTTGGAAGCAGAAGTTTCTTTTCAAATTCCTTCAAAATAATATGCTCTTTTTTTTCAAATGCAAACCTTAGCAAAGGCTCATCAACTGGATTAAATCAAAATACTTCCCTAAAGTTATCAGGGATTACATCAACGATCAAGTCAACATACATAGGAAATATGAAATAACTAGGCACTATTTCTCCTTCTTTTATTTCCTCCTGTGTTTCTGTATGGATCTCTTTCATAAGCCTAAAGCTTAATGGTTTGAACTTAAGCTTTTCCGTCAATATTTTTATAGTCTGCGCTAAAGCTGATTGCTTTAAATTAGCACCCATATTAAATCCTAAATCAATATCTCTGCTTCCGATATATGGTTTTCCTTGAGCTTTCTTAAATTTCTCATTTACATGAAAGAAAACTGCCCAGCCGCCAAGCATGCAGATTGGTTCTTCTAAGCTATTGATTACTTCTTTTAGATATTTGTACGATGTCCTTGTTTCAAATTCTTGATACATTATATCCTCTTCATAAGCATTTCAGCTGCTTCTTGGCATACAACACCTTCTTTTGTCAGGTCAACTATAAGTTGTGGCACTGAAACCATAAAAAGCTTATTTATCTTTCTTTTTCCATACATGACATGGTCATCTTTTATTATAATCCGAAAATTTCCTTTTCCATACAGTCCATTCTTAGTTATCAAACTATGCCAACTTTCTAGATCAGATTCTTTTATGTATATATCTATCCGTGAAGGGAAAAGATAATGCTGAACAATGTTCTCTGCTTGATATGTTGTTAACGCATAATCTAATTTAGATTTAGTCAAAAGTTCTAATGGCTTTCTCACCATATAACTTCTGAATTCTCTTGGCTTTTCAGAGATGTTAATCCAATATTCCAGAAGCTTTTTTCTATCACTGGGTATTGTATCTTGCACAAGCTTCTTTCGATTAAGCTCTTTTAGGAAAAGTATAACCCACTGCCTAGTGCATTCTGCTCTCTTTGAGATCTCATTCTTGCTAAGAGTTTCATCGCTATTAAGCAAGACTCTTAATATTCGTTCTCTTTTATCTCCTCGCATACCATGTAAGTATCATAACTAGTATATAAAGCTTACTTACATGTAAGTAATACGAGTAATTAATAAATCAGACTTAACAAATAATAGAAAACAAAGTTCCTAAATCTAAGCTCAGGCATCATACAGCTTCTTGAACATCTCCAAGTTTCTTGCAGCATCTTCCTTATTTGCAAATCCATCATGCGCTAGTGTTGCATTGAATCTCTCAACTATATTGCTGGTTTTTATTCCTGTCTTTAATATAGAATCAATGTCTTCCCTGTCTGCTTCATTAAATCGTGCTAGCTTCGAGACAGCATTGTCTATTAAGTTAATGAGCTTCACATCAAAATGTTTGTATTTTTTCGGATATAATTCACATGTATAATCATTCAATAATGATGTGCTGAATATATGTGGAGACTGCCAAAGATCAATTTTAATCTTGTTCTTTTCAGAAATTTTTAATGAATATTTCTTAATTCTGCTGACTTCAATCTCACTGACCATAAAATCAACATCTTTTGTAGATGGTTTGATGTTTCTTAAAGTTAATGATGTGCCTCCTACAGCAATAAGCACAAATTTAACACTTGGCTGCTCTATCTCTTTATCTATTTCAGTATCTAGCAGAGAAAAAAATTCATGAATCTTTTCTTTGTCTAATCTTTGTGCCATTGTTTCATCAATCTGCCGCTATTTCACGAGTACAACTCAATATACTTTTTATAATCTTCTGTGCTATTTAATGTATATATATTCCATCTTCTGCAAACATCATCTTGCTTAATCAGCTCTTGCATAGTTTCATATCTCTCATCTCTGAATACAGGCAAGTTATCTTTTCTCTTATCCAATGCAGCTAACAATCTTTTAATATTCTCATTGCCAGAATATGCATAGGCAATATTAAAAACATATCCTGTGAAATTAGCCAAGCTATTCTCAACTGCAAAATCATACACTTCAAATAAATTAATCTTATCTAAGTTCTTTAATATAAATACTGGCAATAAGTCTACAATCCTTGCTTCAATCTGTAGATGATTGTAGATAATCTTAGTTACAGCTTCTCTTGGCGTAATTGCTTTAGCTTTTATTGTTTTATATCCTACTAAATCAATTCCGGCTTTTTTATAGCAAGCTATAACTGTTTCAATCTTAAACTCATCTTTCCTGCGCGCATAAATCTCTTTGACATTAGTATGCTTAACTAGCTCAATTGCCTTGATCTTTGCTTTGATTGCATTTGACAGATAATTTCTTTCTACTTGAGTTAATCTCTCTGAATTGAGCTTTTTAATCAGCACATTAAATTGCCTATCGCTGAATATAGCTGGCACTAATGCTATCCGCAAACTCTTCAGCTTTTTGGAAGATTGGTTTTGGCTCATTTTTATAATTATTATAATAGTTACATATATATAAAGGTTACTATTTTGATGTACATATATACTTTATTGCAGTTAAATGTTACGTTTTAATGTAACAAAAAATGGTCTGCTGACTTCAATCTAATTCCAAGAATACAATAGCTAATAACATCGATAATATAATGTCTCTGTTATTCAACTTTATCTGTAATATAACTGCCATAATATCTAAATTTATCGTAAATATAATTACTCTGTTCTCTATTTTTTGTGTATAGCTAGAAATAATACTCAAATATTCAGTTGAATAAATAATTAAATCCTACTCATATCCAATTTAAGTTCTACATTACCATAACTCAATTATATAAATTACTAAATAACTAATAAGAATAATACTTATACTTTACTATAATATTGATATACTACTTTATTCCATATCTATAACTCAAATATTCAATTTAGTAATGTAATTTTATTAAATAAGTTAAATTTATACAATAAGACAATAACTCAAATACTCACTTTAATAATAGAATAAAAGTTCTCTTATAATCTATAAACAACTATTTCAGAATAACTTATCTTCTAAAAAATTTTCCAATTAAGAATTCTTTTATACATAGGTAGTTCTTTATATCTCTCTAATACCTTTATTGTTGCTTTTGGGTCAAATTTAATTGCTTTTTCTTTACACTCTTCTGACCTCTCTAATAAAGTTGGATCTTTCCCTCTTCTCGCAGCAATTTTATATGCTGCAGCTAATGTAGCTAATCTTTCTGCAAATACTTTATTAGATATTTCTCCTTGCTCTTCTGTTGCAGATTCTAATGTTCTTATTGCATGAGTTAGATTGTCACTAGTGTTATATAATTTAGGCAATGCATCATTAAGATATGCTATTCCCGCATCAAATGCAGCTTTCCTTTTTAATTCATAAAAAACTGGATTTCTGTTTGCCCATACTATTCCTCCCTCAAAATACATTGCAGCTTCACTATGTTTGCCTTCTCTTTCAAGACCTTTTCCATATTCAAGCAGGTTCAAAGTATCTGTTAAGTCGCGGATATTTTGTGGAGTAAATCCAGTTGGGTTTCTATTAATAATCTCAGCAACAATTGCTTTGTATTCCATGTTGCTTATTTTATCTAAATCATCAGATGTTAAAGTGCCATCTCTAATCTCTTGTCGTATAGCATCTAGTCCTTCTCCAAATGTATCTGATACTGCATCTCTTTGCGCAGCTCTAACTTTATCTTCTAACATCTCATCTAGGTCTTGTCCTGTATCTTCTAAATCTCTTATTCCAAATACCTTTCTTATTGCTTTAAGTATCTGCATCCTTCCATATGCTACAACTCTGTCGATAGGATTGCCTGTACTTCCAGGATTAACATGATCTGCCAATTCAGCTGCGCCATCTTCTTTACCTTGTTCGTATTTTATCTTGAGTTCATCTTTTATAGCTCGTTTATAATCAGCTAAGTTTCCTCCTGATGTATAAGGAATCTCAGCATAATCCATTAACATCTCCAAAACTTCAACTGGTAAGGCATCTACTTTTGCTTGAAGACCATCAGCTCTGACTTTTTCAGTTCCTTTTTCTCCATTTGCATCAGCTAATTTTCCCATTAATGAAATAAGGCTCATAGAAATATTATCACTTGCTGTTCTGCTCTCATCATAAGTTATTCCTGCATATCTGCATGCCATTCCAGCAATTACATTAACAGCAATCTGCTCAACTCTTTCCGCAGAAGGATCAGCACTTCTTCTTTCATCAGCACTGCTAGTCTCTAACTCACTAACTCTCTCTGTCAATCTCTTATATGCTGCTTTAACTCTTTCTAAATCTCCTGCATATTTACTAATAAATCCTCTTGCAGTTTGTGTATATGCTTCATCTTCATCTTGATCATCATCAATTATAAGTATATTTTTCTGCGTGAAATACTGTTTTACAATTTCAAGAAGTTCATCATTATTTGTTACATCGTCTCCTGTAGCGACTGCATCACCAAATCCTTCTTGTGTGATTATTTCTAACAATGTTTTTCTATCGCTAACTTCAGTAGCACTTTCTTCAAGTAAGCTTTCGCCATACAACTCTATCTTTGCTCTCAATTCAACAAGCTTAAGTCTATACGCTCTCAAAACATTTTCTGCTTTTCCTAAATATTCAGATCTCTTTTCTTCTTGACCTGTTACATTATCAGAACTCATCCAGTAATCTGCAATTAAATCAATTAATGTCTTATCATCATTTACATATCCTGCATCAGTTGCTACACCAACTAATACATTATATATCTTAAAAGCATCTGCTGTAATTGCATCAGCATGTGGTTCAGGGCTAACTCCTGTTTTAGTAGCTGTTCCACTCTTTGCTCTGTCATAAATACCATTGACTAGCTCAAACAATCCGTTTGAAATAATTCTTCTTGCAGTTTCTTTATTTGCTAGCCTTTTTTCTCTTCTGCTTCCTGTATTCGCAGCCAAAGAAGCTTCTCTGCCAATATAATTAGCAACTAAATCAATCTCACCATCAGCATCTGCTCTATTATATCTTGTATCAGCTCTAACTCCTTCTACAACATTAAATATTGCGCGTAATTTGCTAATATCACTTAAAGTATCATCTCTCTCTCCACTTGCTCTATTATCAGTGCCAGCTTTCTGTGATTCATGCAGCTCAAATAATACTCTGTAATCTCTGGCTAACATCTGGGCAAGCGTGTTATAATCAACACCACCTACTTCTCTAGTTACTTCATTAGCAAAATCTTTAAATTTCTGGTTATCTGTGAGAAGATCAACTAATATATCATAGCTAGTTGGATTAGGCTGATAATCTTCGCCAGATACTACATCTCTTACAATTTCAGAAATAATAGGAAGTTTTTTTGCTAGATTTGAATATATCCTTGCTTTTATTGCTGTTGAATCTTGCTGTAAATATTCACTTTTTAATAAAGTCCAGAATTCCTCATAAAGTCTTTCAGAAAATATTCTAGCATCACTAGTAGATGTCATCATAATGCTTAGTGGCGATGTTCTAACATACTTAGCAATTAAATCTAATGCTTGAGATCTGTCAGTTATTGCTATAGCAAATTTGCCATCTTTCTTGACACCATCTAATATGTCATACAATGTCATCGGAATATTTTTTAGAATGTCTTCTCTCTCTTGTCTTGCAGCGTCAGCGCTTTTATATGCTCTTTCATTACTTACTGAACTACGTCTCGCATCTTCTAAACTTGCTTCTAATCCACTTATTCTATTATTTGATGTTATTAATACTGCATTTTCAGCTTCTATTCTTTCAGCTCTTCGTCTTGCTTCTGCTAACTCTCGTGTTAATCTAGAATTTTCAGCAACATAATCAATTCCACTTGGAGGAGTTATTTCAGGTGTACGAGCAGGTTCAGGAGCTGGCGAAACTACTGACGCACCAATGTCTTTAGAAGAAGGTACATCTGCAGGAGGAATTACATCAGGAGCAGGTGATAATGTTTTTTTAATTTTCTTTGGATCCATTCCTAAATCTTCTAATAGTGCATCTTCTTTAAGTTGTAAATCACCATCTGTTGGGTCTGAAATTTCACGTATAATCGGTTCTTGATCTCCTGAAGTATCATCTACTAAATCCAAATTTGCACTAAATCCGCCTACCTCTTCAAGAGGACCACCTAAAGAATTTAATAAGTCAACTCCCTCATCAACAGGTGGTTCTCCAGTTCCTGCAGGAGAAACAGCTTCATAACCAATTCCATCAGCTTGAGCATCAGAAGGTAATGGAGCAGGCGTATGGCTTTCACTAACAGGTTCACCGGATGCAGGCTGTCCAAATTTACGTCTTGCTTCATCTGCTCCTTTTCTTAAACTCTTTAACCACTCAGGTTCCATTTTAGCTTCCTCTATTTCCCACTATAAAATTTCAAAACATTTTCAGTAATTCGCAAATTTTCTTGTCCTTGCTGTGGGAAACTTTCCATCTTATTCGGATCATGGACAGCTTCAAAGAATCTCATACCATCTGCTCTAATTCTCGCAACCAAATCCAAATACTCTCTGGTTGCTTGTTCAGGTGTCTTTTTATTATCTTTAATTCGTAGTAGAGAAATGTCATCAAATATTCTCCATTTATCTTCATTGTTGCCTCTTCCTGTCTCATTTCCATCATCATCTTTTCTTTCAGGATCTAGCATTGCAGCATTCTTGAAATACAATCCAGCAATCCTGGAATATTCTGCAGCTTGACCAGCATCTCCTTTAGCTTCCTCTGCTTTATTTCTGTAAACTAATCCTGCATATCTGTGCTCTTCTGCTAGTTCTGGACCGATATCTGGCATAAGATGCAGACCTAGATCGCCTAATTGCTCTGTAACATCCTGACCGACACTTGTTTTATATCCTATGATTGCAGATACAAGTCTTACATAATTACCACTTATCAAAATATTCTCTCTAACAATGTCTGTTAATGTTTCTAGCAATGGCGTTAATCTGCCTTTCTTCTCATCATCTGCTTTTTTGTACAACTCTAATGCGTCTTGAACAACATCAACGACTCTAGTAGAATCCTTTTCTTTTGCAGCTAAAATTTCACTTCTATATCGATTAACATCTACCTCAACTCCTTTAGAAGCATTTGACAGTCCTAAATATATCTTAGCAACAGGATCATCTTCCTTTAAATTTTCCCAAGCAACTGCTGCATTCCAATAATTATTATTTAACAGCATTGCTCTTGCCAAATTAAACCGCAGATGCTTGTCATCAGGCTTTAATCTCACTGCAAATTGATATAATCTTTCAGCATAAGTTATAAAAGAAGTTCCATGCATTGTCATTAATGAATATGCTGCAGTACTCAAATCTAGAACAATTGCATCTAATTTACTGCCTAAGTAATCAGCGCTTTCTTTTTCATCCTTTAATCCTGATAGTTCTGCTCTTGCTTCATCATATTTCGATTTCACTTCAGCATGTTCTTTTAATGCTGCTAATATCGGATCATACTTCTTTGCTACATTTCTTTTTAATTTTGCTCTAACTTCATCTAATCTAGCTTCAGCTCCATCTTCTTTAGCCAATACGCCAATTGCAGCCAGATAAAATTGCGCACTTACAAGTGTAGGAGCTTCTGCTACAACAGTCTGAAGCAATCTTCTTGCATCCTCATATCTTCCTGATAAGATATTTTCTAGCACTGTTCTGAAATTTGCGTCTCTCTTTTCTCTTCTGTCATAGCCTGCTATCCTTTGGTCGAATTTAGCTTGTCTTTCAGCTAGCTCTCTAACCTTTGTTTCGAATCCTTGCCTACCGCTTTCATTTACCTTTGCTAATCTTTGTATCTCTTCAGATTTAGATTCTAGGGCACTTTCCTTCTCAGCTAATATAATCTCTAGATTTTTTACTCTCAACTCTGTTTCAGCTAATCTGAATAAATGCCTACCTTGTGTACCTAGAAACTCTGCAACTTTGTTATTATATGCAGTTATCTCAGTTTCAGTTCCTACACTTCCTGCTAATTTGCTTTGCGGTAAAGCATTTGCAACATATTGTACAAAACCAGTAGGGCTTTCTCTTGCAAACAAATAATCTTCTTTTTGCACTAAAGCTTCAACAAATCTATAGGTCTCTGGATTAGCTATTAATGAAACTGTTAAGCTTAAATCAGAAATGCTTCTTTGCAAGCTAGGAATCTGTGCAGTGATTTCTGCTGCATTAGCAATATTTTCATATGCAGCAGCTAATTTTCTTTTTATTTCCTCACTATATTCATTTAATTTTCTTTGTGACTCTTTGTGCGCTATATTTATTGGTGCAATTCTTTCATCAACTAATCTGCCAAGCATTACATCTATACTTGCATCTTGCTTGTAATGCTCGCCAAAAATTCTTCCTAAAAATGCTTCTCTGTTAACTTTTCCTAAGCTTCCCTTAGCTACTTCTTCAGAAATATACAACCTCAGTTTTTCGTCAGGATTCATTCCATCATATTTTTTATCACCATAAGAGTCGCCAATTATATTTTTAACTAAAGTTTCTGCTGCTGTAGTCCTTGCAGTAGCAAGTGCAGCTCCATGCCCATCAACTTTAGCTTTTAATCCGTCTCTTTCTCCTGATAATGCAGCAACTCTTACTTCCAGCTCATCATTACCTGTTTCCAAAGTTTTAACAGCATCAGAAAGAGCTTTTGCAATCTCTGGAGTCATTGCTCCATATGCTGCCAATTTTCTATCCAAAGCATCTGCTCTAGTATTTGCTGCATCTCTTGCTTCTTCAGCTGTTCGCCTTGCTCTAACTTCTGTATCATATTTATCTTGAGGAACTCCTGCGCCTAATCCTTGCCTAGCAAGATAATCTCTGCCTGCTTGAGTTCCTAAAACTTCCTCTAAGACTCCAATCGTTGTAGGGTCTTTTCCTCCAAAGCTAGAAATAAGCATAGCTCTAAATCTGTCAGCAGGAGAAACTTCATCAGGCTTATATGTGCCAATTGTTTTGCCAACATCAAATGGAGCTTGAGCTCCTAATTCCATTATCTCTTTATGCTGACTTCCTGCTAATTTCAATAATGCCTCTAAATTAACGCTGCCATCCTGCTTCAAAACCCTGCCTCTAACATCTTGCGGCAAGCTCTCTATTGCAACTCTCAATCTATACGAATCTCCGACATCTCCTCTCTTAGGCTGTGGAGCCCCCATTCCTGGTAACGGTGACATTTTAGATTCCTCTGAATAGTTTGTTAAAGCTCATATCATAATAATCGCATGGCATTACTGCTTCTCCATCCTTAGCTAATGCTTGGATTATCTTCCATTTCTGCAGAGTCTTTTCTTTATCTGTTATTGCTTTTCCTGCTCTTCCTGCTTCTTTAGCTTCCTGCAATCTAGCTTCTGCGATTGGGATTGCTTTTCCAGCCAGCTCAGCTTTTTCATTGCTGTATTTTGCCATCATGTTTTCGCTGAACAGGTGCGCAAAATAAGCTGCAGTTACAAGTATCTCTGCATGATGATATGCATCTGGCTGTACAAGCGAAGAATCATTTACAATCTGCCCTGGCATCTTATACCCTTTGCTGTTAGCTATGATCCATGAAAGCGCATCAACTAATCTTTTTCCTAATAATGTTTCTTGACCAAGCTCAGGGTCCATTGAATAACGCATCGTCTCAACATCTACATCCTTTCCATCAATGCTTAATGTTATTGTTCTTCTTCTATACTCTCTGCCTTCAATCCTTCTCATCGCTTCATCTACGCTGCCTGTAAGGTCAGTTACCAGCCTGCTTCTATAATCAGCAGATGTTCTTACTTTTCTGACGATGTCTCTTGCTACCATTGGCTGTCTTTCAACTTCTGCCAGATAAGCTTCTACTGTTGACTTGAAATCACTCTTAAATTCTTCAGGGGTCATCAGGCTTGCAGTCGGCTCGACAAAATATCCCTGGTCTATGGCGCTCTTTACTGCGCCTAGCTGCAATATTTGGTCAGAAGTCATTCCGCTTGCAGCAGCTTGCTCCATTACTATATCATACTGCTGATTTAATCTTCTGCCTAGCTCAAATCCAAGCACTGCATTTAATATGATCTGGAACTCATCAACATATCTCAATAAGGTCTCTGGCGAAGATTGCTTTAATCCATCAACATATGCCTGCATGTTTTCCGCAGAATCAAATTGTGCACTTATGAGCTGTGATTTATTTGTCTGCTGCATAGCAGCTTTATCTTTTCCTACAGCTCTAGCAAGATAATTTTTGACATCCTTTAACTTTTTATATCCTGTTAATCTTTCCTGCTCTTTCTTTGTCACATAATTTGCAAACTCAAACTCAAATATCTCTCTTGCAGACTCTCCGAAATTTTTAAAATATCCAGGCTTTAATGCATAGCATATTCTCCTTCTTTCACAGGCATCTGGATAGCATAATCATCTTCAGCAAGTATTGCTTCTCCTGCTTCTCTTTTTCTTTTTGTCTCATAGACTTCTTCTAATGAGCATGTACCCTCAGCATAGCTATTAAGGCTTCTCTTTTCAATATCGCCAGGGATCAACTCTTCATTCAATCTTGGTTTTCCATTGCCATCTAATTCAAAATCAGGAGCCAATGGATTAGGATCTTGTCTTAATATCTCTTCTAACCCTCTGAAGTCAGCTTCACCTTCTTTCTTGATCACAAAAGCATTTTCTCTAAGTGCAATATCATAATTTCTGCTTTCAAATGGGTTCATTAATTTAAGCACATATTGTTCTTCCATTATATCGCTCCTCTTGCTCTTTCTAATACGCTTTTCAGCAAAATATATTCATGCATTCTGTCGCTTAGCTTATCTCCGTGCGCGGCATATAACTCATGGGACTTAATGTCTTGTCTTGCGCTTTTAATAGTTCGATTGTCTTGCGCAATATCTGTTACTAGTCTATCGGCAACACCATCAACTAATTGAAATAATTCTGGGTATGCAGTTCTTAAATGAGGTAATAATGAAATATTTTGCTTTCGTTTTCTTGCAGCAGTTATTGCCTGGTGGTCAGGGATATATCCTAAGTAATTCATTGCAGGAACTTCTATTACAACGTCACCAACTTTCTTTTTCCTGAATAATGAATAATCTTCGCACAATGTATTGATAAAGCTCTTAGCAACTTTATCGTGGTCTTGTGATGTTCCTTTATTTACAAGAACATGGAAATTAATCTTATTCTGCAAAAAGAATAAAATATCACTTGCAAAATCATCTTGATCTTGCTCACGTAATTTTTGCAGTACAAGTTTCATAGTGTATGGATTCTTGGTAACTCTTCTCTCATACTCAGGTTCTTTTGTCTGGCTTTTAGCATACATAAGTGCATCACTTAGCAAGCTATGCCTTTTTCCCTGATATCTATACCTATTAAGCAGAATTGCTTCAATAGTGTCTATCGCAAGCTGATAAGAATCTTTTGGACTTTCTGGTTCATTCTGGTCAAGAACAAACACAGTATGGTTTAGGACTTTTTTTTCATACCAATTTGAAGTCGCTTCGAGAATAACAGGATTATCCTTAGCAGATCCTGCTCCCACATCGCAAAACAATAAGCCGAATTTTTCCCCTGCAAGTGCAACATAACCATCAGCGACAACATCCATAAAACCCTTTCTTTGTGTTGGAGTAAAAGCATGTGTGGATGGCCCTTTACCAGGAACAATAAATAAATTAGGATGGTCTCTTATAGGATGAACGGAATCATTAAATGATGCTCCATTAAGAATAATTGCATCCATTCCTTTTAGCACATATCTCTCAGGATCAGCATCAAGGGCTTCTTGTGGAAGCTGGGCAGTTTCAGTTGAATCATATCCATCTACAAATCCTGTAAAATGACCATGAAGTTTTCTTGCACCATCTAGATCTACCAGAGTTCCGGTAACATTTGCTGAATATCTATCACAAATATTTGTTGCAAGAGTAGCACATTTTAGAGATTTTCCGACTCCTCCTTTGCCGCCTGTAAATGTGATAACTGCACCATCAACCAGATTATCTATCCAGCTGACTATATAATCTAATGATGCATCTCCGAATGTAGTAGTAGAATCACTGCTTACTTTTGTAGAATTGATTTTGCCGTATATGCTCTTAGGATTCTGTAATGTTTTTTCTACTGTTTCAATGATTGCAACAGAAGGTTTATAACTAGGGTCAGCTAAATGCATCTCTAATTTTGATATCCAGTCTTCTTTTACTGTAGCCATACTTCTATCTCCTTAATATTACCTAACTCATCCTCTTTCTCTCTAGTTTATTCCCTCACATATTTAAATCTTTCTATTTTTACAACTATAGAGTGGTGTTTTTATAAACTAAATCTAGAATTTATGCCTCTATTTTCAAGAATAGCTTGCATATCCTTATCAAAATTAGTTTGATCTTTTGCATGTTTCAAAAAGTGTCACTTTCTAGCACTTTTTTGAACAAAAATTATTTTCAGAATTTATATACACAACATGTAATATATATCTCATGTATACAAAAACTTAATCTCGTATTATACACGAATTTTGCGAAGCATGTTTCGCAAATTACAATAGAACAAAAAATACTTTTTACAACTACGAAGTGGTGTTTTTAGCAAAATTTATATACCTAAGCCAATTTTACCATATAAATACATAATTTACTGTAGAAAAAAGGGGGCAATGCTCTATTCAGTAAGGGCAAATTAACATATTAAAAAGCTATTAAAAATTAGCACAGATTAAAAAAATTCAGTATTAAAAATTAATATTAAAAAACTATTAGAAAATAAAAATGACACTAGGATATAATACAGCATATTTACAGACAGGGAATAGGCAGCTGGAAGATGTTCTAAAACAGGATCCTGCTAGTTTAAAAGATCCTAAACAAGTTAGGGATTATCTTTTTAATAAGCCTGTGAAAGGTGCTATACAAGAAAAACACAGGATTGGCTATGCTACTCTGGTGCAAGCAGTAGTTGAAGCATTGACTTCTAAAGGGATTGCTTTTCTCACCTATGGCAACACTGCTACAGAAGAAGATGTTAAGAGAGAATCATCTAATCTTGCATCATTTGCAGCAAGCATTTATGAAAAGATCAAAGCAGCTTCTCCTAACTTTACAATTGCAACTGACCTGCTTCCTGCTTCTTGCCAAAATGGAATTGATGATTACACTCAAAAAAAATCAGGAAGATCAGTTCGCTCAGAAGCCTTGG
>Ga0209211_10003085_pt1 | contig 27650 bp, 25 predicted proteins | sample RifGroA2_FD_183992 | JGI IMG/M metagenome (GOLD analysis project Ga0209211, IMG submission 183992) | Groundwater microbial communities from Rifle, Colorado, USA - Groundwater A2 (SPAdes) (version 2) | ecosystem: Environmental > Aquatic > Deep subsurface > Groundwater | place: Rifle, Colorado...
TCATCTTTGGCAGCAACGCTCAGTCGGTCAAGATCAGGCAGCTCATCCATGCCCTCTTTTATCGGCTTCCGCTGCCATTCCTCAAACCCGGAGTAGCGATGCTATTCCGGCCTACCTGAGTAGTTACAAATCCCGGCTTGAATTCCATGCTTTGTTTTTTCTCCCTGGTAGGGTGAAATTCTAAAGGCATGACGACATTCAGGCTATTGTCGCGTGCTGTAGCGGATGACTGGGGGAGTCGGATGTCAGCGTTACAGAAGTGCAACCATGAAGAAACCGCAGTGCAACTTCGGTTCCGGTGCCGATGTGCTTGCATACCGCTTGAGTATCTGCCGAGTACCTACAGGAATGTATGGCTTCACCGCTCTCGGAGACTCCAATCCACAGTCAGCGCGTGTCGGAACATGCGCATTCTCAACGCTCGATCCCGCGCGCTCGAAACGTAACCTAAAGGTACGCATTTCAATCGCCGAAAGGATGTAGCCGCTGATAAAAGTTCTGGCATGCATGCCGGCGCCACGAGCTTCATTGTTCTACTCCGATCCCGACGAACACCAGTTTGTCCGCAGAAACGCGGAGGAGTCTGGTTTTGACTGGCTTGTCGCGTGCCGGCAAGCTGATAGCACTCGCTTCCGAAATCAACGATGTCGAGGTCGATGCTGGATCGCTCGCCTTCATGGGTCAAGCGCTCGTCCAGACAACATTGCCCCATAGCGATCCGGGGGTGCCATTCTTCGAGCGGACGAACGGCGTCGTGTCACTGTCGATCATCGCAAATCCCAGAATTGGTCTCCCGTTCGGCACCGTTCCAAGACTTCTCCTGGCATGGATCTGCACAGAAGCCGTCAAAACTAAGTCGCCGATGCTTGGCCTCGGGAAAAGTCAAAACGACTTCCTGCGCAAGCTCGGGATGAGAACTGACGGTCGCGACTGCCAGCGGCTTCGCGCCCAGTCCCTGAAGCTCTTCTCTTCAATGCTGTCCATTACCTATCAAAGTCATGGGCGGTTTGGACTGAAGAACATGCCGATTGCAGACGAGGCATTTGTGCTCTGGGATCCTCATCGCCCCGATGACCGGATGCTCTGGGAGAGTACGCTGAAGCTATCGAGCGAATTCTTTCGGAACGTAACAGAGTCACCCGTGCCGATCGATATGCGCGTCTTGCACGCGCTCTCCAAGTCACCGTTGGCGATGGATGTCTATTCCTGGCTGGTCTACCGGATATTTCTCCTGCGTGTCACCAATCGCCCCAGCGTTCTCATCCCCTGGCAGTCACTGAAGCTTCAGTTCGGCGCCGACTACGGCAATACGCCGCGAGGGTTGCTCGACTTCAAGAAGCGATTCCTACAGCGACTCAAGGAAGCATTGTTGTTCTACCCGGAGGCCAACGTGACGGCGCAGGACACTGGGCTCTTTGTGGTGGCCAGCCGTTTGCGTCTTCGCCATACCGGTGGCGCGAGGCTTTCTTCGTTGCCATCCTGATTCGCGGTTTTTCGTTTCTGCCGTCTTATCCACAGGCTGGTACTCCGGTACTACTTGTAAATCTACATGCAGATTACCTGCTACTACTTGGGGATGGCCTGAATGCCTTGCTACACAAGGCGTTCAGCGAGGTTGGTGAGACAGTTGTCACATGCTTGTGAGACAGATTTCACATGGCGGCGAGACCGATTTCACGTGGATAACTTTCCTCGTTTTGCCCGAAGCCCTGCTGGCGGTCGATTGCGGCACGGTCTCGATGAGACAGTTTTCACGTGGATAACTACGGCCCCGTGCTGGCCGCTGTGGATAACCAGTTCGGAAATGTGACCGGCCAGGACGGATTTCGAAAGTTGCATATTTTCCGAAATCCGTAAGATGGATTGCGGCAGGAAACGGATAGAGGCGAATTGCCTTGATCTGGATGTCGCGGGCCAGCCGGCGGTGCCCCAGGTTCAACACCGGCAGTGCGAGGTCGTGCAAGCCCAGAAATTGGTGCCTCCATCACGGCAGATCGCATCGGCCGCCCCACGAAACGGGGCGCCTCTTGATTTGAGTAGGGAGCAAGGTATGCAACTAGCAGCAATACCCGGCCTGATGGCCACTGTCGCATGGCATTGCTGGCGATTCTTGAGCTTCCGGGGAGACTGGCGCCGGATGCCGGACTCGATGGGTGTCGTTGGGATCGCCATGGCGGGAACGCTGTTGGGCGGACTGGCCGAGCAGCTTGTGCGGGGTCGCCCTTGGGCGCTGGCGATGGCCACTACGCTCGTCTGGCTGGGGCTGATTCTTGCTGTATCGAGGAAGGATGGAAGGCTCAATCGTCGCCTCGCCGGAGCTCTGGGCGTTTTGTCGATGGGCATCCAGGCACTGCTGGTCCTCTCGATCTGGATTCCCGGGGTCGAGTGGCCGGTGGCGATCTGGTCCGGCGTGGCGGTGATGCACTTGTTGTCCAAGGCGAGCGGCGGAGCAGGGGCTTGATAGCGAATTTCTGGTGATTGGCGATGTCCTCGCCCTACGATTTCGAGCTTCCCTGGCGACCGAACTTCGAGGCGAGAATGGCGCTCGTTTGGGTAAGTGGGGCGCTGCTCATCCTGCTGTTCGCCGCTGCCACCCCGCTGTTCTCGCAATTCGCCGCCATCCTCGCAATCGGCTGTGCCTTAGCCGCGGCGTGGCGGGGTTATCAGGCCTACATGAGGCTGGTGGAATCATCCCGACTCAAACTGTTCGGCAAAGAGTTCATCGATCTGGCAACACTGGCAAAAAAGGCGCGCGAGTCCGCTCAGCAAAGCGCCTTCTGGCTTGGCAGGGGGTTCCCCTGGACCGACATCGAGGCGACCAAGCTGCATACCCTGATTGCGCTAGGCGTTGTCCGAACCTTAGGCAAAGCTGCCCAGCAGACCGAAGGCGCTTACTGGATTCATGGTCTGGCGCCGGAATGCGATCTCTACTCCGAGCTTGCCCATCTGGTCGGACATACCCTCATTGTCGGGACAACCCGTGTCGGTAAGACCCGGATTTTTGATCTGCTCATCGCGCAGGCGATCTTCCGGGGCGAGACCGTCATTATCATCGACCCGAAGGGCGACCATGCCCTGGCCCGAAATGCCCGTGCCGCTTGCGAAGCCTGCGGGGCAGGGGATCGGTTCGTGTACTTTCATCCGGCCCATCCTGACCGTTCCGCGTGCATCGACCCGCTGCGTAACTGGAACCGAAAGACCGAGCTAGCCAGTCGCGTGGCGGCCTTGATCCCCTCGGAAACCGGCGCCGATCCTTTCACGGCCTTCGGCTGGAAGGTACTCAACGACATCACCAACGGCATGATCGCCACCGGTCATCGGCCCAACCTCGTGCAGCTTCGGCGCTACGTCGAAGGCGGCCCGGAAAACCTCCTTCTTCGCGTCTTGAAGATTCACTTCAACAATCACGTCAGGGACTGGGAATCCCGTGCCGCTTCCTACATCCGGCGCTACAAAGATCGCTTGCTCGAAGCCTACATCACCTTCTACCAGGACATTGCTATCCACGAAGCGCAGTCTGTCGATCTCGATGGCCTGATCTCGACCTATGAACACAACCGGGACCACTTCCAGAAGATGGTGGCCTCGCTGATCCCGATCCTCTCGATGCTGACCAGCGATCCGCTACAGGAGCTTCTGTCGCCGGATTTCGAGCCGGGCCATCAACGTCTGGTGACAGACATGTCGAAGATCATCCGTGGCAACAAGGTCGTCTATATCGGCCTCGATTCCCTGGCGGATTCCACGGTCGGCAGCGCCATTGGCTCCATCATGTTGGCCGATCTTGCCGCCGTTGCCGGCGACCGCTACAACTACGGCATCGATTCGCTGACGCCCGTGAATCTGTTCATCGACGAGGCGGCCGAAGTGCTCAACCAACCGGCTATCCAGCTCATGAACAAGGGTGGCGGAGCGGATTTCCGGGTAACGATTGCGACGCAGACTTTCGCCGATTTCGCCAGCCGACTCGGCGACGAGAACAAGGCACGGCAGGTGCTCGCGAATACCAACAACAAGATCGCCCTGCGTGTCCTGGATTCCGAAACACAGAAATACATCGCCGAAGGCATGCCGCCGATCAAGGTGCGCTCGATGATGCTACGTTACGGGCACAACGTCGATACCCATATCCATGACGAATATACCGCCTCCTACCAGGAGCAGATTCTCGAGGAAGAGGCGGAACTATTTCCGGCGGCGATGCTGGGAGAACTGCCGCCGCTCCACTTCATTGCGCGTCTGTCGGGCGGTCGAACGCTCAAGGGGCGCGTTCCCATCCTGCTGGCCGAGGGCTGATGGCCAACAAGAAAGCCGATACCGGTTGGAGTACCTTTATCGCCATCTCGGCCTTCATCCTGATCGTGGCGATATGGGTGTTCATTCCGCCGGGCGTCATCCGAAGCGCCTGGATCGCGGAACGCGCTGAGGTCTATGCCATGGCCGGCAAGGGCGAGAGCGCCGTCTATGGTCGGACCTTCGATGATCTACAGAAGTCGCTGGCCGGAGATTTCCGGGGATACATCCGCGATGCGGAATCGATAGGGCAGGGACCGCTGGGAAATGTGGGGTTCAGCCGCTGGACTCAGGACCGGATCATGGCAACCTGGCTATGGATCGGATTGATCGCCTACCGGCTACAGGTGCTGATGGGATGGCTTCTGCCGGGGATTCCCCTCATGTTGGCGGCCTACCTGGACGGACATTTTGTCCGGGAAATCCGCAAGTACGCTTTTGTTGCCCAGAGTCCGATTCGGCACAAGCTCGGAATTCGGGTGATGTGGATGGTGCTGGCAGGGTTGGCCGGATGGATCGTGGTTCCGGTGCCGATGCCATCGCTGCTGGCCCCCATGCTCATTGTCTCGATCTCCTATTCTCTGTGGTTGTGGGTCAGCAACTTGCAGAAGCGGCTGTAGGACGATCCCCATTCATATGCGTAACTGAGCTTGATGTGGAAACCTGCCGGACCTACGAGTGCTCCTCGGCCTGAACGGTCATCGGGTCGTCTCCATTGGAACGTCTGTTCCCGGCCCATTTTCGGCCGGTTGACTCTCACTCGTAGCCGTCGCTCAAACGAGGAAACCGTCCAGCAATTTTGGTTCAGATACAAACTAAACGCGCTGGGCTGACGCGAGCTCGACCTTAGGTCGCAGGAACAAAGAACCCGTGGCAGTCCAGGTTGAATCTCTTCCCTTCCGCTTCCCTAATAACTAGGCCATTTGGTCCATTCCACTCAACTGGTAAGATGCTACAGTCATGTATCTTTCCTTCAGAGCGACTTAGTTCAATCATTGAAAAACCTCGAGCTGTATCGGGTGGCCGCTTTCCCTCACTTACCGTTAGCGACGGCGCTGAGTTAACTACCAGAACCCCTGTTGTCCGAGCCGTGCTCATTATGCTAGTTTCGCGCAGGTGCCAATGGCCGTGCAGCCAAAGAGCTACTCTAGGTGCATCGGTGAACAATTGCGAAAAGTGCTCCGGTTCCTCGACCGCCCAGTTTTTCTGACCCCGAAGTGGATAGTGATGGGTGAGCCCAATTACCAAAGGTGGACTTTCCATATCTGTAGCGATCGCCTGCGTTTCTCGTACGATGTCCTCAATAGTGGATCTTGGCACTGAGCGTCCGGTGATCGTACGGTATTGGACAGGCTGAGCAGTATTCAGACCAAAAAACGTTACTCCTAGGTGACGAAAGCGACTTTCCACCCAAGCATAAGAATGGCGCGAACTTTCACGTCGGTCTGCGTCTTGTGATGGTGCAAGGAATAGGCGAGGCGTAATCCGACTACAAAAGTCGAGGTAAGGCCGAAATGCGAAATCGCGTAAATCGGTAGATGAAGACTCAGCGGAAGCGAAATCGACCACGAAGTCCTTACTGGCTTTTGGATCGCTCTGCCGGCGTGCAATTGAATCCTTCGTCTCCTGCAACGTCAGTTGGGAACTTGCGGCAAAAGGCAAACAAACATCATGATTGCCGGGCACTACGAGTACTCGACTGGATGGAAGGACCCACCCAAACTCCGATACGAATTCCTTAAGCCACGAATATGCTGCGTCGTATTCGTTAGGAAGCCCTCGCTCTGCAACGTCCCCCGTTATAACGATGAACGTTGGTCCCGTTTTCCAACCTTTTCTTCGCCTTATCGTGGTGGCACAGTGCGAGGCATCAAGTTTCTGTTTCCAGTTTCCAAAACCGCCAAACTGAAGATCTGACAAGTGGAGAATCCGAATCGGCTCGTCGTCTTCTAGAGCTAAAGAGAACTCCAAAGTTTTGGGTCTTCGTGAAAGAGTGTGGGTGAATTTCGTCATGAAATCGCTGGGAAGCCTTGCTGGAAGCTGGTTTTCGCGGATTGACAGTGCCGTGGAAACTGGCATGATTTTGCAATGGCTACTTTACGCAAACACAAGCGTCTTCTCGACGCGTACCGGTTCGCCGGTTTCCGTCCGCAGAAAGATGTTCGCGGCGTCTTCGGCGACTCGGCGGCGCGCGTCATCACGTTCGTGCGGCGCTCAAAAAAACTGTCTGCAAGGAGTGTGGTCGAGCGCACTTTGGTTGGTACGACCGAACGACACGGCGAGTGCGGGATCTGTCCTGTGGCAACACGAGGGTCTATCTGGAACTGGAGGTTCGACGAGCTCTCTGTCGATGTTGCGGCAAGGTGAAGCGCGAGCAACTCGACTTTCTTGCAGACAATCCTTTCTACACGAAACGGTTTGCCTGGTTCGTCGGGCGCCGCTGCCGGAGCAGCACCGTCAAGGATGTTGCCGAGGAACTGCATCTGGACTGGCAGACCGTCAAGGAACTCGACAAGCAATACATGGCGGTGCAGTTGGAGCGGGCCGGCATTCCGGGCCCGAAGGCTATCGGCATCGACGAGATTTCGATTCGCAAGGGCCACACCTACCGCATCGTGGTGAGCGACCTGATTCGGCACCGGCCGATCTGGTTTGGCGGCGAGGATCGTTCGGAAGCCAGCATGAACCAGTTCTACGACTGGCTGGGCGAGAAGAAGACGCGCGGCATCCGCCTGGCGGTCATGGATATGTGGAAGCCATTCCACAATGCCGCCACCAAACGAGCGCCCCAGGCCGCCATCCTGTACGACAAGTTTCACGTCATGCGCCATCTCAACGATGCGCTCGACAAGGTGCGCAAGGCCGAGTACGCCCGGCTGTCTGGCAAAGAGCGGCGCTACATCAAGGGCCAGAAGTATGTCCTGCTGAGCAACCACGAGAACTTGACCCTCGACGGCAGGAAGTCCTTGAAGACCTTGCTGGCCGCGAACAAGCGACTCCATACCGCCTACGTCCTGAAGGAATCCTTCGGTCAGTTGTGGAGCTACCAGCGCGAGGGATGGGCGCGGCGCTTCTTCGACAACTGGAAAGCCAGCCTCAAGTGGCAACGCCTCAAGCCTTACGAAAAGTTCGCGGAAATGATCGAGCGTCATTGGGATGGGATCGCGGCCTACTGCAATCCAGAAAACAAAGTCTCGCTCGGCTTCGTCGAGGGACTCAACAACAAGATTCGCGTCATCCAGCGCCGCGCATACGGACTGCGCGACGAACAGTATCTGCGACTGAAAGTCCTCACCTGTATGCTGCCGAACATCTGATTGACATGCGTTTTTACCCACACTCTTTCACGAAGACCCCTTTGTTTCAAGCGCTCGCGGACAAACTGAAGCTGCGCGATGTTATTTCGTCCCCCGAGTCTGTGACGCACATGAGCGGAGGTGAGAGACAGCGGCTTGCGTTGCTACGTGCTCTGTCCATTCGACCCGGCTTGATGCTCCTAGACGAGCCCTGCAACGGCCTGGACGTTTCCGTGAAACAAGAGTTCTTGGGAATGCTCAGGGAGGTTGCCGACGAATTCGAGCTATTGACGATCTATGTCACCCATCATCGCGATGAGGTGCTGCTTGCGGCCGACTACGTGGTGCATATACGAACCCGTAGCATCTCCGAAAAACCGCAAGTCGTTGTCTCAGCGCTCTCAAGGTTCATTGAGGAACCGCCATCGACGGAAGCCGCGCGGTTCATATCACCATCCGCGCTGAATATCATCAAGTGCTCGTTGCGCGGCGGAGTGGTTATCTGCGGCCCCGAGCGCTCAATAGTCGCGACGTACGAGGCCGAGAGTCAGAAGGATGGGGATTATCTCCTCGCTGTCCCCGTGGAAACTGTCAGTTGGACTAGCGGCGCCGGCCTCGCAATTCGGCGAGTCGGCCAATCGGATCGGTACGCGTTCGCGAGAGCTGTTCGACAAGATACGCTGAATATCGTGGGCCCGCGCGACCTGGGAGCGCAGACAGGCATGGTCCTGGCCGGTCGCGGGATTCTCTTCGACGACTCCGACCACTTTGTTCGCCGGGTCGACTTGAGTCAATCCTCTCAACCTAGCACCATTGCATAGCCGCCCAATGATGAGCAGTGGAGCAGAGCTAGCGACATCTTGACGAATGGATCGGCCTCTGTGATGAAATGCGGCGCTAAATATGTCGCCAAGTGGATCGAGCATTCGGAAACACAAAACGGGGGCCGCTTTGACTTTTATCGACGTGTGCTTCTTTCGGTCTTGTATCGGTACACCTGACCGTCACTCCTGAAGCTGCTATGTCAGTTGTAAGCGATCATTTGACGGCATCTGGCAACGAGGTGCGGGGTAGGTAATGATCGTGTCCACGAAAATGGACGTGGACACGTATGACAGAGAACAGCACAGAGTTATCGAGGCGCCTAGTGATTGGGCACAAGCGGGATGGTCGTTGCTGTTACGACGAAGAGGCCAAGCGCGAGCTGATCGAAGCCTGCCTGCGGTCCGGAGTATCGGTGGCGCGCATGGCGTTACAGCACGGGGTCAATGCGAATCTGCTGCGTAACTGGATAGCGCGCTATCAGCGCGAGCATCAGGGAAGGGCGAGAACGCGGACATCGGTGGCGACCGCGGTGGCCGTGACATCAGCCTTCGTCCCGGTGGTTCAGATCAAAGCATCAGGAGAGACGAGCCGACGAAGCATTGGCGCGCAATTGCCCAACGGCGTGAAACTCGACCTGAGCGAGGTCGGCCCGGATGAGCTACCGTCGCTCCTGAAGCTGCTATGTCAGTTGCCATGTTCCGCTTCGGTATGCGTCCAGCCGATCCACATTGCTGACCGAGGGATTGCGCAGATAGTGTCCACGCATTTTGAGGTGGACACATGTACACAAAGGTAGCGAGGCCGGCGGCGCGGCGCACACGTAGGCGGCACGCGCCGGAGTTCAAGGCGCAGGTGATCGAAGCCTGCTTGCAACCCGGCGTATCGGTGGCCGGCGTGGCATTGGCGAACGGTCTCAACGCCAACTATTTGCGGCGCTGGATCAAGGAACATCGTGAGCAAACTGCGGGAAGCACGGCCAAGGGCGCGCTTGTCGTATCGCGCCACGTGAAGCCGACGGCGCTGGTACCGGTGACGATAGAAACCCCTGTCGCCAGGGAGTCCGGTGAAATCCGGATCGACCTTCGTTGCGGCACGACGGTCCTGCAGATGGCCTGGCCCGCAACCCACGCCGAGCTGCTCGGTGGCGTACTCAAAGACCTGCTGCGATGATCCGGCCCGAGCAGGTCTGGCTGGCCGTCGAGCCGGTGGATATGCGTGGCGGCATCGACAGCCTGTCGCAGCGAATCCAGAATCTTCTGGGGACCTCCCCCTGCGACGGCAATGCCTACGCCTTTCGCAATCGCCGCTCGACGCGACTGAAGCTCTTGATCTGGGACGGCACCGGCGTGTGGCTGTGCCATCGACGACTGCATCGCGGCCACTTCGTCTGGCCGACTGCGGAAACGAGCACCGTAAGTCTGAGTGCGCGGCAATGGGACTGGCTCGTCACCGGCGTCGACTGGCAGCGGCTCGATGCCCCGGCACCGGTCCATTGGCGCGTGTGATGCGGGGGTCATGCAAACTCTGTGCGCAAAATCATGATTGGAACGACACAACAAAACGACTCGGAACGACCTGTTCATCGGGCTGTGCGTGCTGTTCGCCGATAGAATCTGGGCATGGATTTGCATGCTGAACTTGAACGCGTCATGGCCGATTCCGCAGTAGCGGACACGGCGGCGCGGGCGATTCGCAAACTGATCGACGACGCGCAGCGCAGCGCGACCGAACAGATCACCCGGCACAACATCGAACTGCACGCCGCCCAGACCAAGATACAAGCCCTGACGCTGGAACTGGCGCACCTGCGGCGGATGCGCTTTGGCGTCAAGAGCGAAGCTCTGGATGCCGAGACCCGGGACCTGTTCCAGGAAACCCTGGCCAGCGATGTCGCGGCAGCCGAAGCGGAACTGATCAAGCGCCAGGCGGAAGCAGAAGAGACGCCCGTCACACCGCGCCCCAAGCGCGAACGCGCCGGACGCCAGACACTACCCGAGCATCTGCCGCGCATCGAGCATCGCCATGAACCGGAATCCTGCACCTGCGGCCAGTGCGGCAAGAATATGGTGCAGATCGGCGAAGACGTCAGCGAGCAACTCGATGTCGAGCCGGCCAAGTTCTTCGTCCATCGCCACATTCGTCCGCAGTACGCCTGCCGCGCCTGCGAGACGGTGAGTGCGGTGCCGATTCCACCGGCGGTGATCGACGGCGGGTTGGCGGCGGCGGGTCTCTTGGCCTGGGTGGTCATCGGCAAGTACCTGGATCATCTGCCGCTGTACCGCCTGGAACGCATCGCGGCGCGTGACGGCGTGACGCTGGCCCGCTCGACGCTGGCCGAGTGGGTGGGACGTATCGGCGTAGCCCTGCAACCGCTGGCGGATCGCCTGACGGCACGCTTGCTGGAACGACCGGTCCTGCATGCCGATGAAACACCGGTGCAGCAACTGGACCCGGGCAACGGCAAGACCAAACGCGCCTATCTATGGGCCTACATGAGCAACGTGTTGGAGACGGGGCCACCGATGGTGGTGTTCGACTACCAGACCAGCCGGTCGGGCGCCCACGCGCGAAATTTCCTGGGGGAGTGGAAAGGCTCGCTGATGGTCGATGACTTCGGTGGGTACAAGGCCCTATTCGGCCAAGAGGTGATCGAGTTGGGTTGCTTCGCCCATGCGCGACGCAAGTTCTACGATCTGAACGCGGCGCAGGCCAATCCGATTGCCCAAGAGGCGTTGCTGCGGATTGCGGCGCTGTACGAGATCGAGGCGCGGGGGCGGGAGATGTCGATCGCCGAGCGCACAACGTTGCGGCACCGGGAAGCGCTGCCACTGCTGGCGTCGATGCGCGAGTGGTTGAAGGCGACGCGCATGACGGTGGCCAACGGCGGCGGTACCGCCAAGGCGATCGATTACAGCCTGAAGCGCTGGCCGGCGCTCGCCCGCTACGCCATGAGTGGCGCTCTGCCCATCGACAACAATCCCGTCGAGAACGCCATCCGTCCGATTTGCCTGGGCAAGAAGAACTGGCTCTTCACGGGTTCCGAACGGGCCGGCAAGCGTGCTGCGGCGATCCAGAGTCTGCTGGCGACCGCAGCGCGCAACGGACTTGATCCGGCGGCTTGGCTGCGCAGGACGCTGGAGAAACTTCCAACCTGCCTCAACAGCGAAATAGATTCCCTGCTTCCGCTTCGCGACACCGCATAGCCGATATCTCGCGATTCAGTCCAGGTGGAGTGGCTGGACGCTTACCCGCTTCGATGACGGACTGAGGGTGTATCTGCACCGGGATGCCGTAGACGGTCGCAAGAACATCAACGGATTGGCGGTGCTGGTTGTGCAGGCGCTGGGACTGGACCCGTTCGCGGCTACGGTGTTCGTCTTCAGCAGGTCACAGGTCAAAGGAGCTGAAGCTCGTGCTCTGTGAGGTCGCTGCCCATTGAATGCCCTGGGCACTCAGTTAGCGCTGACGACCGCCGTTCCACAATACGCCACACGCGATACCCGCCACTGCGACCCCGCCTGATCGTAGTGGGCGTTGATCTTCCTGATGCCGACCACAGCATTGGCCCCGATGCTCCGCGCTTTCTGAGCCAGCCTGAGCAACGCGTCCTTTTCGGCGAGGCGGTATTCCCAGTCTGACGCCGCTTCTGTCGCAGACAGAGCCTCCACGTAGCCAATCGTCTTGACGATCCGAGCGCCTGGCACGTCATTCGTCGTGACCAGCAATACTTGTTTTCTGATCAACTCAAGCTCGTGCTCAAGTCGATCGATCTGCGGTTCTGTAATCGCTTTGGATCTACGATTCCAGCGCAGCAAGGCAATACCCGCCAGCAGTAAAGCGAACAGCGGTAATGCGCCAAACAGACCGCTCGTCTGAGTTGCGGCGGCTATGGTCATGGGTTTATATGGACGCCTCCCGTTTGCAAGGACGATTTGGTGTGCTGGGACAGATAGGCTGCAGTTTTATATCCGGCCTGTTGTGCAGGTCGAACCTGCTGGCCCTGATGGAATCCGCTGACCCACGCCTCATTTCTCCAAAGGACTCGAAGTCCTTAATCCCATACAGGCTTGGTGGGTCACGGTCTGACCTGTTTGCCATCACACTTTTTCGTACCTTCGCAACCTTTACGGCGTGCCGTTCCTTTCTATCAAAGTGGGTGATACACGTTGTGCACCAGCCCTACGCAGGCTGACTCACAAACCCTTTCTGGTACGTCCGCTCATGGGCTAGCAAGGCCCAGATCGTGCGCGCCATTTTGTTGGCCAGCGCCACCACCGCGACATTCAGCGGTCGGCGTTGGCGTAGTTCAGTAATCCACGGTGCCGGTTCCTTGGTGTGTGTCAGCACTGACCGTGCGCCATGAATCAGCAGCGTTCGCAGGTAGGTATCCCCCCGTTTGCTGATCCCCAGTAGTCGGATTCGACCCCCTGTACCGGTCTGCCTTGGCACCAGTCCCAACCAGGCGGCGAACTCACGCCCTGACTTGAACGCCTTGGCATCGCCCATCGTCGCTACCGCCGCCGTGGCGGTCAGCAGTCCGACCCCGGGAATCTCGGCGATACGCTTGCTGGCTGTGTCTTCCTTAAGCCAAACCTTGAGTCGCCGCTCGATCTCCCCGATCTGCTCGTCGAGCATGCCGATCCTCGCCCACTGCTCGCGCAAGGTATCGATCACCATCGCCGGCAGTCGATCCGACAGGCGCTGTAATGCTTCGGCGATGCCTTTCTTCACGCCCGCCTTGCCCTGCGGCATGACTTCGCCGTACTCGGTCAGGAGACCACGCAGTCCGTTGATCTGTGCGGTGCGGAATTTCACCAACTGCTGGCGCATGCGGTGTAGGGCCAGAATGGCCTGCTGCTCTTCAGTCTTCACCGCGACCGCTTTGACACCTGGTTGCTGCACCGCGGTCCAGATGGCACGAGCATCATGCACGTCGCTTTTGTTGCCGCCGACGAAGGGACGGACTGCCTTGGCCGGCATGAGTTTTATCTGGTGACCCATCGCCGCGAGTTTCCTGGCCCAGTGCTGCGACCCGCCGCAGGCTTCCATGCCGATCAGGCAGGACGCCCGATTGGCAAAGTGCTCGAGGAACTTCTCGCGCTTGAGTTGCAGACTCACGATCTCTCCAGTCTCTTGTTCAATCCAGTGCAGTTGAAACACCCGCTTCGCCGTATCCACGCCAACTACTGTTTTGCTAAGATTCATTTTGGACCCTCCGGTTTGCCTGTGAAGAACTTCGATTCTTCCACTTTGGGCACTTCGATGCCGTCGGCCCGTGAGGGTCCACCCCCTTACCTACCTACCACCGCAGACTTATCCATGGCGCCGGGCGCCGGCGGTCCCTCTATGACCAGAGGTGACCGGCGCCGTGAATAAGTCGTGTTCAGCGCTCAGCGGGTGGGAGGCGTCCATACCATTTCTCCAGTCGATTTTTGTTCCAGCATCGCATAGCTCGCCAAAACTGCAACCTGGTTCGGTCGGCGTGGAGACGGTGATCCCGCTCATCGGTGCTGTACGCGCGAAATACAGCTTTGCGGAGCGCATTTCGGAAATTGCGTGGCTGTTCTCCTCGCTACAGTGCCGCCATGTTGATCCGCCTCTACGACTTGATCGGACGCTGGTTTCCAATCGTCCTTTGGGCGATGGCAGCCCACATGGCATTTGGCCGCGCCTATTTTGTCGCGGTGAATCTCACCGAAAGCCTTCCCGGGACAATCTTCCTTGTTGAACGGCGCGTCATGCCTGAACGGGGAGACCTGGTCGCTTTCACGTGGGAGGCGAACTGGCCATACCCGCGCGGAAGCATTTTTCTCAAGAGGTTGATCGGGCTACCCGGATCAACGGTGACGGCCAGCGGGCGCGAGTTTTTCGTCGACGGTGAATCGGTCGGTCGAGCGAAGGAGAAGGCCCGGACAGGAGAGACCCTGGCAATCGGCCCACTCGGGACAATTCCGAGCGGGTACTACTACGTTGCTGGCTCGCACCCCGACAGTCTCGATTCGCGCTACCAGATCACGGGTTGGATCGCGCGAACTCGCATCATCGGGAAAGCACATCGGATTTTTTGACATGGGGTTTATGGGATTGTTCACGGCAGGGTCTGAAGGATATTCACTGGAAATCAGCCAAAGGCCACAGCGTCTCTGGATTGCCGTACTTCAGCAGGCAGTCGAAGACGCCAAGGGTAACGTAAGGTCTCTGGAGGCGTCGGAGCGGAGGGCAGGAAGTATTCAGCGGGAAGCTTTGACATGGATTTTCCATGGGATTCCAATGCTCCCCAATTCCTTTGACTCGATCTGCGGCATTCTGGAGATCGATCCGGATCGCGCACGCCAGCGCCTTCGTCTGTTGCCCGGTATTCGGCGCGGGCTGGATGCTGGACAAGTGAGGGGATGAGGATTGTTCGGATTCATCAGGAACGTAATTCGCTTCGACGGTGCCAAGCTGGAGGCGACGACGACGACACCGCCCATTGCCCCGCCGATATTGCACCAGGATGACGAGGAGATTCCTCGCTATCCGCCGTTCATGAGGGGCCTACCGGCCACGCCTCCAGACAAGCTCATCGAGACGCAACGGGATCTGATCGGTCAGATCCGGGAAGCGGGGCTTGCGTCACCGGACATCTTCGAGCAGTTCTACCTGGCGTCCCTACGCCGGTTTGCATCGTATGCGCATCTGTTGCCGGCAAGCCAAACCCATCATCATCGTGGGGCAGGGGGGCTGCTGCGCCATGCCACCGAGGTCGCACTGTGGTCGCTCCAATCTGGAGACCGGGTACTCCTGCCGGGCGAGCAGGCGCCGCGTCGTCGCCGCGAACTGGAACCGCGGTGGCACTTTGCGGTTTTTCTGGCGGCGCTTTGCCACGATGCGGGCAAGCCGGTCACTGATCTTGCGGTCACCAGTCGTGATGGGGAGAAGGTCTGGAATCCCTTCGTGGAAGACCTCTACTCGTGGGCCAACAGGCACGGCGTGGATCGCTATTTTCTGCACTGGCGCGAGAATCGTGCAAAGAAGCATACGGCCATCTCTTCCCTGATCGCGGAACGGATCATCAGCCAGAAAGGGTTGGCCTGGATTGCAGAGGGCGATACCGAACTCGCTCTCTGGATGATGGAAAGCATCAACGGGAATCCCTGCGCCGAGAACCTGATACACGATCTCGTCGTTCGATCCGACCAGGTCAGCGTTGAACGCGATCTGCGCAGCCTTGGCGTCGCCTTTACCGGCTATGAACTGGGTCTTCCTGTGGAGAGATTCCTCGTGGACATCATGCGCAGGTTGGTGCGGGAAGGTACTTGGGGAATCAATGAGCCCGGTTCCCGCCTCTGGCATATCGATGGGCACCTCTATTTGATCTGGCCGGCGGGCGGCGAAGAAATGGCCGCCATCATCAACCAGGAAAAAATTCCCGGTCTGCCGAGAACCCCGAACAGCATTCTGGACATGCTCGTCGATCGGAAGCTGGCGAATGTCCGTGAGGACCAGGTCGACGGGAATCGCTATTGGACGATTGCTCCTGCCATTCTGGCCGAGAAGATACCCAATATCAGACTGACGGCGATCAGGTTGCGGGATACGAATCTAGTGGTCGATCCGCCACCGCCATCCGTACCTGGGGCAATACTTGGTCTGGCTGTCGCTGCGCCTGAAATCCCTGTTCCGAAACCGCCCGCCGCGATAGAGCCCGCGGTGACAAAAACCAGCGCAGCGATCACCCAGTCTGCCGCGCCTGATGTTGTTCCGCCGGCCCAAGCCGCAGATCGATTGGACGGTCCAGTCGGCGAGGTGCTGAAGGCGTTGTCCGAGGATATTCGCTCCGGCGAGAAATCCTTCCCGGCCCTGGCGCACGTCGATGCTTCAGGAGCACTCTGCCTCAAGTGGCCAGATGCATTCACCGGCTATGGGCTGGAGGGCAAGGCGATACTCGAAGGGCTGTCGCGCAAGAATTGGCTGGTAATCGATCCGCTGTCGCCATTTCGCAAGATTGCCGAGATCGAAGTTGAGGGCGGTCAGAAATGGAAGATCGTCCGACTCCAGCCGGTCGTCAGGCAGCTTATGGCTTTACAGCAACCTCCGCCTGATACACCGTCTCTGCCTTCCCCAACCGGCCCGGCCAATTCGGTGGCGACAGCAAGTCAAAATGGGGTCAATGAAATGGGGGATGACACGCGACTGGAGTTGATACAAAGAATCGTCGCCACCTTGCGGGAAGGCGTGAGAGACGGCATCCTGAAGCCGGAAGTGGATGGCGCTTTCGTCTGGATTCAATCCCGGAAGGCCGAGCCCTATTTGACAGAACGGCTCCAAGTGGAAAGAGTGAAAATCATGCGCCTTGGCACCGCCGTTCCCGATGCGTTCTTGTGCCAAACGAGGAAGAAATCGCATTACTATCGAATACCCGCAACACCCTAATCTGACCAGTCCCAGCATGATGTCACCGGCCCAACGAAATGAAGTCGATCGCTATCTCCTCAGCGGAGATTCCGATAGCTGGTCCGCTGTTTGGCCTGGCAGTTCGTTTGTTGAGCGGGAAAGGCAGGGGAATGCCGCCTTACGTGGCGCACTCATCGCAGCAGTTCGTGAGCGGACCAGTCATGTGGCGGCATCTACCCTCCTCGAAGGCATTGACCTACCCACGTTTGCCCGCACGAAATTGTCCCCGCTGGTTTGCGGCCTGTTTCCTTCTGTTGAGCGTGACGTCGTCCTCGGCGTGATGGAATCCTCCATCGTCTTTCTGACGCCGGCAACGATAGCCGCAGTCCTCGAAAGCACGCCTTGGCTCACCACAGCGTGGAAGCTTGCCAATCTCTACCTTGCAAGCGTTGATGCGGAGCTTCTATCCGACGATGCCCCCCGGATTCTGGGGCTGAGCGAGGAGACGACCTGCTACCTCTCCGTGGAGTACTTCCGTACCGGCAATCGCTTCGACGATTATGTGGTTCACGAGGCGGCCCATATTTTTCACAACTGCAAGCGTGCGACGGTCGGACTCCCTGAAACACGCTATCGGGAATGGTTGCTCAATATCGATTTTGCAAAGCGAGAAACCTTCGCTTATGCCTGCGAAGCCTATAGCCGCATCCTTGAACTCGGCGCCACCCGTCAGGCTCGGAGCAGCCTTCTGGACGAACTGGAGCAAGAAGGCATGCCACCGGATGAGCGCGTCGCGGGAGACGAATACGTCGATATTCTGCGCGAGGCTATTGCGGCCAGAAATGGCTGGAAGCATATTCGTGAGCGGTGTTCTCCTGCCAAGCGAACTCACCGGCACAAGACGATAGCGGCTTGATTCGTTGCATCATCCCCAGAAGACTCCAGTCTGATCGTTATCGAGGGCGGTAATCAACGTATGGAGATCGCGCGAACGTTTAGTTTGCGAGTACCGGTGCCATTTTGAAACATATGCGTAATCCGCGATTGGTATACGCCCGACATGCTGCGAAGCACGATGTTCGCGTTGAATGACGGTCGCGTTGAATGATGTCATCAACGTAACAAGGCGACCGTTTTCAACGTGCCTTGCTTGATGTGACCAATGCAATGCAATGCGAGTGACCTCTGTGCAGTCGCAAAGCAGCCATTGTTTTCAACGTCCGTTTAGGTGCGCATCGCTTTCGGCGCGTCGCGGGCACGGTTCCGCCCGGCCAAGGCTCGATCCTGAGATGCTTAGGTTCGGGATGGGAGCTATGAACGCAGCAGGTTAGCTAATTAGCGCTATCCAACCACCTTCGCTGTCGAACGTGGCAAGTTCTTTGTTCAGGCCGTCGACTTCCATTTGATAGGCGGCTCTTGTCTCGTCGGGCAGCGCGGAAGTTTCTAGATCGCCTGCAAGCGCATCGCGCCGCATAGCTTTGTAGACGGCTCCTGAAACATCTTGGATATTCGCTAAGATCTGTAACGCCTTTGCAAAGCGCCCGCGAGCGATCTCAAGCCTGCAAGACAATCCTAACCGCACGTCAATCCGCTGATGTTTGTAGCGTGTTTCGAGCTTCTCTATTGTCCTCTCCGCGTCGTCGAACTTCGCAGAATAGATTTGGCATGTCGCTAACTGAGCGAGCATCCCGAACCTAGGGCGGTTGTTCCGTGCTGAGCTGACCGCGCCTTGGGCTGCAGACAACGCAGCGGCTAGTTGGCCAAATCTCATTTCGACAGTGGACACGCGGTGCTTGAAGAACGCTTCCTGCTCCAATGCTTCGAGCTTCACTAAGGCGCCACGAGCTTCGGACTCGTTCTTCTCTCGCGTGGCTATCTGTATCGCCAAGTCAAGGGCAATGCGGTTATCCTTGCCAGCGAGTGCGGACGCCAGATAGCGTTTGGCTTCTACAAGGTTGTTATCCAAGTAATAGGTGTAAGCGATTTCTCTTTGGATCGCCACACCGGTACGGCCCGCCTTTTTGGCGGCCAAGTAATGGCTGATCGCAGATTTCAGTTTGCCCCGCTTCCGGTCAATGAATCCCTTAAGATAGTGCAAGTCGCGTTCCGGTGCCAATTTCCCGAACTGCTCTAGTTCCTTCAGCGCATCATCCCAATGCGATTCCTGTGCCAAAGCACGTATAAAGTAATCTCTCGCGCTAACGCTATCCGGTCTCTCGCGAACGGCAAGTCGTCCATATTCGATGGATCGAGCGTAGTCCTGTTGGTGGTAGAACGCCTCAGCCATACGTATTAGGTCGCTCGACAGGTGGAATAAGGTGGCCGTATCCAGTCCAGCCAGTGCTCCGGCACGAAACAGCATTCGATAGAGAGACAACCGCGGCATATTCAGGTCTGGGTCGGCAATAAGTGATTCCAGACTGTGATACATCGCTGTGTGATCGATTGAGTCCACAAACTCTCGCAGCACGGCGTCCGCGATCGGATCGGCAATCGAGTACAAGCCACTGTTTCCGACCACGACGAGAGAATGATCAATCAATGTCATTAGGCGCTGAGCCACTACGCGTTCATCAAGCTTGACGACTGGATGCAAGGCCTCTAAGGGGATTGCGCTATAGCGCGCAAGGACGGAAAGAATTGCACGATCCGCATCCACAAATTTGCGCTGGCGGAGGAACCGGATAAATACACGTGTACGAAAGTCGACCAGTCGGTTCTTGTCGGCCAATATCGGCCCGATGCCGTATTCTGAAGCTAACGATACAGCATAGTATGCGGACGGAGGATACCCATTGATGTAGTCCGCCAAGTCAGAAATCTGATGGGCTTCAAGCACCATCGGGGGAGTCGTGCTTGCGGCAATACGAGCAACCAGCCGGCGAATATCGTCATGCAGAAGTGGATCAAGCCTTTGAGCCGGAATCTCTGAAGTCGGTTTTCGAGAGGAGACTAGACAAAGATAAAGCTGCGAATCCTTCTGAACGGCAGAAATAATGCTTTGAACTGGCGTAGTGAAAAGCCCATCTGCCGTTAGAAGGCCTCCCTCGTCGCATACAGCGGGTAGTTCTCGGTTAGCTGTTGCAGCCCTTAGGTCGGCGATGATGCGGTCAAGTAATTCCGCATCGGTGGATTTCTTGATCGATTCAACTATTGCCTCAAAACCGGCGCGTGTCGAGTATGGCTCGATCTCGTTGGCGATGCGAATAGCAATGTCGGCGAGGGAGTCGCCTTCAGCTACGCCTACTACTACGACACGTGAGAATGACAGGGCAACCTGTGCCGCAACAGATAAGAAGGTTCGCCTTCCGATGCTAGGTAAACCGTAAATGGCAATCACCCGTGGTGGCGGTTGATCTATGGGCGTGATCAACTTCTGAAATCTACTAAGATCGTCCGTGCGACCCTCGAAAAATTGATGCTGCTCTACACGGAGGAGATCGTCGATATGTTGGCGGATTTCGCGTGCGGCGAATTTTGGCACGTTTGTCCGAATAACCTTGGCTCGACGAAGCCAAGGAGGAAGGGCCGTATGATCGATTGCGCTGTCGATTATGATCACGAGGGAACGGGCGATGGTCTTCTCTATAACGCGATGGGCCGCCTCGTCAATCTCGAAGTTCACCCAAGTTGCCTTGATCGATGCGCTGCTTGCGAAGAGTACAAATACCGACGTTTCGTCAAGGTGCTTTTCAATTGATGCCTTGAATGTAGTGGCGCTGTCAAAGGCCTGCTCATCTACGAGGCAAAATTGGCGCCCTAATTGCTGCGCGACAGAGCGCACAAACTGTTTGTCAGTAGTTGAATGAGACAGGAAAGCCTTAATCATATCGTTCCCAATTCGAATCCCACAACGGTTCTTGTTTGTACCGCTACTTCCGTGTCCAAGTTACGGCAATGGCGTTTCGATGTTACTAGATAAATATGTCGGGAGCCCATATACGCCGAGTTAAAGGGCCGGCGAATCTGTGATCCACTGCAAAACAGATTCTGGCGGACACTGCGTGAGCGCAGTAGCATTCGTGAATCGAAGCCAACAACACAATTCAAAATGTGTCTGTTCGTTCGCGTCACCGAATCCTGCGCCGAATCCATCGTCGGCGAACTGTGACGCGTGGATTCGAAATGCGACCGAAACGTCCGCATTTCAGAATCCGGCACCGGTATCACACGGCCAGAATCGATTGCCATGTCGATTCATATCCGCTTCCTTGTCCTGCTGCTTATCGGCTTGGCGCCCATTGCCCGTGCCGATGATCTTGGCATCGTCGGGCCGACCTACGAGATCGCCGAACCAGACCTGATCGAGGCCATCCAGTCGCGTCTCAAGCGAATGGAGAAGAGCGGCGATCTGGCCAGGAAGCAAACGGAATATCGGGATCGCGTCGTCGGCGCCATCGAAAATCCAAAGCCGCTTCCAGGCATCAAGGCGACCGCGACACAGCGCACTTACTTCGTCGATCCGACCTGGACTCTGGATCGTGACATCCGCGGTGCCGACGGCGCGTTCTTGTTCGCCCGTGGGCTGAAAGTGAATCCGCTGGACCACGTTTCGTTGCGGCACAAACTCATTTTTTTCGATGCACGTGACCGACGGCAGGTTTCCTTCGCGCAACAGGCAATGCACAATCTGGACGAAGACGCCAAGCCCATCCTGGTTGCCGGCAAGCCGCTGAACTTGATGCGCAAATGGAAGCGGCGGATCTATTTCGATCAGGGCGGGGCACTCGTGCGACGGCTGGGTATTCGCCAAGTGCCGGCCATCGTAAGTCAGGATGGAAAGAGGTTGAGAGTCGATGAAATTCGCCCGTAACCTCCTTCGTTGCCTACTGGTCATGTTGGCCACGGGTCTGGCGCTCCCGGCATTCGCCACAGCCACCTGCACTGGGCGTTTTGCCAACCCGATCACGGACATCTGCTGGAGTTGCATGATGCCGTTGCGCTTCGGCGGCCTCGATCTGGTGTCGCTCGATCAGGAAGACACGCCGAATCCCGGTGGCTCGCCAGTTTGCCTCTGTCCATCCCAGTTGCGAGTGGGTTTCAAGGTGAGCTTCTGGGAGCCGGTGAGGCGCGTGGATGTTGTGCGTCAGCCGTTTTGCATGACGAGTCTTGGCGGCATCGAGCTCAATCCGGGATTCGATGCGCCGCGAGGATCGCGGTTCAGGCAGGACAGCACTTCGACATCCTCCTTCTATCAGGTGCATTGGTACGTCGATCCGGTCATCTTCTGGCTGGAGGCGATTTTCGACAACGCCTGCCTGGAGCAAAGCTCGTTCGATGTCGCCTACCTCACGGAGTTGGATCCGATGTGGAACGACGATGAGCTGACCTTCATTTTCAATCCGGATGTGGCCTTGTTCGGCAATCTCGCCGCGCGGGCGGCGTGTGCGGCCGACTGCGTGTCGGCAACCGCAGGGTTTCCCTCGAACGCCCTGTTCTGGTGTGCGGGATGTCAAGGAAGCCTGTATCCGCTCAATGGCAACGTACAGGCCCATATCGGCGGGGTGCAGGCATCCAGCCTGGAGATGACTCGCCTGATCGCCAAGATGCACCGTGAGGGACTGATGTGGGCGGCTTCTGGCGAGGATGGTCTCTGCGGCTACTACCCGCAGCCGATCATGGGCAAGACCGGCTACAAGTACCAGATGCTGTACCCGATCCCGCAGACGGAGAAGATCGCCGGCAAGTGCTGTCAGCCGCTGGGACGTTCGACCGTACTGTGGGGTGCCGGCAAGGAGTATCCGTACGAAGGCGAGGACTTTGCCTACATGGTTTTTCGGAAGCGCAACTGCTGTCAGGGAGCGTTTTGAAGCCATGACCCGATATCGGTGGGCACGCCTTATCGCGATTTCGATGGTGAGCTTCGCGGTGAATTCGGCATGGGCGCAGGCAGCTCTGCCGACCGACTACGACATGCGGTTGGCACGTCAGCGCATGGAAGAAGTGCTGAAGGGGGCAGGCATTACCAAGGAAATGAATCGGTCGTCGGTGCCGCAGATCGAGGCATTACCGAAGCCGGTCGCCAAGAGTCCGGACCTCGCCAAGATCGCCGAGTCCTACCGCCAAGTGCCGGCCGCTACCACCGCAAAGTCGGCGGACACCCCGGAGCTGATGGTGTTCGTTTCCTTCTCGATGCCGAAGGAAGCTCTGGAGCGGATTGTTCTCCAGTCCGAAAAATCCGGCGCTGTCCTTGTGCTGCGTGGGCTCAAGCGAAACTCGCTGACCCGTATGGGCGAAGAGCTGGAAAGCCTGGTCGGGAAGCGAAACGTCACGGCCATCATTCATCCTCCCGCGTTCAAACAGTTCAAGGTGACGCAGGTTCCGGCGCTGGTGCTTGCGCGACCCTCGCAGGCGACCAAGATCGGCGAAGACGGATGCTCATCTCCGACAAGCTTCATCAAGATCGACGGCGACGTTACCCAGGATTACGCCCTCGACCTCATCGAGCGGCAGTCACCGGCGTGGGCGGATGCGGCACGGCGCTACGCCGTAAAGCTGGCTGGGCGTCGTCCGTGAGGCATCTTTTCTTGGTCATAGCGCTTGTCGCAAGCAATGCGCTCGCGCAGGGATATGACTCAGGCGCGGCATTCACCGAGGGAAGGACGCTGGGGTCGGGCTCGGTCGGTGGCGCGTTTCAGGGCATCGGCAGCGGGACTGCGGCGTCGATGGTGCCGGGCTATGGGCAAAGTGCTTCGCAATCCCAGTTGTTCCAGGGTGGGCAGGGACAGTTGTCGGGACCAGGCGTTACCAAGGTTACGGATTGCGCCGGCCAGACGCCCAATGCGGATGCCTACCGACGGCAGGAGTGCGATGCGGTGAATTTCGTGGCGCGCAATCCGAGTCTGCGGCCTGCGTTTTCAATTGACCGGGCCACCGATCCGCTGATCAGTCGTGCCAATGCCATCGCGAGCAATCCGACCCTGCAATTCACCGGAATCAATGTGGGGTCGAGTACGGAGCAGTGCCGTGTCGTGACGGATACGACACCGGCAACCTTTACGACCGAAATCTGTACCGAGTATCGCCCGGTGACCAGCAATCTATGTTCGACCGCACGCCAGATCACGGTCGATCAGAACCATCTCTATCAATGCGTCGAACAGATGCAGACGCTCAGTAATGCGTCCTGCACCATCGGCCAGCAGATCGCGGTCAGCACCAGCTACAACTATCAGTGCAATCAAACGGTACAGGGATACGAAACCCTGAGCTGCCGGCGCGGTGTATCCGCCACCGTGGGGTTTGGTCAATGCACGCCCGGTACGTGGCTGGGTCGCACGGCGTTCATGGATTGCAGCTATTGCTACGACCCCTACATGGCCATGAACATCTTCTGCGGCAGCGATGGCCGGTCTTATACCGTGGAGCCCTACCGGTCTTACGACGGCGTCAATCGCTTCGATTACAACTGGATTGGCTATCTGTGGGATGGGAGCTACGGGCAGTTCCCGGTCGCGGTGGCTCCTGGGCAGTCGGTCACCGACTACTACGTCAGCAACCTCGGGTTCGGCTGCAATCTGTATGTATATTTCAGCGTCAGTTGCAACTCGACGACCTGCACGCCGTCGATGCGAAACGTCAGTTCCGGTTGCAATTCTGCGGGAGGCACTGGATCGGGGGCGCCGCTTCAACTGCCGATGTCGAGGACGGTCAGCAACTGGACGTCAAATGAATGCGCCACACTGCAACAGCGGGCGCAGTAATGAAGGTACTGGCGTTCGGGGTTCTGCTTCTCGTCGCACTCTGCGGACGATCGATCGCCGGCGATTGTCGGCTGGAAAGCTCGACCTGCGTCGATAGCACCGCCAGCAAGACGATTTCAGGCGTTGTGGTGACCTTGGCCGATGTCGGCGGCTGTTGGGAGTATCAGGACAACTACACCTGCATCAAACCTAATTCCATTGATTACTGTTCGGCTCTGACGGCTGCCGGTTGTGGGCAGACCAGTTCGACTTGTAGCGACACGGCTTTCAATGGCACCTGCAATACCTACACGAAAACGTATCGCTGCGGCACCAGCCAGGGAACGCCCACCAATACCGTTCGCCTCGACAACACGTACACGCTGGCGACGGATACCGCCAACACCAGCCAGTGCACCAGCTACGCCCAGAATTCCCACTGTCGTCTGGCGGCACATACCTGCGTCGACTCAACGCCCTGCAAGGTCGACTCCAGCGGCGCTACGGTGTGCCTGGCCGGAGTCACACCGCCGGCGGGCGGACTAAATTCCACGGCGACTTGTTGGAGTTATCAAGATGACTACTCCTGTATTGCCGAGAATCACATCGACTATTGCGCCGCCATCAAGGCCACCCAAGGATGTGCGGTGGTCAGTTCGATCTGCGACAGCACGGCGTTCGACGGGTCATGCAATCAATACACCCGACGGTACCAATGCACCAACGTAACGGCATCGACGAGTACCCCGACGGTCGTCGAGCTCAACACGTCCTACACCATCACGTCGAACACGCTGGATAGCAGCCAATGTGCGTCGCTCACGCAAAGCGCCAACTGCGTCCATGCCGCGAGTACCTGCACCGACAGTACGCCCTGCAAGACGATCAACGGCCTGCAGGTTTGCCTGAACACCGTGTCGCCCTTGCCTGCCGGTGCGCAAAGCTCTGGCGATTCCTGCTGGGCCAGGTCTGAGGACTACACCTGTGCCGGCACGACGCTGACCAACGACTGCCAGGATCTGATCAATCGCGGTTGCACTCAGGTCTCCTCGCAATGTATCGACCAGCTCGCTTCCGGGGCGTGTGACACGAGCGAACGAACCTATTCATGCCAAACGTCCCCGGCGCCCCAGACGCAACGGACCGTCTGCGATCAGCGTTCCTTTTGTCAAAGTGGGACCGGATGTTTCGATACCAGCAATCCGGCCGATCAGGATTTCGGGAAATCGATGGCGTCAATGGAAGCGGCGCGCGAAGCCGGCGTCTATGGTGCGGATCAGCAACTATTCAAAGGCGTCGGCGAACAGTGCCGCAAGAAGCTCTTTGGTCTGGTGAATTGCTGCAAGAAGGGCGGCGGCGGGGCAGCCCGAAGCAATAACGTATTGATGGCCACCGCCATTCAAGGTGCCGTTGCAGGCGGGCAGGTGGCAATCAATGCCGGCAGCAAGTACATGTTCGACTTCATGTACCCCCAGTTCACGAGCTACATCGAGGCCGGCGCCCAAGCCATGATTTCCTCGGAGGTGCTCTTCACCCCGACCAATTTTCAGCCGTCGTTCAGTTTCTATGGGCTGACGTTCTCGACCGGGACGGTCACCAGCGGCTTGCTCGGTGGCCCGATCTACTCGCTCGGATCGCTGGGAAGCTTCAATCTGTACTTCGATCCCTATTCCCTGGCCGCGGCCGTCGCGCTGCAACTGCTCTCCGAATTGCTCTCCTGCGAGCAATCCGAACAACTTCTGGCCATGCACCGGGATGCCAATCTTTGCGTCCATGTCGGCTCCTTCTGCTCGGCGCGCGTTCCGATTCTTCGCACCTGTATCGAGCAGACCGAGTCGTACTGCTGTTTCAACTCGCGCCTGGCCAGGATCATCAATGAACAGGGCAGGGGACAGATCGGCAAAGGATGGGGGAGCGGCGAGAGTCCGAACTGTTCGGGCTTTACGACCGCCGAGTTCGAGCGGCTCGACTTTTCTCGGATCGACATGAGCGAGTTCATTCAGGAAATCTCGTCGAGCGTTCGCCTCCCGAGCGCCAGCTCGTTTGGGCAAAACGTGCAAAGCACGGTACAGCAACGCGTGAATAGCTACTACAACCGATGAAACGACCTCTGGCGGTACCCGCGATGGCACTTTGTTTCTTTGCTTTCCTGACGAGCGAGGATGTCCTCGCTGCGGACTTGAAACAACACCTGTTGGCCGCCATCGAAGCGCCAGGCGGTAAGGCCGAGGGGGAATTGGGCGGAGCCATGGCTGAATTCTTCAAGGCGCAAACCCGGTCGTCGGCGCCAGTCCGTGTCCAGGTAAAAACGATCAAGAGATTTTCAACGGCGGGATGCTCGCGCCTGGAGGCCACCTTGTTGCAAGAATCTGTCCCAACCAGCGACGGTGGTCGAATTCCTTTCGCTGTCCGCTACGAACTCAATCTGTGTCGTGACGGTCGTCCGCCTTCCGAGGGAATGGACCTCGACGCCGCATCGCAGGCACTGTCACCGAAGCCATTGCCCCAATGATGAGAGAATCCAGTTTCATTCATAACCGAAAGGACGTACCACGATGAACAAATCCGAGCTGATCGAAGCGCTGGCCGCCAAGGCTGAACTTTCCAAAGCGGCGGCCGGCCGTGCCCTGGATGTTCTGGTAGAAGAGATCGTGACCGCGGTCGCCAAGGGCGACTCGGTGACACTGGTAGGCTTTGGCACCTTCAAGTCCGCAGATCGCGCAGCTCGCGAGGGCAAGAATCCGAAAACCGGCGAGACGATCAAGATCAAGGCGACGACCGTCCCGAAGTTCTCGGCAGGCGCGTCCTTCAAGGAACAGGTTGCGAACAAGGGCAAGGCGAAGAAGTAATTCGATGGGGCGTTGCCGAAACACCGCAACGCCCCAGGAAAACAATCAACGACCGTTGAGTTTCCCTTGCTTCGTGACGTTGAGCAGGGCAAAATTCAACGGTCGTTTATCTTTTAAGGAGGCTCCGATGGCGGTCAGGGAAATCAGCATTGTCTCGATCAGCGAACTCGGGGACACCCTTCGCCGCGTTCGCAAGGAATCCGGGCTGACCCAACGGGATGCCGCCGCCCTGTGTAACGTGAGCTTACCCTTTCTGAACGGGTTGGAGCAGGGCAAGACCACTGCCCAGATTGGCAAGGTTCTGTCCGTCTGTCATCGCTTCGGTATCG
>Ga0209211_10003086_pt1 | contig 27643 bp, 26 predicted proteins | sample RifGroA2_FD_183992 | JGI IMG/M metagenome (GOLD analysis project Ga0209211, IMG submission 183992) | Groundwater microbial communities from Rifle, Colorado, USA - Groundwater A2 (SPAdes) (version 2) | ecosystem: Environmental > Aquatic > Deep subsurface > Groundwater | place: Rifle, Colorado...
CGTTTTTCTTTTTTAATTGAACTATTTTAATGGCTGAGGAACCGATATCGATACCCAAGGCCGAAACTTCGTCTTGATTGAAGAATTTAGAAAAGAATGCCATATGCTTTATAATATCATAATCTCTCTATGGACCTCCTGTCTCAGATTAGAGATCTATTTACTGACTTTCTTTTTCCTAAAAGCAGAAAAGTTGTGGAACTCGAAGCGCTCTCCATCGACGCCTTACTTGGCGCCTTGCCGCCAGCAGAAAATTTAAAAGACAAAAACACCATGGCTCTTTTTGATTATGAACATCCTCTTGTCAAGAAAATCGTTTGGGAAATTAAGTACAGCGGTAACATTCAAATCATCAAAAAATTCGGGGAAATTCTTTATGATCACATTCGGCAAGAAATTCTAGATCTCGCCCTTTTTGAGTCCGCTAGCCGGCGGATGGGTCAGCTGATACTGATACCAATACCGATTTCAGATAAACGTAGATTTGAACGAGGATGGAATCAGGCCGAACTCTTAGCAAAGGAAATCGTAGCCCATGACCGAGAAAAAATGTTTAAATATTTACCAAAACAGTTGGTTAAATATCGTCATACCGAAAGCCAAACAAAGACCGCATCAAGAAGCGAGCGCTTGGAAAATCTCATTAATTCAATGAAGGTTTTAAATCCATCATCTGTGGCAGGAATATGTGTTATCGTCTTAGATGATGTGACCACCACTGGCGCGACATTTGCCGAAGCGCGGCGCGCTCTGCGCGCCGCCGGCGCCAGAAAAATTTTATGCATAGCTATCGCGCACTAACGCATTAACCCTAACGAGTGCGCAGGAGAGTATTGACCATGATGACACCCGCTATACTGTAGTCGGCCCATTCTGGCGCCGGCATATTACCTTCCGGTTTGAGTGTACCTGTCACAGCAATGGTGTCTTCGGCCTTAAGATCGGAGTTGGCATCCTGAATGCGACTAATGTCGAGAGCATAGTGGAGACCGTCGCGACCTCTAACACCCAAAGCACATGTTTCGCTCATCTTGATTCCTTCCCTCAACGGCAAACAACTGAAGTTGCCAGTGATTGTGATCATGCCGTCAATTTCATCATTTACGACTTTATCCCAACCCTTAAATAAGAGAAAGCCGAAAATGACAATAGCGACAAGCACCACTAACCAAATAACATTCTTTTTAAAAAGACCCTCGTGATCAAAATCATTCATATACCGGGTATTATATCAATGCTTCGTCTTTAGGCAAGGATTAGAAAAAGTGCCCTAGGTATGTTAGTTTTAGGTTTCTTGGAGACGTGGCTGAGTGGTCGAAAGCACTCTACCCCGCCAAGGCGGGGCGAGCTGCCAACGAGGCAAGATTACGGGTTATATGGCATTTGTTTATATTATTCAAGACGAGATATCATGTAAGCACTACATCGGCTCTTGTCTTGATCTGCCTAAACGAATTATTCGTCACAATCAACATACTGGTGCCAACACGACTCGTAAGGGCAATTGGAAATTAATATGCTATAAAGAACTGGATAACCTGGCAAAAGCCAGAATTCTTGAAAAGAAAGTAAAATCTTACAAGAGTGGTAATGCGTTCAAGAAAATAATTAACGGAGACGTGGCTGAGTGGTCGAAAGCACTCTACCCCGCCAAGGCGGGGCGAGCTGCTAACGATCTTGGCTAAATCTACAATTGGGAGACGTGGCTGAGTGGTCGAAAGCACCTCACTGCTAACGAGGCAGGGTTTAAAAGCCCTCGACGGTTCGAATCCGTCCGTCTCCGCAGTCAACATTTTTTATCGAGGGACCGCCTCTATCGAGGCGGTTTTGCGACCGAGATACTTAAAGAAACTTTATTGATTAAAGTAAATCTATTATTCATCTTATCCTTCAAATTCTATTTTTCTTAGTTGTTTCTCTTCATCGGCTCGTTGACGCTCTCTTTTTGCGCTATCTAGGAAACTTTTACTCATACGGTCAGCGAACTTTTTGACTCGCTCGTTTTCGTCGGTTTTATATTTCTCTAACATCTTTGCCTTATTTTCATATGCTTCCGCAAGACCATATTCGCCAGACACAACGCCAGTGGTGTACATGTTGCTATCTATTTGGCTCAAGATTCGCTTGTTATCGGTTTGTCGAACAATATCTATGCAAAGCTCAAAATTTGTTCCATCAATAGAATGCATAGCACGGGTAGCCTTCAGTAAATTATCGTCACCACCTCTCTCTATTAGCGAAGCGATAATTTCGCTAAACCCCTTTCCAAGCCTTTGGAAAAGGTGGCTCACATGCCAGTTGTAAATGCTCCAATCTGCTGTCATTTTAGAAACCCAATCGCCAGCGATCTTTATGTATTCAGGATGCTCAACGATAAATTTACTCAGGCCGGGGTTAAAATGATAAGGAATTACCTCGTATCTTTCATCGGTAATACGCCGGCCTTCTTTCTCTTTTTTCTTCTCGTCTTTGCGAATTCTCCCCATAAACACATCCAGTACTGGCTCAAGACCATAAACCTCGCCAATTTCTAACAACAAGCCCTGCACATGCCAATCAATGTCCGGGATTTCGATCATCTTTTCTTTGAGAAAATCAATGGTCTCCGAGTGTAATTTTTTAACATCAATCCATTTCCTGTGTGTTGCCATGGGGAGTTCAGAAAAAAAGATATTTAAATACTTCGGATGATTTTTTACTTCTTCAACTATTAGCGGCTCAATCCTTTCTGGAGAACGCACAAAGTTACGCGCCAAAGTACTAAAGAGCGCATACTGAAGTATCCGATCATCTGTCTCTTTCTTGAGGAAAGAAAACGAACCATTTCGTTTGGTTATGTTTTCGAGAAGATCGATATCTCGCTCTCTTATAAGTTTTTCCAAATCTGAGTCCGGCGGGAGATTAAGAGAGAAAACTATCGCAGTAACCAAAAATTGGTCTTTGGCATCGATAATCATACCGGCATACTTATCCCATTCCATAAAATGAGCCCCCGTTCTAAAACCATCAAGGAAACTACTCGTAAAATGTTTTAGGGCAGAATTTGTCTCAAAAGCTCTGCCAAGGGTATTGCCTGCTACTTTTGTTTTTGTTTCCGACAACTTTCTGATAAATCCCTTGAATGGATTAAATTTCCACTCTTCGACTATTGTGTGCTGGCCTGCAATCTTATTAAGTTTTTCAAACCAATTTTCAAGTTGATCTATCTCAATTGATTTAATAATTTCGTCAATTTCATCATTCCGGGTTTTTTCGGCAGTATCCCACCCCTCTTGTTCTTGATAAGTTACTGGGTCCCCAACAAATAAACGGAAAAGATGATAGAGTTCATCACCAAGAATGTCATCTCGCAGCTTCTCCGATTCCTCAACTCGTCTTTTTTCGCTTCTGTTAATCCAATAAAGCCGCTCTTCGATAGTAGCAACGATGCCAAGATGATCTGTCATTTTGCCTCCTGTTTCTCCAAAGACAATTTTGCGATAAATGTCGGCGATATACTTCAGATCGTCAACGATCATCTGCGCAACATCATCCCCATATAAAACATTGCCCGGGGTTCTGCTCGCCTCATCAAATACGCCAATAAGCTTTAATTTTAATTTCGGGTCTTCTGCTGCCTTATATAATTCATGAGTGAGATCAATCGCTTCCCGGCGCATTTTTTTCAAGAAATCAGTTGGAGACACAACACCAGAATGCATCGTAATAGTATATTGTGCTTTGTCATTTAAGCCCGAGGTTGTGCCCTCAAACGATGGATTAAGTAACTCCCTTAACACGACCTCAACAAACTCTATGCGTTGCAGTTGTTCCTCACGAGGCCACGCCATTACAAAATCAAGAACTTTTCTTTGTACGCTATATCCGAGCTTACTTTTTGTAAGAACATTGTAGTCATACTGCGAGAATTTTTTGACAACCTCTAACGCCTTACCCTTGATTGCAGAATTCTCATCTAGCGAAAGCTGCGCCGCCAATTTCAATACTTCATCTGGCACGATGTATCTTATATGATCAAGAAGCTCTATGCCCTTAAGCATCAAGTCCTTATGAGATTTACCCTCGAATTCGCCGAATTTAGATTTGTGGGCGGTGGGTGGCATGGGTTTTTTGTCAAAGATGTAATTTACAATCTTGATGGTTTCCTTCGGGGCTTTATAGACAAATTCATTTACCAAATCTAAACCATCAAGTATAGATTCGTTATCTTTAGATTTCTTAATATCAACGAAAATGTCCTGTGCAAACTTAACAAGAAGCTTATCAGCTTTCGGATTATCTAAGCCCATTAACCTTGATAAGATTTGTTTCTTGCTATTGCTCATATTCCTGTAAACATTGTTAAGAGTTTTGTTAAATCTAATTTGCCTTTATTAATAAGTTCATTTAAGGCCATTTTTGCATCGGCGCTGTTCCGTAAGGAAACCAATCCTCCAACAACGGTAATTGTTTCCAATTTTCGCAAATGCGCAATGACCCTTTCTTCCTCTTCTATATCTATATTAAGAAATGACCTCACCATTTCTCGTATTCGCATACCACGGTCATCAATATAAAATTCTGGGATCAAATATATAAAACATTGATAAAAGATAAGCTTATCTCCATAGTCGTTTAATGCCGCTTGATATTTCAATTTAAGATCTGTGAAGTCCTTTGATGCAGAAATCTTTGGTGATCGCTGAAAGTATTCCAATTCTTGCGCAAGACGCGAGAGAATATCGTTTTCTTCTTTTACTTTTCGTTTACACTCCCTTAAATCTTGTGCCGATATTTTCCCATTGTGAACCATCCCATGACAGTTTGCGCACAGAAGAGCGAGATTGTCTGGGTTATTATTTTCTCTATTGCCGTCAATGTGATGCGTATTTAGAGAAACACGCTCTGCACAAACAATGCACGCGAAGCGGGCCTCGATCTTAACTTCTCGATGTGTAGCGGCAGGAATGCGTGGTCTTGAATTGGAATATTTTTTGACACTCATTTTTCTTGTTGTTCCACAATCTTAATCTCCTCCGGGGTGAGGCCGTAGAGTTTATAGGGTTGATTAAACTATTTTCCTTATCATCCCCGGTAAAGCCTTGCCAATGGCGCGCATCGCAGAGCCCAAAATACGATCCTTATCAGGGTCGTTTTTTAACTCGAAGTAGAGATAAAGTGAATATATATAGACATCTGCAATATACTTATTTTTTGCACCGTCAGCTTTATCAGGGTCAACGCCAACCATTTTCCTAAGGTCTTTTAGCGGCTTTGAATCGAGATTGAGGTTTACGATCAATCCTTGGGTTCGCGAAGAATCGACGCTAGATATATCATTTTCATTCCAGTTATACGTTGGCCAATCTTTTTCATAGACAGGGTTTCGTTTTGGCTCGTTCAGCTTCGAGCTTTCCTCCGGTGGAATAATTTCTAAAGGTATCACAAAGTCAAATCTGTGATCTCCGCTACCATTTATGGCAAGTTTGATATCCGGCCTCGCACCTAACTTTTCGATCGTTGTATAAAAAGTTATTTCTAGTACCCCGTCGTGCAATTTGAATTTTTTGATTTTTAAATCATCGCGCTCCTCGAAGACTAGCACTCCCATGTCACTTTCTCTCGTAAAGTAATCATTCACCGCGTCAGTTGCGAAGGAAAACTTCTTATTCGTCTTTGGCGGTAACTTTAAGGCCTCCTTTAAAGGCTTGAAGTATGTTGGGAAATATGACCCGGCATAGGGTGGTGTCGCTATGGCTAAAAAACTAATTACTTGTTCAAATTTTTTCTTCTTTTCAGGATCAAGTAGGGTAAAAGTGATTTTATCTTCGTCACCAGCCTTTACATTTTCTCTGCAGTCCACTCGGAGCGATATAACTCCCTTATTCATCCCACGCACCACAACGTCGAACAGTCTAGAATCTTTTGACCAATCGATATAATAGCGATCCTTCTTGCGAGTTAAGAGTTTGTCTTCTGCTTCCGTCCTGAATGATACAAGGGAATAAGAAGACTTATCAACTTCTTTTGGTTGTTCTCCAACATATTCAAATTTCTTTGGATGCTCATCTCCAATATACTTTTCTTTGTCCTGTTCTTTGCCTTTTGGGATTTTTATTTCTTCGCCGATACCTAGCAGTTCCTTTAGTTCAGGATCGTCCACAATTGCTTTTTCGATAAGTCTATCCAATTCTTTATTATCCTCATTTGCGCTTGCCAAGTTTTTCTCCTGGTATTCTTTATCCCATTTCTCAAAAACCTCGTTCTCGAAAAACTTTTCCAGCCGTTCTCTTAGTATGTGGTAGTCGTCGGTTCGTGCGAATTCTTCTCTCCCCGCATGAAATATATTTGCAAGTTCGACCGGAATATCGGACATATCAACATAGCAAAGTAGATATGGGGCTAACGCTGGCAACTGACAATCTGTACGCAAGAATGACTCGGTTTCAAAACCAAGCGCGAGGCCATTTTCGACATAAAATATTTTTTCCCGCTGCTGTTTGTATGTTTTCACTCCATCAAAATCGCTAATATGCTTTAATCGTAAGCAGCGAATTGTTCTTGTCCCTATTTCCCCCAAGCCTGCAGGAAGTGTTACGTCGTCACTGATTATGTTTTTATTGTCCTCAATTCTTCGAAGGAGGCCAGCAATGGTGTATTTAGTGTCTCCTTTCCAACCTCTGTTGTCTTGCAGGTAAAGTGGCAGTGGCGATTTCTGTAATTTCTGATCAATATCAAAGGCAAGGGAATTAAATCCAAAAGTTATGTTTGATGGATTCTCTAGGTAGTAATCATACAAGCGAATGAGGCATCCATCGATAAGGTCTATTTCCAGATCGTGAATTTTTATTGGTTTGTCATATGGAAAAGAGAACGTGTTTCCACTGATATCCGTGCAATACTCGTAATATGTAATCCGATTCTTAAAATTACGCCTGACGAGGGTCCATCCCCATTCGTTTTTCTTACCACTACCTTCTTTCTCAGCAATACTTTCTGCTCTTCGGGAAAGTACTAATTGATAACAGTTTGCTTTACTGCCACAGAAACGAATTGCTGCTGATCCACCCTGATGATACTTGCCGAAAACGAAATTAATTTGCTCTTTTATACTCTCACTAAGACCTACAATCGTATCTTGGATTCTATGTGGAAATTGGCCCTCACCCCTATCAATCACCGTGATCGTGGGTCGTTTCCTATCACCATCTGCCATTACTACTAGATTTTTTCTAGCCCATTCGCTACGTTTTTTACTGATCTCTTCCTCGCTACCAAAATATCTCGTGATTGCCTCTGACAAGGATTTTGGTAATTTTGGATTGCCACTTTCCGGTTTTACTCCCTCGACCTCGTAACATCTCCGCATCAAAAGAGCATCAGTGGAATTAGTGATTTTTTCAACAAGTGCATTACTAGAGCTTTTCATTTGACCCTCAACATTCTTGGCGTTTGTTTCCTGCCCACCGTAAGGCTTCCACTTGCAGTTGGCTGACTTAAAGAAATCATCACTTTTTATCAAATCAGAAATCTCCCCTGAGGAGGTGACACGAAGCAATTTATTAAGTACATCCTTGTTTTGTTGAGTGGCCATAGTTTTAAAGTTCAAAATCTTTCTTTTTAGGCATATGAAATTTTGCCTTAGCGGCTTTTACCGCTTGATCGACCTCATAAAAGATTTTATTCACTTGCTCTGGTGTGTAAGAGTAGTTGCTACGACTACCACAATTACCGAGAAGCCTCAAATCGCGTAAAATAGATCTAGTTCTACGCTCAGCAACTCTTTTAAATCTCTCACTTTTTGACTCATTTTCCATGTTTTGTGTTGTATTTATTAGTTTTTTTGACCACTCAACTTATATAGCTTCTATTTATAGCATAGAGTAATTACCATTGTAATCGTGATGAAGTATTTGTCAATAGTATTTAAATCTTTATGACTTGTGAACAAGATAGTAGAAAACCCGCTGTTAGGCGGGCCTTATACTTCATAATTCCTTGCATCCGTGACTTTATACCTTCTCCATCACAAGAACGTACTCATATTCATACGCCCGTTTTTTTGAGGGATTGTCTCTCCCCGTAAATTTGCCAGTTTCAAGATCGCGCCAAGGAGTGATCATTTTGTTCGGAATTTCTCGTTTAACAAACTCAACTTTTTTAAAACCTGAGGATCGCATCTGCTCAGCGGCAACCTGTGCATTGAGTATCTCAACACTTTGAAGACTGGTGTTGCCTATAATGATACAAGCTTTCCCTTCCGTTCGCAGGACTCGGTACATTTCCGCGAATACCTTTTTCATATCTAAAAAGTAGTTGGCGACATCTACTGCCAGAGGACGCTCGATCTCAGCCAAGTCTTTAACTATTTGCTCTGCAATAGAACTGTTGAATTCTCCTCTTTTTTCCACCTTTGAGCTTGTCCCAACGAAATTTCTACGAAAATCAATGAATCCGTTACTAAAGTGATGCCACTTCTTAAAGTGTTTAGGATCATCGCCGAACCACAGTAATGAAAGTTGGTGGAGGTCAGCATATTCATAAGAAGTAACGTATGGGGGCGAGGTGATAATCAGATCAATAGAACCGGCGTCTAGTGGAAATCTTTTTGTGGAGTCTCTACGGTACATCTTCGCTGGCACATTAACGGAATCTAACTTGGTGAGAGTGGTATAAAACTGCTCATTCTTTTTTATCATCGAATCAAGGTGACGCAGAAATGCTTCCAACGCATCTGGCAATATCTTGTTTTTATCAACTTGCGGTTTAATACTTTTCATTAACCAGCGAGAGCAATTCTTTAAGTTGTGTGAAAAGGCACAGAGGAAGAAACGGCGTACGTTATAACTTTTGATCTTCTTTATCGCAAAGTAAATTCTGTCGAGTTCCTGAATCATTTGCGGCTCGAACCAATAATCAATGCGGGAGTGATGGCTGTGCACCACTATTGTTGGGGAATTTTCGTAATGCTTCAAAAATTTAACGCGGCTATTAATCAACGTTTTTGGCTTGATTGGTGTAGTTTTGGTTTGGGCAATGATTTTTGCTACAGGATTGATATCAAAACCAATACTTCTGTGTCCTAAAAGTTTTGCCTCGACAAGTGTTGTGCCGCATCCACCGAAAGGATCCAAAACGACTTGTGTGTTATTTGGCGCATAATCCTTTATCAACTTCTGAACAATTTGAGGGATAAACTTTGCGGGATAACGATGATAATCATGCGTGAACGCAGTGGTCTCCGATCGTCCGGCATCACGAAAAGACCAATCTTCCCGCGGTTGTAGTTGGGTAAATTTACGGAGAATTTCTGGGGCGCTAACCTGCATATGTTGTAATTATACCGCTTTTCCGGAGCGACCTCAATTATTTTTGTATCGAGACTGCTTTTTTCGCTATCGCAAACCTGCTTTTCATACAGGATAGCAGCTCGCGTTTTTCAATTGCGCTACCTTCCCTAAGGAGATACTTGGCGTATATACGTATATCTATGTCCGACTGCTTGATCGCTGGAGTTCCTTTCTTCAATCCAAGCACGGTTCTTTGGAACTTCATCAGCCGCATGGCTTCCTCTTCGAATTTGTGCCGCATACCGATTTCGTTAACATCGATCTGGTCCATGAGCTTGACCAGCTGTTCGATAAGTTCTTCCTCGCGGAGGTATCCGCTTTTACAGTGGATATCTTTCGCCCGCGAGCAGCCATAGTATACATAGCGCGCGGTTGTTCCGTCTTTCAGTTTCTTGAATTTCTCCTCCGCGCTGATGCCGGAATCGCAGAGGCCGCATTTCATAAGCTTCGTGAAGGCGAATTCCTTTATTTCCGACCGTACGATCTGGTCGCGCTTTAATTGTTCTTGAACTTTATCGAATATTTCTTTTGATATAAGCGGTTCATGCTTGCCGTCGTACCAATTGCCGCTTCTTTCCGGATACTCGAATCTGCCAGAGTAAAAATGATTCTGCAGGATGATGTAGATATTCGAGAGCGAGAGGTTTTTGTTGCCTCTGGTTTTGAAATTGATATCGAACTTCAGCCAATGGTAGATTTTTCTGCCGCTCCATTTTTCATTCGCTACTTTTTCGAACATCTGCCTAACGATTGGAGCCCTGTCGGGATCGACCGCTGCGTGGCATTTCCGATCCGTCCTTTTTTCATTAAGATATCCAGTCGGTGCAACGCCTGGCCGGAGTCCCATCTCACAGCGCGTCCTTAGTCCGCGCCTCACATTCACTCCTCTGTTATCATTTTCAAGTTTTGCCTGCGATCCCAGAATCATCAGCAGGAACTTTTCGTTCGGCGAATTCGTAAATCTCTGGCCGTAGGTACGAATTTCTAGCAATAGTTTTTCGTCCATGAGGTCTACCAGTTTCCCGAGATCTCCCGCGTTCCTGCTTAAACGATCCGGCGCCCATGTGAGGATGCCGCTGAATTTTCCGAGCCGGATATCGTTGATTATTTCATTGAATACCGGACGCTGGCCCGTTGCTTTTGCCGAGTGGCTCTCGCGCCTAATTTCCGCGACCTCCAATCCTTCGCGCTCCGCTATCTGCAGCATCTCCTTCACCTGCGAATCGATGGAAAGGATCTGCCGCTCTTCGCTTTCGGTCGACTTCCGGGCGTAGAGGCAGTAGCGGATCTTTGCGGGGAGCTCTTCTTTTTGCGTTGGGGCTTGAGCTCCCGAAAGCCCTATGAGGTTTGTATTGTTCATACAACCAAAGGGATGACGCAATGGCGCCAGGGAGTCCAGACCCCCTTAGTTAGCAAACTGTAGACAACTATTTGCCCTTTTCCTTCGCTCTCTGCCATTCCTGAAATTCCCGTATGATTTGGCTTTTCGGCGCGTTCGGGTCTGATGGCTTGAATTCCTCATCCTCCGTATTCCCTCGCGCCTTTTCATCGGGCATGGCTTCTTCCTCGGCAGTTTTTACTTCCGTACTTTCATCAGCTAACTCCCATATCCTTTTCGTCTTTTTTTCGGCTTCCTCTCGCCTCATCTCCCATACCGCTCTGGTCCGCGTTGCTTCTTCAGCTTCTTCTTTCGTGTACTTGAATCCTCCGCGCTTGAGAATATTGGCAAGTCCGATATTGACGAGCGCTTTTGAGATTTTCGCGCTTTCCTCCTCGGTGAGATCATCGACGTGGATCTCGTGATGATGCTCGTACCGCACCCGGTCGGTGTAGTCGGCGTGGTTGTTCTTGAGCCAGAAGATGATTCCAGTCATGTTCCCGTTGCCGATTGCCTTGATGAGCTGGCTTTCGGCCATGTCGTTCGTGAATTTCTTTCCTTCGGCAACGGCCGCAGAAGCGAGATCCGAAAACTTCTTGTCGAGCTTTTTCCACTTGTAGAAGGTGGAACGGCCGATGCCCGTGCGCTGGCAGGCGAGCTGGATAATAGGATATTTCGCAAGCTCCTCGAGGAGCGCTTCTTTCATTCTTTTGGTCTGTCCTTTTTGTGAATCATTTTTGGTGCCCGTTTTGGAAATGATTTGTTTCCTGGGCATAGGATTAATTTATTTTTCTGGCTTTCTTTCCCGTAAGTTTCTCCCAGCGCGCTTTGATGACCTCTGTATAAGCCGGGACTTTCTCCATGACGAAACAGCGTCTGCCGAGCTTCAATGCGGCGATGAGCGTCGACCCGCTCCCACCGAATGGTTCGATAATGAGATCTCCGCGTCTAGTAAGGATTTTAATGTAGGGCAGAAGAATCTGGATGGGCTTCGTTCCAAAGACAATTCCTTGTCCGGAATTCTTTTCGTCGGATGCGACGTGCTCGACGAAATCGCTCGGGCAGACAGCGCTTCCTTTTTTGTATCCCTGCCAGTGAGGTTTGCCGGAGGTCGCGAACAAAGCTGTCTCGTATTCATTCTGCAACAGATCATCCGATTCCGGCGCGTCATTTACTGTCACGTTGCTGGATGTGCCGACTAAAGCGATGTCAAATTTATTGAACAGCTTGTATTTTCCCGAGAATCCTTGCACGCGGTTGGGAACGTGCCAGATGATGGTCCCGCGGTACTTCCAGTGTTTCTCAAGTTCGTTCCAGAAAAGCCGAAGATTTTTCGGATGCTCGAAGGCGATGATCGAGAAATCCGGTTTCTGCACCTTAGCAACGTTCGTCATCCATTTTTCTGTGAAATCGTCTGGGATGCTTTCCGTTTCGAGATAACGGCGATCGCGCTTTAATCCGAATCCCTCCGTTGCTTTTCCGTGCCGTTTCTTCCCATGTAAATAATCCAAAATGTATGGACTATCAGTGAAACACATATCGGCTTTCTCTCTGCCCATGAGTTTGAGGACATCCTTTTCGATCGTTGAATCGCCACACATAAGGCGCGAGCCGTCGAGTTCGTAGACATCGCCCTTTTGTACGGACACTTTCTGGATATTCAGCTTTTCTAGTTCCTTTTTGAGATCGAACTTCTCCGGCATCGACTCTACATTGAATATTTCGTCGAGTTCGGCGGAAGAGAATCCAACGTCTTTGAGGAACGCTTCCTCGAAGCTTTTCAGGAGTTCAAGATCGAATTCCCCGAGATTCTTGTTGAGCCGGATGTTAAGTTCTTTTTCTTTCTCAACGTCCGGAATGTTGAGATAAACGACCGGGACTTCCGTAAGTCCGAGATCCTTGGCCACCTTGAGCCTAAAGTGGCCACCGATGACGATATTCTTTCGCTCCATCGCGCCGTTCGCGATTACAGGATCAACGAGGCCAAAGCGTTTTATGCTTTCCGTTAATGATTCTATTTGGGAATTATTCCACCGTCTTGGATTATACGCCGCGGGTTTTAAGTCTTTGAGCGGCACATAGACTATGTTTAGATTGGGCATGATAAATCAGAGATTATTTTTTTTAATCTCCATCTAGGTATCCGTTTGGGTGCTCAATCTAGGGAGTCAAATAAAAAAGTTCCGGCTTCGAGCGTGAGTTCGATGATCGACCAACTCTTGCTCAAACAGTTACGGAACCTTCTAGGTAAACAATTTTGGAATTGTCTTTATTGTATCAAACGCGCAAGCTCCCACAAGGGCGTGTTTTCGTTTTTGGATTTCTATGTCAGCGCTGTAAATCGGTTTTCGCAATCGCGAGATTCTCTGCGGTACATGAACGAAATTTTTCTGCAAATACTGTCAATGAGAAAATTCCAGCAGAATAGTTGTCCACAGCCCGGCAGGCCGCTTTACTTTTTTCCAGAACTAAGCAAGGAATGGAACGTCACCCTAAAAAGTGATAAAATGCTCCTGTACAATTGAATATTCCGTAGCGGCCTAAACTTGCCCGGATTTTCGGGAGAGCATGGCCTAACAAATCCCCGCTAGAGAATAAAGGACTCCCAGTCAGAGTCACTCTAGCGGGTCGTATGGGGAAACCTGTACGGGCGGGGCCGAAAGGTTCCGTCGCGATGGCTGGGAGCCCTTTGTTAGGGACTCCTTGTCGCATAAAACCCGCTAGAGTGCATGTCGTCCCAATCACCCCTCATCGGGGGAGACCTTACATTTTTACAGCCGTTCAAAACTGAAAGCGAAATATTTTCGCTTCCTTCCGGCGAACAAATTTCTATACCAAAATATTTCCTCCGCTTCGATTCGTGGAAAGGAGCGCCGATACCAAACACATACAACGGAAAAGCGGTGATTGATTGGAACGGCGAGCCCGTATTCGCGGAGCTCGCCGTTTTACGTTTATTTCAAGCGCATGGATGGGATGGCGTGTGGGTTGATTCGTACCGCCGCAAATACAGAATCGGGCTTCCGGATGTTGCGACACCGATCGAATTATCCAGGAAGCAGCAAAAAATAATTGATGCCATCCGCGCCAAAACTGGAAGATCCGGTGGCTGTTGGGATGTATTCGTTTGGAACGGCGACCGAATGATTTTTATGGAACTCAAGCGCAGCAAAAAAGATGCGATCCAAAAATCGCAGCTATTGTGGCTGGGCGCATCGTTCAATGCCGGATTCGATCAAAATAATTTTGCGCTAATAGAGTGGGATATTTCATAAAATATGGAAATCAACACGCTTATTATCGGCTACATGCCGCTAGCGGATACTGCCGGAAAGAAAAAGAGGGAAGTTCGCGATGACGAATACTATAAAGAGCTGTTCTCCGGGCGCGACCTCGGAACTTTGCATTACGCTCCGCACCAAGACTGGCAGAAAAAATGCGATGAGATCAATCCCATTCTGATTATCGTCCTAGGCGGCGACTATTACGCGGAGCAGGTGAAGAATTATAAAAACGACGCTCTTTTGTACGCTATCGAAGACGCGGGCCATGTTTTCTATCGCAAAGCGGAAATAGAAGAGAAAAAAGCGAAGCATTGGGAAGTCCTTACCGAGATCGAAGGCGTCATTAAAAAGATTACAGAAGACGGAGAAGCGGAGCTGCCAAGCGTGCGGAAATTCGCGAGCATGTCGTATGACGATATGTATAAAATGCTGATTCAGTCGATTATAGGCGACAAGGAAGATTTGCGGCAGAAAGCATGGTCGCTCCTAACCGATAATACCGTGCATAAGAATTTTATCTGGATGCGAGCTCAAATGCTTATGGAGGTTTGGCAACACTCCGATGGCAAGAAAAAAGAGGAGTTTCTCTGTATGGCTATGGATCAGCATATTGAGAACGGGTCGGCGCGGAAACTTGCCGATTTCACCGATGCCGACGGCCAGCAATATCACCAATATATGTTTATGTTCTACAACGGCGAAGATGCGAATTATATCCGGCGGATTCCGTTCGGAACCAAGGGCCAAGATAAATATACTTACGAAGCAATCCTGGATAAATACGAAACGCCGAACGGACTAAGAGTAATGTTTGAGGCGGGAGAGTTGAAAAAGAAAAAGGACGAATATTTCAAATCGGAAGCTGAAAAGGTACTTCGCGTACTCAAAGACTGGCAAATTAACCCCGCTAAAAGCAAAAAAGACCTCGGTGTCATGCCGTGGCAGGAAGAAGATAGTGTTGACACTCCTCTCTCAGGGGAAGAAGTAAACAGTCTGAGGTGGTTTCTTAAGAAGCACGACCCCGCCTCTGATTTTTTTGACTCAACGCCTAAATAAAACTTTCAGTATCGAATTAATAAAATCAATTATGGGATTTTTTATCTCGTGGTTAGTCGCAACTGTTTCCAGCTTATTTACTACGGGTACGATCGGCTGCGATTCAGATTCCGTGACAAGAATCGGCGAAATTTCAACAACTTCAATCACTGGTTTCTTTCCGATGTTTTCGACATAGGAAACCATCTCAGCTATGCTTGAATCGGAGAATTTATTAACTAAAACTCTTTCGTAAAGCGATAATAGATCAGTCACGCACTGATTCACTGACGACTCATAAACGGGGTATTCTCCTTTGATTATTTTGCCTTGGTCTGGGACCGTTGCCGGTATCAGTTGGAAATGCGGTTTATCCCAAGGCCAATCTCCTCCCCAAATCAGACCGAAACTTTTACCGATTTCACCTAATCGTTTCCAATCATATTTTTCGTCCCAGCTTGGGTTATTCCCCCTATCAAGAAATACAATATCCGTTGCTACGCCAAAATGATGCATCCCATTCGTTTTCAATTTTGTAACGCCTTTATTGAATAGTTCCGTTTGTCTTTCCTGGGACCTATACGTTTCGTAAACGCAAACGGATAAACCCTCTTTTCTGGCAAGCGTGAATATTTTCAGGATGTTTAATGCAAGTGGTGGATAAAGGATATTTAGATCCGCCACCAATTTAGAATTTGTGTACTGTGGATGTTTTTTAATCTTTTCCTCATACCAACTCATATTTTTAGTGTTTGATAACTGCCAGAACCTTGCCGTTAATACTAAACGAGTCGGACGGGTGCAGATAGATTGGTTCGTAATCAAACGAAGAATCAGATTTTAGTACGATCTGACCGTTCTTGCGATCATCGATGAATCTTTTTATGATGCCCCTATCTTCGACAATAGCTAAAACAACATCCCCGTTCTCTGCGGTATTGTCATTGCTATCGATGATAACGTAATCGCCGTCTTCAATCCGTTTGCCATTTACCTCGGCCCTGTTCATAGAGGAACCGTCCGCTTTGATCGCGTAAAGTCCGGTCGGCTTTGATCTTCCAATTAATTTACTAGAAATTCTCAGGAATCCCTGGAAATTTTGTTCCGCAAAGATAGTATCCGGTCCGCAACTCGCAGTTCCAATTACTGGAATTGAGAAAAGACGTGACGCTTTCTTCAAAAGTCCACTCGCCCAACTTGGTTCAGAGACAGCACGCTCCATTACGCCCTTGATCCGGTCAATCGTGAGAAACCGCTTTTTCTGAAGCTGAAGGAGATGGTGTTTTATTTTTTGGGGGGATTCATTTGGCTTCCCGATTGCCTTCGCCATTTCGCGAAGGCTCATTTTCGCTAAATTTTCTTTTTTTGAGAGCTCCAAGAGCCTTTCTTGTATTTGGTGCATCATACATTAAGCCTACCATGGGAGACTTTCAAACACAAGTAAACGTAGGAAGTCCGTAACCCTTGACGGATAAAGAGCGTTACACTATACTGAACGAATAATCGCGGTAATCCGCCTGTTATATCTCCTCCTGGTATAACAGCGAAGGCGTCGTCGTGCCCGAGACTTATAAAAACGAGGGTTCTTAAGCAAAATGAACAAGGAATCGAAAACTTCTCTCCGTGGTCGCGATGCCAAGACTGGAGAATTCATCAAAATTTCGGAGGCTAGGCGCTATCCGAATACGCATATTGTGGAAAGAGTTCCCAAACCGGGCTACGGCGATACAAAGAAAAGAAGGAAATAATAAGCGCGAGATTCTTGGTGTGGTCGGAGCAAGAATCAATAATATTATTAGTCTTTTATTAATTCCAATGGTTTATCCGTATAAAGGGCACTATACATATAGCCAAGATGTCGTAAGCGAATGGGATTCAAGCGCGATAGGGGTTTATTACTGCGGCTATGTGGATTCCGATAACAAGCTGTCCATTCTTTATATCGGCCGTGGAACGGGCGACGATGGCATGCGAGGCCGGCTCCTGGATCATCTTCAGGATGATGATTGGCCGGATGTTTCGCACTTTGGGTATCAAGTAGCTGATACGATAAAGGAAGTAGAAAATTGGGAGGCAGAGGAAATTGCTCGTTATAAGCCGAAATATAATAAGCAAGGAAAGTAAAAGGTCGGGGGAATGATTTGGTACAAATCGGGCAACTCACCTCGTGGATGGCAAGTCCAGATTTCAGGCTTTCAGATTTCGGTATCCATGACTTCCTGTTGCGAAAAATTGAAGAGGTAAAGTCAAAGATTGCTCGTGGTATATCTTCTGACTCCGTCCAAAGTCCGCCGCAAAACGGCGGATTTAAAATTTATATCAGTAGACACGAAACAGTCCTTTTTTATAGTGTCTACTTTGTCTACTAAGGCTCCGACCGACTCCCATTAAACCGAGCTCTGGAAAGAAGATCAGAAAAGCCTTACACTGTCTTAATCGGGTCGGTTCTAGACCGATACACACCGCCAGTTAGGAAATGAAGTCGTTGGCTCGCCATAGTCAGACTTGTCTCCGGAGCAACATCAAAAAAACAAAACCTTCGAGATCAAAGATTGAGTGGAAATTCTTATTTATTTATCTGCTTCCAGAGCCAGACGCCAACGAGAACGAGGTCAATCAGTAAAATCAACAAGACAATACCAGACCAAACCCCCGCCCCGCCCATCATATCTCCGTATCCAAATCCATATTGCATCATGCAACCATTATACCTCATCCAGAGTACAATGGCGAGATGAATTTGAATGATTCCCTTTCCAGTTGTTTCCGTATCTTACCGACACAGGCAAGCGCGTTGAAGCGGCTTGGAATTATAAGCGTGAGAGATTTACTCTACCACTTCCCCGCGCGTTATGGCGACGCGGCGCAAGTGACAAGTATTGCTGATCTACGCAGAGGAGACACTGCAGTAGTATTCGGCCAAATTTCAGGGTTAAAGACTTCCAAAGCTTTCAGGAAACAAATTCCCATGGCCGAAGGAATGATCGAGGATCAGACGGGTAAAATAAAAATTGTCTGGTTTCATCAAGCCTACTTGGCCAAGATGATCATGGGTGGTTCGTTGGTAAGAGTTGAGGGTAAGGTATCAGAAAGACATGGAACATTGTACTTTTCAAACCCTAAGATAGAGAGAACGCCTGATTTATTCACTCAAACGAAAGCGCATTCTTTATATCCGGTTTATCCAGAGACTCGCGGCATCACTTCCAATTGGATTTATCACAAAATCCAAAGTATTTTCGCATCCGGCATCTTGAATGAAATCCGGGACCCAGTTCCCGAATTTATTTTGAAAACTTACAAACTTCCTGACTTAAAAACTTCTTTAATCTATATCCATACGCCCAAGAAAGAGGCTCATGCGCAAGCGGCGCGTAAACGTTTTGCTTTTGAAGAGATATTTTTTATCCAGCTTGAAAGACAAAGGGTGCGATATTTGTTCAAAGAAAATAACGCCTTTGTTATAGACAAAAATGAAGAAGGGGTAGAAAAATTCGTACAAAGATTCCCATTTGCAATTACATCGGCGCAAAGAAGAGCCATTGAGCATATCCTGGCGGATTTTAAAAATGGTCACCCGATGAGTCGGCTGTTAGAAGGCGATGTCGGCTCCGGCAAAACGGCCGTAGCCGCAACTGCTGTCTTTACTACCGTCACTTCTCATCCCATAGGAGACTCCTATGGGGTACTTCAGAGCGCGTATATGGCGCCGACTGAAATCTTAGCCCAGCAACACTTTGAATCTTTTATAAAATATTTTTTCCATCTGCCCATCAATATCGCTCTTATTACCGGAAGCGGATGCAGAAAATTCCCATCCAAAATTAACTCCGATGGATGGACAAATATTTCTCGTGCCCAACTTCTCAAGTGGATTGCTTCCGGTGAAATTGCTGTCCTTATCGGTACTCATACTCTGATTCAGAAATCGGTCAAATTTAAAAACCTTGCCCTAGTCATTATCGATGAACAGCATAGGTTTGGGACAACACAGAGACAGAGACTCGCCAAGAAAGACGGTAAAACTCCGCATTTGTTATCTATGACCGCCACCCCTATCCCCCGCACTTTGGCATTAACACTCTACGGCGACCTTGATTTATCGCTTCTTGATGAGATGCCCGCGGGCCGGAAAAAAATTATGACTGAAATCATCACTCCTCAAAAAAGAGCCAGAGCATACGAAGAAATTAGAAGAGAACTTAAGGCGGGCAGACAACTTTACGTCATTTGTCCACGCATAGATGAGCCTGACCCGACTAAAGAGTTGACCATCCAAGCCAAATCAGTCAAAGAAGAGGCGGAACGGCTCAAAAAAGAAGTCTTTCCCGAATACGAGATCGGAATCCTTCACAGCAAAATGAAGCCAGCGGAGAAAGAGAGGGTGATGCTTGATTTCAAAGATAAGAAAATTGATATCTTGGTGGCAACTTCGGTGGTGGAAGTGGGAGTGAATGTTGAGAATGCTTCGCTCATTGTGATTGAGGGCGCGGAAAGATTCGGCCTGGCGCAACTTCATCAACTTCGGGGCAGAGTCATTCGTTCAACTCATCAGGCCTATGCTTACATCTTTACAGAAAGTAAAAGTGAGAAGAGTAGAGATAGAATCAAAGCTTTGGTTACGGCCCAAAATGGTTTTGAATTGGCGGAATTTGATCTGACTCAAAGAGGGGCGGGAGAATTGTCGGGAACCAAACAGTGGGGCATTTCGGATCTCGGTATGGAAGCTATTAAGAATATCAAAATGGTTGAAGTGGCGCGTGCGGAAGCAACAAAGATTATCGAGAATGATCCCGCTCTTTCAAAATTTCCCCTTCTTAAAGAACGCCTCGAATTTACCACCACCAAAATTCATTTTGAGTAAACTATTTACTATCTACTATCTACTCTCTATACTGTCATCACCCACCCTTAGCTCAGCTGGTTAGAGCATCGAGCTTATACCTCGAGGGTCCCACGTTCGAATCGTGGAGGGTGGACACTTTTACACCATAGACTAGAATAGAATCTGGAAACGCACACTTAGTCAAGGGTCGACGAACTAACTCCAGTTAAGGAGGTGCCCTATGAGCACTATTGGTTTGGGAAATCATGGAGGAATCAGAAAACGGATAAGGGCAAATCATGCTCATCCGCGAGCAAAGCTCGCCGCTCTTAGATTGAGATTGAAACTACAGTCCGAATCTTTGACAGAGTGTCAAAAATTCGACTTGATAGAAGATCTCATTGAATATTTAAATGAGATTAACTATGGAGATTTCAACGAGTCAATCACAAGGATGAGATCACTCCAAAGACACTTCGAGATCAACAGCCTGTAATTACCACGACCAATTGGGGGTGACCCGCCGGTTTGCAAATGCAACGGCGGGTCTGGTTTTTATATATTCTCTGTGATTTATTATTTAAATGATATTATTAATACAATCCTCATGTCCATATTCCCCATAGAAATTATTTTTAATATCTTGGCCGGGTTGGTATTCCTTATCTACTGGGGTATAACTTTTGTCATTCTCTATCACTTCTCCCGTTTTGGCATTGGTGTCCAACCAAAAAAATTCGCCGCCGTGTTTCTCTTTGGTTCAGTGGTACTTTCCGCGGCAGCAATAATCTTATTTATGAGAATAAACATTGGCTCCTTTTTCTCATAATCATATTATGATTAAAAAACTTTTCTCTATCTTCCACGACTCCCCCAATTCCTTTGAAGGCCAGAAGCAGGGCGAAGAGGTATTTATGCTCCTACGACATCATCCATTCACTATCATAATTAAAGTTCTACTTTTTATACTCGCAGGCCTTGTACCTATCGTAGTGTGGACAATATCCGCCACGCTCTTTCCAGGATACAATTGGCTCCATATTTTCCTATTTATTTCAAGCGTCTGGTATCTCATTCTTTGGCTTGCAATTTTTCACTCTCTAGCTATGTACACACTCAATACTGTCATCATCACCAACCAACGCATTATAGACAACGACCAACACGGACTATTCAATCGAAAAGTTTCTGAATTGCACAACCATCGGATACAAGACGTTTCCGTGCATACCAACGGACTCATTGAGACTTTCCTCACCTTTGGAGATGTGACCGTTCAAACCGCCGCTTCGGAGAAACAATTCGTTTTCCACAAGGTTCCGGAGCCAGAAAGAGTCAAGGATATGATCATGCAGATTACTCGTTCCCGAGCTTCCGGAGTTCAGGCCATGGTACAATAGACGTGGGTTAGTAATAACCTTAATCATTAATTTATTATAGAAATATGCACAAGATTACGTTTGCCCTGCTTGTCATTGGAGGTCTCAATTGGGGTTTAGAGGCCGCAAGTTATGGTATTGGTAACTATATTCCGGAAGGATTTGCTTTGGCTATCTACGTTTTGGTCGCCCTCTCGGCCATTTATGAAGTCTTTAGTCATAAAGGACTCTGTCGTAATTGCGCTCCCCAAGGAGGAATGTAAATCAAAAAACCCCGCCCTAGGGCGGGGTTTTTTGATTTATCCTGAGCTTATCGAAGGATTAAACTTGACGCTCAATGTCTTTCTTCTTTTTTGGTACGATACCGTGCGCTATCAATATTTCTTCAAATTCTTTTTGTTCAATAGTTTCAACTTCTATTAACCGTAAAGCGATAGTATCGAGCGCCTTTCTATGATCTTTAATAATCTTCTCTACTTTTTTCATTGCCTCATTCATAATCTTGTAGACTTCGGCGTCAATCTCGGCTCCCACTTTTTCAGAATATTCTTTGTCCCCAACCCCCAGACCAAAAAGCGGCTTACCGCCCGCGCCTTCAAGCGCGATCGGACCCATTTTCTCGCTCATACCGTATTTGGTTACCATATCACGGGCCAGAGCGGTGGCAACTTGGAGATCATTTGACGGACCAGTGGTCAAATCGTGGAAAATAGTCTTCTCGACCACATAACCGCCGAGCGCCACCGCGATGTCATCAAGAAATTCCCTCTTTGATTGGAGTTTGCGGTCTTCGAGCGGCAACTTCAAGACATATCCCGCCGCGCGACCGCGTGAAATGATCGAAATTTTATGAACCGGATCAGCGTAAGGAAGCACGGAGGCGGTAACTGCGTGGCCCGCTTCGTGGAAAGCGGTTAATTCTTTTTCTTTCCGCGAAAGAATATGGCTCTTTCTTTCCGGACCGAGCATTACCTTTTCTATCGAACGAATGAGATCAAACTGCGCCACCTTAACCCTTTCCTCGCGGGCCGCAAGGATCGCCGCTTCGTTCATAAGCGAGTAGAGATCGGCGCCGGAAAAACCGGGCGTACGTTCGGCGATTAAAGCAAGATTGACATCTTCGGCAAACGGTTTCGCTCGCGCATGGATTAAGAGAATTTCTTCCCTATCTTTGCGGTCAGGTAAGTCCAAAGTCACGCGCCGATCAAATCGTCCCGGTCTCAAAAGCGCCGGATCCAATACATCGGGACGATTAGTGGCCGCCATCACGATCACTTTCTCATTCGGTTCAAAACCGTCAAGCTCGACTAGAATCTGATTTAGAGTCTGTTCACGTTCGTCATTGCCGCCGCCAACTCCCGTGCCTCGCACTCGGCCAACCGCATCTATTTCATCTACAAAGATAATGGCCGGCGCCGCCTTCTTGGCCAAATCGAAGAGGTCACGCACCCGCGAGGCCCCCACACCCACGAACATCTCTACGAACTCCGAACCGGAAATAGAGAAAAAAGATACACTCGCCTCGCCCGCGACCGCGCGAGCGAGAAGCGTCTTGCCTGTGCCCGGCGCGCCCATGAGGAGTATCCCTTTAGGAATACGGGCGCCAATATCGAGAAATTTTTTAGGATTTTTGAGAAAATCCACTATTTCGCGAAGTTCTTCCTTGGCTTCTCTGCATCCGGCCACATCTTTGAAAGTAACCTTCTGACTTTTGTCATCAGGATGAGTCATCCGCGCCTTAGATTGGCCGAAGGTAAAGGCTTGCATGCCGGCCCCCTTAACTTGCCGCGAGAGAAACCATAAAAAGAAAACTATAAAGGCGATAGGTAAAATGACAGGCGCGAGCGAGACGAACCAATACATGAATCCTTGGTCATTCTTAACTTCAATATTTACTTTGGAGAGCGCCTCCGGAGAAACATCATAATTTTTAAGCGTAGTGGTCAAGGCCGTACCGGCTTCTTTCTTGGAAACTTTCTGGGCTTCGGAATTAATAAAAGTGACTTCAAGATTGTCACCAACGACGGTGATGGATGAAACTTTTCCAAGAGATATTTCCTGCGCGAGAGTGGAGAGTGAAATCTCCTCGACAGATTTGGAAGCATCGGAGATGAAGGAATAGATGCTGACTAGAGAGAAGAAAATGACAAGAGCAAGCAAGGCTTGTTTTAAAAGTGTTTGGCCGGGCGGGAGGGTACCGCCCCCTTTCGGCGGTTTGGTGATAATAATTTTCTTCGGTTTATTAGGAAATCCTTTCATTGCGCCATTATATATAAAAGTTGGAATTTTGCTATTATTTCCATATGACAAGGTATGTCGACAATTCAAGAGCTCTATTTGACTATGAAGTGCTTGAACATTTCACGGCCGGAATTGAACTTCTGGGTACGGAAGTTAAATCCGTGCGAGAAGGCAAAATGAATTTAAGAGGAGCATTTGTTGCTGTCCGCGGCAGCTTGCCCCGCTCTAGCGGTGGTGAAGCTTATTTAATAGGCGCGGAAATTCCCGCTTATCAGCCCAAAAACGCGCCCAAAGAATACGATGCTCTCCGATCAAGAAAACTCCTCTTAACACAAAGTGAATTAGAAGAACTTAAAAATGCCGAAGGTACAAAAGGATTGACAATTATCCCTCTTTCGGTGTATAGTAAGGGTAGGTTTCTGAAGCTCGATATCGCCATTGCTCGCGGCAAGAAAAAATTTGATAAACGTCAAGCGATCAAAAAGCGAGATGTCGAAAGAGACCTAAAACGTTCGTTGTGATATTAATACGGGGGTGTCAGTTTTGACACGAGACATGCGTTGTTCGTGGCAAGCAGAGTTAGGGTCAACTCTTTAAACTACCCTGAAACTTAAGTGCAGACTCTATTGTCGCACGAGCCAAGTCAATTGTTTCTCCGTATTTTGCGAGAAACGACTTCGCTTTCGCTTACGTTCGAGTTTAATACTCGATCTCTGTGAACATCTTGAAACTTGCTATCCAGCACGGGTCTCGTAGATGCATTATCTGCTGGGTTGTAGTTCCAATACTGCTCATATCGGAATCAAACAAAGAGCTATAACTTCCTGACGTTTCGTCTAATTTTTAGTCCGGAAGTCGAGAATCCAAGTTAGTCTAAGCTTGCTAGATTCGTTCCACTCATCCTCATGGACAGGAGTTCAATCTCCTCACCTCCACCACTTCGCTTCCGTCGCAAAGCTCCTCAAGCTTCGCGGTGCTAGCACCACAAAATTCCATTGGCCAATAGTCAGTGGTTTTTTGTTTGGGTGTAGCAAGAACTGTTCTTGCTAGTTCTACAGGATTTACTTTCGCACTGGTTTATTCTTCATTTCTTTATATCTTTCCTGTCAAGAAACATCTCTAGCTGTTTAACTCTTTCAGGAACTCCTTTCTGTTTTCTCAAGTCATCTGTTGCACCCGACTCTTCATCTAAACTCATCGGGGATTGTTCCCATCCGCCAAACTCATTCTTTCTAAACTGGGTTCCCCACTTCTGCTTCTCTCCTCTTGTCAATAGATATCTGTCTTCAGATGCAGCGGACAACCATTTGCATTTTTCGCTACCCTTCTCTACACCAAGATTTGATAATTCAAGGGCTATTGCGTAATCTTCAATGTTTGAACTGTGCTGGAATAGCATAGCAAGGTGGAAAAAATCGTCTGAGATAAATTCTAAATTTCCAGCTTTAAATAGCGCACAAATTTCGTGAGCCCTATGAATGCGTTCCTCGTCATTAACACGCATGCTTTCTAGATTTATTTCACCATATTTGCCAGCTCTATCTTGCTGGTCAGCTTCATACAAACCCTTTAATTCCGCAGAAATTTCTTCTGAAGTTTTCACAGTCCTATAATACTATTAATCTTCTAAAATAGCCTCGGGCGCTTCCCTACTTCACTAAAGCTACGCGGGGCACAGCAAAAACCCAAGAATATAGTTGGTTCCCATTTTTGCTTACTAAATTCACAGGACTCTTGTGCGGGATCTGGGTTGTTGATACAATGCTTTTTACTGCGTGGCGGGCTGTCCACAGATTAGATACCTGTAGGGCAAAGGCATGTGTGCGCACACATGCAGGAGTGTCGCCAGAAGATGGCTGATTAAGTTCGGCGGCTGATGTCAGTAACTGATTAACTTCAGAACATCTAGCTAATATCTTTGCTGGCTGTTTACACACTCAAGAAAGCTTACGCAGTCTGGGAGGAAGGGGCCGTGCCTTAGTGATGAATTGCGTCAAGAGACGATTCTGAGCTGAAGATTTGACTTTAGCTCCAATTCTGAATAGGCATCGCCCCGCCTGAAATCCACGAGGGGGCTCGCCTTTGGAGTCCCCTCTTTTTCTTTTTTACTACATAGCCCCCGCCTATGTAAAAACAGGGTATCACTCTCTGCCATGTTGAAATAAACCCCTTGGTTCCTCGAAACTTGTTGAATATATGCATGTTCTTTAGTGACCTAGAGAGTGTAATATATATCTGAGCTTAGACATACCAATCTCACATTTTTAATATAGAACCTGGCCAGCAAAGAGTAGATGTCATTGAGCCAAGTAGATTCGCTAAGATTTACGGAAAGAAAGTAGATTATTTTTTATAATTAATCTTGGTCATCTATCCACTCAGTCCATAAAGAATCTTCTATCCTTTCTAAGATAAGTTCTGAGAGAGAATGCTGTTTGTCATATCTTTTATCTTTATGTCCTCCCACATATATAACACGACATTTGTCGCTTTCAACAATATAAACAACCCTACCTCCATTTCTACCGCCACAATTTTCTTTTGGAAGAGCTACGTAAGCATGCTTAATCTTTCCACCCCACTTCTCACCTAAGTGTTTTATTGGAGATTCTCCAGGAAGATTACTATCAATCTTCAACAATTTATAAACTCTCGGGAGTTCCTCGTCTAGACCATTATGCCATTTTTTCTTCTTGCATAATTCTAAGTCTTTAGTAATTAGATTATGTAGAAGAATTCTCCTCATCGAGCGTCACCTCATCAAAACTATTACGATAAAAAGCTAGGTGATAAGGTATTTCCTCTCCTTCTTTTACCATCTTGTAAGGTGGTTCTGCCTTCGCCAAACTTTCAACCTCTCCAGCTAATTGATGCTTAAACTTATCAGTCAGGTCAAATATTATCTTCTTCTCTTCCTCGTCAAAAACTGAATAATCTGGCTCTTGTAAAGAAATGATGCTTTGCGGACGCTTATCTTCGTTTGGTGGTCCAATTTTTATTTTTCCAGATGATTCAAGATTATTAAGATATTTATAATAGATCTTTGCAACTGGCATAGGGCCATATTGCCTCTTTTCATACTTGAGACCCGTTATAGGATGATTCAGCATTTCATAACTTGTAAAGTCTACAAAATATAGAAGTTTAGCTAACTTCTTTTTCCCCAAATGAAGCATCCCTACATTACCGAAATGTAGAACGAGATTTTCTATTTTTGCCTTATCTTCCCTCATAGGTTATTGTCACTTTAAGTATAACATTTATATAATAATTATTATAATTACTGTTTATAACTCTATTCCCTCATTGTGATACCCGTTACCCACCAAAAACCACTAAATCCTTAGATTTCCGTATATTTCCACCTTCTAAAATCGCCTCAGAAGCCTCGAAAACCCAAGAATGTAGTTGGATTCCAATTTTCGCTCACTAAGTCCACTCGCAAAAACATTAGCCCCAACAGGGGCTTTTTTACTACATAGCCCCCGCCTATGTAAAAATAAAAATCGAAGATAAAAGCTATAATAACTATATGGAAGAAAACAAAACAATTTCTACAATAAAGCTCATATCCTCGAGACCGGAAGCGGGCAATGTCATGACATTCGTTTTTGAAACCGGAGAACTCTCATGGGTTGCGGGACAATATCAGAAATACATTTTACCGCAAGCGGGTACCACTAAAACCGAGACGGAGCACTGGTTTACTATTGCCTCCGCGCCAACTGAAGGTATGATATATCTGTCAACTCGCATTTCTCCCAGCGCATTTAAGCAAACGCTTAAGACGCTTACGCCCGGTGAAACAATTCAAAGACGGAGTTTAAAAGGTAATTTTACCTGGGAAGAAGAATCCAGTAGACCAGTCGTACTGATAGCGGGAGGTATTGGCATAACACCGTTTCGCAGTATTTTGTTTGAGCGTCAGGTCGCTAACAAAAAGCTCAACGCCACGCTCCTTTACTTCAATCGTACCGACGAAATACCTTTTCTGGAAGAATTTAAAACGCTAGCGAAGAAGCATACTGAATTTACTCTTGTGCCTATTGTAGGTGAAAGTATTAATGTGCAGAATATTCTATCTCATGTGCCGCAGACGACCGACCAAATCTTTTATCTCTCTGGTCCCGAGCCGATGGTCGAAAGAGTGGGAGAAGAACTCAAACGATCAG
>Ga0209211_10003089_pt1 | contig 27623 bp, 24 predicted proteins | sample RifGroA2_FD_183992 | JGI IMG/M metagenome (GOLD analysis project Ga0209211, IMG submission 183992) | Groundwater microbial communities from Rifle, Colorado, USA - Groundwater A2 (SPAdes) (version 2) | ecosystem: Environmental > Aquatic > Deep subsurface > Groundwater | place: Rifle, Colorado...
GGAAATCTACCAACTGCGCACCTTTGTTACGGTGGCTCAGCAAGGCCATCTGACTCAGGCCGCCGAGCTGCTTCACTTGTCGCAGCCGGCGGTGACGGCGCAGATCAAGGCCATTGAAGAGGAAGTCGGCATGTCCTTGTTCGAGCGCACGGCGGGTGGGGTGGTGTTGACGCTGGCGGGGCAGGAGCTGCTGCCGCGTGCGCAGGACATTCTGGTATCGGCGCGGCAGCTGCTTGACCATGCCCGCAGTCTGAAGGGGCCGCTGAGCGGCAAGGTGCAGATCGGCATTGCGCTGACTCCGGACGTGTTGCGGGTCGGCCCCTGGGTGGCCGGTCTGGCCGAGCGCTTTCCATTGTTGGAGGTGTGCCTGCATCAGGGCGTTACCGGCGACGTGCTCAATGCGGTGCGCAAGAAAGAACTGGACGCCGGTTTCTATCTGGGCAAAAACCCCTACGTTAACGTGCACACCCTGTTGTTGACGCAGCTGCGCTTGCGCATCGTGATGCCCAAGGGCTGGCTGGCACGGATCAATGCGGCCAACCCCAAGGAGCTGGGGCGCTTGCCGTGGGTCGGTATTTCCCAGTTTTCCAGCCTGTCGAAGATCGTGTCCGAGCTGTGGCGGGAGCTGAACATCGCCCCGAAAAAGGTCTCGGAGTGCGACAACCTGTTTACCGCTTCCGAGCTGGTGCAAGCCGGTGTCGGCCTCGCCTTGCTGCGCGAAGAAGATGCGCTTCGCGCCGCCGAGCGCGGTGTGGTCGATCTGGTGCCGGAGATCGTGAAGATGGCGGAGTTGCAGTTTGTCTATCCGGCCGACCGGGCCGACGATCCGATTCTGCAGACGCTTGTTGCCGGCCTGCAGCCGGTGTGGGGCCTGAACAGCAACCTTGCTGTCTGATGTCGTCTTACCTTCTCCGGGGGCATGCCATGGCAACGGTTTTTCAGCAGTATCTGGATGCAGTGCAGGCCAATCAGCAACGCATGTTGGCCGCACAGGCCGATTGCTGGCGTAGCTGGTGTCAGCTATCGCAGCCGACCGCCGGTGCGCCGGGCCTGATCGGGCAACTGGATGCGCCGATGATGTCGAGTGCCTCGGTATTGCAAGCCTCTGCCGATGCGCAGCATGACCTGCTGCTGGTACTGGAGCGCTGGTTTGGCGAGCAGCAAAAAACCTGGCTGCGGCAGTCGCCGCTGCTCTCGGCGGCACCCTGTACTCTGCCACTGGATCTCGGCTTTTCCGGCTACCTGATTGCCTCGCGTGCCAGTCGACAGATCCAGCATTTTGCTTCCACCCGCTTTTCCTATGCCACGCTGTCTGCGGTACGCGGCGCCCATCATGCGTATCGCAAGTGTCGCAATAACCCTGTTGCCGCTTCGGTGTTTTATCCGCGCCCGGCAGTCTAGAATGGCGGGGCCGTGCCCGAGCCTTGCTTGCCAGACCGTCGTTAAGTAGTACTGCTGCGGATTTTCCTACCCGTACATCGTTGCCTGCCGTGCGGCGTTGCCGAGGGCAGTACGCCAGCAGCGTCAGTGCGTTACCTTTGCCGCTTCCGTTTGCTACCGTTGACCTGTGCCGCATTGCCGGCTTGTGTGCCATGCGCCAAGCCAGCCCGAAGCGGATGCTGTCGTGGGGGGGCAGTCTGACGCGGCAGCAGGGTCGGTTAGCGTCCGCGACTGAGCGAACCGATGGTGGCGCCGAGCAGGATCAAGGCGCCGGCAATCCAGGTAATGGTGTTCAGTTCACCCAGCCCGCTGACAGCCAGGGTCAGGGTGGAGAGCAAGGGAGTGAGATAGGACAGCGCTCCGATCTGTTTCGGGTCACCTTCCTTCATCGCCTTGTCCCACAGGAAGAACGATGCACCCAGCGGTCCGATCCCCATCAGCAGCAGTGCCAGCCATTCCTCATTGTTGGGAACGATTGCCGGCTCGAACAGCCAGTGGGAGAGTGCGGCAAGCACGCTGGAGAGCAGGCAGAAGCCGCCGACCGCCGCGTTAGGGAACGGTGGCAGCTTGCGAGTTGCCAGGCTGTAGCTGGACCAGGTGAAGGCTGCGGCGATAGCGAACAGGTAGCCGATCGGCAGACTATCGGCAAAGTCGAATTGACCCTTGCTGACAATCAATACCGCGCCGCAAAAACCGACGGTTGCCGCCAGAATGTGGCGACCGGTCAATTTGCCCAACCCGAACAGCGGGCTAAGCACGACAATCAGCAGTGGCCACAAATAATTCAGCAGATTGGCTTCCAGTGCTGGTGCGGTGCGAAAAGCGGTAAACAGCAGGCAGTGATATCCGAAGATGCCGGCGACGCCAATCAACAGGGTACGCGGTGCCACTCGCCAGTCGCGGATGCGGTGAATGGCGAGCAGGCTACCGATGAAAAGTGCCACGGCGGTGACCAGAAATGGAGGCAGGCGCTGGGTAAATGCCCCTAACGCGGCTAGAGAAGACCACAGTAAAATAGCAAGTAATGCTGGCAGTAAAGTGAATTTTTTCATCCGTAAATCATAACGTGACCGGCGTGGAACGAATAGCCGGCCGACGGACATTTACGGGGCGTGATGAGGCCCGTAATTCAGAAAGGAACAGTAATGAACCAGTCGCAGGTATTGGCTTATTTGAGTCAGCATGGTGCCATGCTCGATGCCGATGGTGATGTGGTGTTGGTTAATGGCGAGAGCCAGCAAGAGTTGTCATTCGAGCAGGACAGTCATGCCGTGCTCACGCAGTTTGTTTTGTTGAAAATACATGGTGACGATGCTGAATCGTTCCTGCAGGGGCAATTTTCTTCCGACGTAAAGTTGCTGGACGGTAGCGTGGCGCAATGGAGCAGTTATTCCAATGCCAAGGGCCGGATGCAGGCCAGTTTCCTGTTGTGGCGCATCGAACAGACCTTTTTCCTGCTGCTGCGAAAAGATATTTCCGAGGCTTTTCGTCGCCGCCTTTCCATGTTTGTCCTGCGTGCCAAGGTGAAAGTGGAAGTGAGCGACAGTATGATTGTCGGCGAATACCTGGCCGCTGCGGACGCTGGCCGCCCGGCTTTTGAACCGGCCTTGGCGGGTACTGCCGAGCACACGGTGGTGACGATTGGTGAACAGATCCGTATAACCTGTCTAGGGGCGGACGAAGCCGCCGCGCTGCCGCCATTTGCCGGGCAGTTGCTGGCCGGCCGCCTGTTTGACGCCTTCTTTATCCGTGCCGGTATTCCCTGGGTGTCGCAGGCAACCTATGAGGCTTTCGTGCCGCAAATGGCGAATCTGGATCTGATTGGCGGTATCAGTTTCCGCAAGGGATGTTATCCGGGCCAGGAAATTGTGGCGCGTACCCAGTATCTCGGCAAAGTGAAACGCCGCATGTTTGTGGTGGAAGTAAATGCCGACGAGTGTGCGGCCGGCATGGATGTGCAGGTTGAGGTAACCGGTGAACAGGCCATCGGCAAGGTGATGTTAAGTGTGCCACTGACAGCAAAAAAATATCTGGCGCTGGTGGTGATGCAAATCTCGGCCTGGGCGGGGCAGCCTTATCTTGCCGGTGTGCCGCAATCGCAATTGTTGCGGCTGGACGCACCGTACTTAATCCCTGATTTGCAAGGGGGTTAATTCCTGATTTTAATATAATGCTTGACGCAGGGCGCCAGGTAATCTAATTTTCGGTATATTCTGGCTGGCTTTTTTTATTGGAGGGGGTTTTAAATGGATTTGAGCACACTCGATTTTGCCGAATTGCTGCAGCTGAAAAATGACGTTGATGTTGAGGTTCGCCGTCGCGAAGTGGAAGAAAAAGCCAAAGCCAAGAAACAGATTCTTGAAATTGCCAAGGCTTATGGCTTCAGTGTTGAAGATGTGCTCGGCGGCAAAGTGGCACCAACGGCCAGTGGCCGCAAACCGGTAGAAGTCAAATACCGTCATCCGAACGATGAATCGCTGACCTGGACCGGTCGCGGTCGCAAGCCGTTGTGGGTTGTTGCGCTGCTGGATTCCGGTATTGATCTGGATAGCCTGCGCGTATAAATGAGCTGACGGGTTGTGGATAGCAAAACGCCGTGTGCAAACACGGCGTTTTCTTTTGCAGCGGAACATTCACGATTCATTATAGAATGCGCTGGTAATGAGAGCCTGCTTGATTGTGTGAGTGCTTAACTTCGGTTTAGGTCATGGCAAAACTGGATTTTTTTTCGTTCGGCGATAAACGCAAATCCCATCCTCTTGATGACGTCAAGTCGGTAACAGAGTGGTACGCCGCGACCCAGCGGGAGTTTGCCGCTGGTAGCCATGACCAGATCACCAAGCTGCTGTCGCAGTTCAATCAGGAGATCGACAGCCCAAACGTGGCCACGCTGGAAGCCATCATCGAGCTTGACCGACTGGGGCACATCGCGCACCAGCAGTTGTGCGCCCAGTATCTGAGCTCCAAGCTGTTGCCGGCCATCGAGCTGCAGCAGCGGGCGCAAATCCTGTCCTATGGTCGCCAGCTGGTGGCAGCCTTCCTGCGCTTCATGAGTTTCGATCCCGAGGGCGAGGAAGCGCCGCAGATCCGGCTGCTGTTGCCGCTGGTGATCGGCAAGATGCTGTTTTATCTCACCGAGAATGCTCTGTGGCATTACTACCGCCATGCCTCGCTGGACGAGGTGATGTGGAGCAACGTCAACCAGCTGTTCCGCTATGCCGAAGAGCAGGCCATCGATGCGGTGCCGTTGCAGCTGTTTCCAGGCGAGGCAACCACGACCATCCATGACCTGTATCTGGCGTTGCTGATGACCTCGCTGCTGAACAGCGGCAACCTGACTTCCCGCCAGATTCACCTTTCCTATCAACTGGCGCTGATGCTGTCTAACCGCATGACGCTGTCCCGCGACCTTTCCGGGGAAAGCAGTTTCATCGTCAATATCCAGCATGCGACGCCGCCAAGCCGTGCGCATAATGTGCCGCAACTGCAGGGCATTCGCGTCTGGTCCACCACGGAGCTGGTTGACCAGCTGAATGCCTGGCTGGCGGTGTATGACGGCGGCAGCACGCCGCAGGCGTTGCGCGAACGTTTTAGCCAAGGTGTTGATCCGGGGCTGCTGCGCTTCCTGGTGCGGGAGTGGGCGGTCAAACCATTCCGCTTCGAGCGTGCGGAGCGGGTGCCGGTGGCCAGCAAGCAGCTGGAGGTTGGCCGCCTGCTGAGTGGGGTGCATCGACTGGTGCGCGAGTATGAGGAATTCCTGGCGCAAGGCGACCGCCAGGAAAGCCCGTCGGTCAGTGTCGAAGAGGTTGCCGAAATCCGTATTTACGGCTTCCTGACCGGCCGCCGTCGTGAAAAAAGCGTGGCCCAGGACGAGGTGGTCAAGGTTGCCACCGGCACCGAGCTGCAGCTGTGGGATATCGAGAACCAGAGCGACAGCGGTCTGGGTGTGTCCCTGCCGGCGGCAGGCGCGGAGTGGCTGTCACTGGGGGCATTGCTGGCGACGCGAGAGGCCGGGCAGCAGGCTTGGAGCCTGAGTATCGTGCGCCGTATCAAGCGTGACGACAAGGAGCGCATGTACCTCGGTTTGCAGCTGCTGAGCTCGCGGCCGGTGGCGGCGTACACCAAGGCGGAGAACGGTCGCAATGCCGATCCGACCCTGCCGGTCGGTATGGTGTGGAATCAGGGCGAGATCGCCCTGTTTGCCTCGGCGATGAAAGGCGGCGTGAAGTGCAATACCCTGCTGATTCCGCTGTTCAGCTACGCACACGGCAAGAAGCTGCAGATGTTTGCCAAGAACAAGGGCTTTCTGGTGGCGCTGGGGCGGGTGCTGGAAAAGGGCGCCGACTGGTGCCAGGTGGAGATCGAGCTGATCCGGCAGCTGTAGCCGCTGCCGCCAAATAAAAAGCCACGATGTGCATCGTGGCTTTTTTATTGCGTGTCGTGCTGCTTCAGCGCAGGTCTTTCAGCACGCCGTAAATGGCGCTCAGGCTGGCTTCGCCAAGACGCAGGCTGCGCTGGCCATTCCAGCCGAAGTCGTCGTCCGGCAGGTTGTCGTTGTCCTTGAACGGCATCTCCAGGGTATAGGCCAGGCAGTTGAACTGGTTGCCGACCCAGGCGGTCGCCATCGCAAGGTTGGCCGCACCGGGGGCGTCCTTGTCGTAGCCGTGCTCGTCCTGGAAGTCGGGCGATGCCACACGCAGTTGCTGCTTGAACGCGGTTTCCAGTGCCGCGATGCGCTCGTTATAGCTGGGCACGCCTTCGGTTCCGGCGACAAACACGTACGGAATCGCCTCGTCGCCGTGAATGTCGAGGAACAGGTCGACGCCGGTTTCCAGCATCTTGTTGCGGACATGAAACACTTCCGGGCTGGTTTCCAGGCTCGGATTCAGCCATTCGCGGTTCAGGTTGGCGCCGGCGGCGTTGGTGCGCAGGTTGCCAAGAATGGCGCCGTCCGGATTCATGTTCGGCACCACGTAGAAGGTGGCTCGGTCCAGCAGTGCGCGCGAAGTCGGGTCCTGGGTGTCGAGCAGGCGAGTGAGCAGCCCTTCGACAAACCATTCCGCCATCGTTTCGCCGGGGTGCTGGCGAGCGATGACCCAGATCTTGAGGTCGGACTCGACCTCGTGGCCGATGGTCAGCAGGTTGATGTCACGCTGCTGCACCGTGGAGCCGAGGTCGGATACCTGACACAGGCCGGAGCTTTGTGCCATGCCGATCAGGTTCAGGTGCTGCTCGTGCGAGTACGGTTCGAAGTAGGCGTAGTAGATGCTGCCGGCCAGCGGCACGTGTTCGATCACCAGGTCGTCGCCGTCCAGGTAGGTCGGCACGCGGAACCAGTTGACGCGGTCATAGGACGCCACCGCCTGGTAGTCTTCCCAGCCCTTGGGGTAGGCGGTTTCCTTGATGTTGAGGAAACGCAGCTTGCACAGCTCGTAGGCGGCACCCTGCAGCCGGAAGTAAAACCATTGGGCAAAATCGGAGGCATTATCTTTGCGAATGCGAAGCTGAATGTCTTCAAAGTTATTGAGCGCGATAACCTCGATACTGCCGGCGTCGAAATTGCTGCTGATTTTCATGCTGCGGTATGTCCGTCTGTTACTGGTAGCCGCTTATTGTAACGCGTTGCGCTGCCGGCGGCACGCTTGCCGTGGCCGCGCACGGCGCCATGAAAAAACCTGCCACGGGCTAGCGGTGGCAGGTTGTGCTGGCCTTGCGGCGCAATGGCGTATTTCAGGCTGCGGACGAGCGCTTGGCGGCGGTTTTCACGGCATCCACGGTGGCGCTGTTGGCGGCCTTGACGCTGGAATCGGCAAACTCGGCAACTTGCTGGGCGGCCTTGGTCATCGAGTTGATCGCGGCGGCGCCAGCGGCGATGCCCGATTTCAGTGCGTTGACGGCGGTTTCGGAGCCGGCAGGTGCATTCTTGCTCAGCAGGTCGATGTTGCTGATGACCGACTTGTTCAGCTCGTTGAAGTTGCTTTCCGCGATCTTGCCCAGTTCGGCCTGGGTTTCGGACACGATGTCGTACACGCTGCGCGAGTTGGCGACAGCCTGTTCCAGATTCTGGGTAGCCAGCTTGTTCAGGCGGGTCAGGGCTTCCTGTGGTGTTTTCAGGCTGCTCAGTTCGCGGGTCAGCTTGACGTTTTCTTCCAGCGACTGCTTGGACAGCTCGAAATTGAGCTTGACCAGGCGTTCAGTACTGTCCAGGGAGATTTGTGCGGCGCGGAACAGTGCCTCAAAACCATTCAGGGACAGTTTGCTCAGTTGTTCGGTTGGATTGATCATTTGGGATACCCTCACTCGCTGTTGATGTAACTCGGTCTGGTCCGGTGTGTCGTCATTGTTGTTGTACTTTTTTTGTCGCATCATACCGGTCTGTTGCGCTGCACAATGACAATTTGATAGTAGCGTAACTTCGAAATCGGCGCCTAGAAGTTTTGCTCTACCGTGTTGCATTTATGATAATGTGGCGCCACACAACAGAAAAATAAGCTGGGAGTGTTACATGAGTGTTGAAAAACGGGTCATCAAGAAGTACCCCAACCGCCGTTTGTACGATACCGCCACCAGTTCCTACATCACACTGGGCGATGTGAAGCAGCTGGTGCTGGATAATGTGGATATTCAGGTTGTGGACGCGAAAACCCACGACGACATCACGCGTGGCGTGCTACTGCAGATCATCCTGGAAGAGGAGAACGGTGGCTCGCCGATGTTCAGCTACGAAGTGCTGACCCAGTTCATCCGTTTTTACGGCCAGGCGATGCAGGGCATGATGGGGCCGTTCCTTGAGAAAAACCTGCAGCTGTTCACCCAGCTGCAGTCGCGCATGCAGGAGCAGGCCAAGACCATCTACGGTGACAACCCGATGGTGAACGCCAAGATGTGGGGAGACTTCCTCAACTTCCAGGGCCCGGCGATGCAGAACATGATGACCAGCTATCTGGACCAGAGCACCAATATGTTCCTTGACATGCAGAACCGCATGCAGGAACAGGCGCGCACCATGTTCAGCGGCTTCGGCTTCCCGGCCTACCCGCCTAGCCGCGACGACGACAAGAACCCGCCGAAGTAGTTTTTTTCCCGCGCGGTTTTTTCTATAATGTGCAGTTCACAGCCGGACGTTGTTGCAACGTCCGGCTTTCTGTATTGAATTTCTTCAAGGTTGTGTCCCATGTCGCACGTTGCACCAAAAGTAGGGTTTATCAGTCTGGGCTGTCCGAAGGCGGCCAGCGATTCCGAGCAGATCCTCACCCGCCTGCGTGCGGAGGGCTATGAAATTTCCGGTACTTACGATGGTGCCGACCTGGTAGTGGTCAACACCTGTGGCTTCATCGATGCTGCGGTGCAGGAATCGCTGGATGCCATCGGCGAGGCGCTGACCGAAAACGGCAAGGTGATCGTCACCGGCTGTCTCGGCGCCAAGGGCGACGTGATCCGCGACAACCATCCGTCGGTACTGGCCGTCACCGGCCCGCACGCCACCGACGAGGTGATGGGGCACGTGCACAATCACCTGCCGAAGCCACACGACCCGTTCGTGGACCTGGTGCCGGACATCGGCGTGCGCCTGACGCCGAAGCACTACGCCTACCTGAAAATTTCCGAAGGCTGCAACCATCGCTGCACCTTCTGCATCATCCCGTCGATGCGCGGCGACCTCGACAGCCGCCCGATCCAGAACGTGCTGGCGGAAGCCGAGAACCTGGCGAAGGCCGGTGTCAAGGAGCTGCTGATCATCTCGCAGGACACCTCCGCCTACGGCGTCGACGTCAAGTACAAGCTGGGTTTCCACAACGGCCGCCCGGTGAAGACGCGGATGACCGAGCTGTGCGAGGAGCTGGGCAAGCACGGCATCTGGGTGCGCCTGCACTATGTCTATCCGTACCCGCACGTCGACGAAGTGATTCCGCTGATGCGCGACGGCAAGATCCTGCCCTACCTGGACATTCCGTTCCAGCACGCCAGCCAGAAAATCCTGAAGCTGATGAAGCGTCCGGCCAACAGCGACAACGTGCTCGGCCGCATCAAGAAGTGGCGCGAGATCTGCCCGCAGCTGGTGATCCGCTCCACCTTCATCGTCGGCTTCCCTGGCGAGACCGAAGAAGACTTCGAGGAGCTGCTGGCCTTCATCCGCGAGGCGCAGCTGGATCGCGTCGGCTGTTTCACCTACTCACCGGTGGAAGGTGCGGTCGCCAACGAGCTGCCGGACCCGGTGCCGGATGCGGTGAAGGAAGAACGCAAGGAGCGCTTCATGGCGGTACAGGCCGAGATCAGTGCCGCAAGGTTGGCCGCACGCATCGGCCAGCGGCTGCAGGTGCTGGTCGACGAGATCGACGAGGAAGGCACCGCGGTCTGCCGCAGCTACGCCGATGCGCCGGAGATCGACGGCCTGGTGTTTGTCGAGGACGCGGCCGGCCTTGCGGTCGGTGATTTTGTCGAGGTCGAGATCGTCGATGCCAGCGAGCACGACCTGTGGGGCGAGCGCGTGTAAACGGCACCCGCTGATGGCCAACGCGGCGCAAGGTGCAGACCTTGCGCCGTTTTTTATTCCTGCTCAGTTTTTTTGAACATGGGCTGCAGATTTTTGTGCTTTTTTATCGAATGGCCGGTTTGTATAGTGTTTCCATCAACCCCAGACCAGGAGCCACCCCATGACCGACCCGCAATGGCAATCACGAACCGTCGAACAGCAAGTCAGCGGCATGCCGACTTCGGACGGTGCCGGCGTCAAGCTGACGCGCGTACTGACGCAGAACCTGCAGCGTCGGCTGGACCCGTTCCTGATGCTGGATGAATTCCGCTCCGACAATCCGGGCGACTACATCGCCGGCTTCCCGTCGCATCCGCACCGCGGCTTCGAGACGGTGACCTACATGCTGGCCGGGCGCATGCGCCACCGCGACAGTGGCAATAACGAAGGCCTGCTCGGGCCGGGCGGCGTGCAGTGGATGACCGCCGGCTGCGGCGTGATCCATTCCGAGATGCCGGAGCAGGAGGACGGGCTGATGCACGGTTTCCAGCTGTGGATCAACCTGCCGGCGGCGCGCAAGATGATTCCGGCCGCCTATCGCGATATCCCGGCGGCGGAGATTCCGCTGCTGCAGGAGGCGGACGGCGTCGCGGTGAAGGTGATCGCCGGCCAGTACCGCTCGCAGGCGGGGGCGATCCGGCAGCCGGACACCGAGCCGCTGTATCTCGACCTGCAGCTGCCGGCGGGCGGCACGCGCGACATCGACATCGCCGCCGGTCACAACGCCTTTGTCTACGTCTACCACGGCAGCGTCAGCATCGCCGGCGTCAGCGTGCCGCAGCAGCGCATGGCGATACTCGGCAACAACGGTGACGGCGTGCGCCTGCACAGCGACGACGGTGCCAGCGTGCTGGTGCTGTCCGGCCAGCCGCTGCGCGAGCCAATTGCACAGTACGGGCCGTTCGTGATGAACACGCGCGCCGAGCTGGAGCAGGCGTTTGCCGACTACCAGCAGGGCCGTTTGGCTTGATGCAGCACAAGGTTGGCCGCAGGCGTTGCGGCCAACCTTTTTTCCATTCGCAACCTTTTTTCTATTCAGATAGATGCGGAGTTTTTCCATGAGTGCCATCAGCCAGCGTATTGAACCGCGCCAGCAGGACATCGGCTTTGTCGTGCGGCGCCTGTTGCCGGTGCGCGGTATGCGCAGTGTCGGACCGTTCGTGTTTCTCGATCACATGGGGCCGGCGTATTTCGTCGCCGCCGGCACCGCTGGTGACGTGCGCCCGCATCCGCACATCGGTCTGGCCACAGTGACCTACCTCAGCCAGGGCGCGATGATGCACCGCGACAGCCTGGGCACGGTGCAGCGCATCGAGCCGGGCGCCATCAACCTGATGGTGGCCGGGCGCGGCATCGTCCATTCCGAGCGCATTCCGGCCGACATCCGGGCTGCCAACGTGGCGGTCGAGGGGCTGCAGATGTGGCTGGCGTTGCCGCAGGCGCAGGAGCGTTGCGCACCAGCGTTCTATCACTACCCGGCGGCCGTGTTGCCGCAGCATGACTTCGAACGCGGCAGCGTGCAGCTGCTGATCGGCACCGCCTTCGGCATGGTGTCGCCGGTGAAAACCTTTGCCCCGACGCTGTACGCCGCCTGGCAGTTGCAGGGCGGCGGCGTGCTGTCGCTGCCGCAGGACGTGGCCGAGCGCGCGCTGTACCTGATCGAGGGCGAGGTGCAGGTCGACGGTGAAGTCATCCGCGCCGGCGAATTGGTGATATTGTCCGACAGTGCGCGCGAGTTGCGTGCCAGCGCCTGCGTGCAGGGCGTGATCTTTGGCGGCGCACCGCTGGACGGGCCGCGCTACCTGGACTGGAACTTCGTGGCCAGTGACAAGGCGCTGCTGGCGGCGGCGCGGGACGATTGGCAGGCCGGCCGCTTTGCCATGGTGCCCGGCGAAAGCGAGTTCATCCCGTTGCCGGCGTGAGCGGCGGGGTGGGCGACGCCGAACGGCAGATCAGGCTTTTGTCATGAATGGGCGGGTTTTTGCGTGAAGGAATAACCCTGCTTGTGGTAAGATTATTTCCTGATAATCATTATCAAATGACAGTGTTCAGTATAAATAGTTACTGCGCCGTCTAACGAATGTCTGGAGCTGATTGCGTGTCGTTTTCCCGGTCCGTCGAGTCTATCCTGTCACGCCAGGTACTGAGCTGCCTGCCCTCCGCCACGGTGAGCGAGGCGGCTTTTGCCATGTGCCGTGAGCGCTGTGGCGCCATTATCGTGATGGACGAGGGCGGGCGGCCGGTCGGGGTGTGGACCGAGAGCGACGCGGTCCGGCTGGACCTGCAGCAGCCGGGGGTGGCCTCGACGCCGGTGGCGACGGTGATGTCGTCGCCGGTGCGCACCATTGCCGCCAATGCCACCATCCAGGAAGTCACCGCGCTGCTGCACAAGCAGCGCATGCGCCATCTGGTGGTGACCGAGCCGGGCGGCGACCGCGTGATGGGCGTGGTGTCGACCACCGACATCGTCATCAATCAGGAAGCCGAGTTCTTCCTGCGCCTGAAACGGCTGGACGCGATGGTGCACGTGCCGCTGGCCACCATCGCCGCCACCGCCGATATTGGCGCCGCCACCAGGCTGATGTGCGAGCACAAGGCCGAGGCGCTGGGCGTGACCTACGCCGACGGCAGCTGGGGCATCCTCACCCAGCGCGACATGCTGCAGCACCTGGCGCAGCCGCGCGGCGGCCTGACGGTGGCCGATCTTGCCAGCCATCCGCTGCGCACGGTGCCGGTACAGATGACCCTGCTGGCCGCGCGCAAGGTTTTGCTGGAGCACCAGCTGCGCCATCTCGGCGTCACCGACGGCAGCGGCCAGCTGCTGACCATCATCGGCATGTCCGACATCCTCGCCACCATTGAGCAGGAATTCCTCGCCGAGCTGCATCACGCGCTGCGCGAGCGCGACGAGGCGCTGCTGCGCTCGCGGCAGAGCCTGCTGATGGCGGACAAGGTGTTCGAGTCGACGATGGAAGGCATCGTCATCACCGACAGCAAGGGGCTGATCCAGTCGGTCAACCCGGCATTTTCCCGCATCACCGGCTACTCGCGCGACGAGGCGATCGGCCATACCCCGGCCTTGCTCAAGTCCGGGCGCCAGTCGGCGGATTTCTACGAGCACATGTGGCGGCAGCTGAAAAGCGACGGTTTCTGGCAGGGCGAGGTGATCAACCGCCGTAAGAACGGCCTGCTCTATACCGAACACCTGACCATCACCGCCATCGGCGACGATCAGGGCGTGACCCAGCACTACGTCGCCGTGTTTGCCGACATCACCCAGCGCAAGCAGGCAGAGGAGCGGCTGCATTTCCTCGCCAACCACGATGCGCTGACCGGGCTGCCCAACCGCACCCTGTTTGCGGAAAAACTGCAGGCGGCGGTGGAGCAGGCGCGCGAGCAGCAGCAGCGCTTTGCGCTGATGTTCATCGATCTGGACCGCTTCAAGCTGATCAACGACACGCTGGGGCACCAGGCCGGCGACGAGCTGCTGGTGAAAATCTCGCAGCGGCTGCAGGAAGAGGCGCCGGGCAGCAGCACCGTGGCACGCCTGGCCGGTGACGAGTTCACCATCCTGCTGCCCAATAGCGGCAGCCTGACCACGCTGGCCAGCATGGCGCAGGATATGCTGGACAGCATTACCGGCGAGCTGGTGCTGGGCGGCAACAGCAAGGTGTTTGTCTCCGCCAGCCTCGGCATCGCGGTGTTTCCCGACGACGGCCGCACCGCCGACAGCCTGCTGGTCAATGCCGATGCCGCGATGTACCGCGCCAAGAACCGCGGCAAGAACACCTTCCAGTTCTACACCGCCGACATGAATGCCAGCGCCATGGCACGGCTGAAGCTGGAGTACAGCCTGCACCGTGCGTTGATCAAGGACGAATTCCAGGTCTGGTACCAGCCCAAGGTCGATCTCGCCAGCGGTGCGCTGGTGGGCATGGAGGCGCTGATCCGCTGGCAGCATCCAGAAATGGGCTTTGTGCCGCCGGTGGAATTCATCCCAGTGGCCGAGGAGTGTGCGCTGATCGTGCCGATCGGCGCTTGGGTGTTGCAGGAAGCCTGTCGCCAGACCAAGCTGTGGGCCGACCGTTGCGGCTTTGGCGGCCGGGTGGCGGTCAACCTGTCCGGACGCCAGATCAAGTTCGGCAACATCGTGGAAACGGTGGCGCAGGTGCTGCAGCAGACCGGGCTGTCGCCGTCGCAGCTGGAGCTGGAGATCACCGAAAGCACGGCGATGGACAGCGACGGCGAGGTGATGAAGGCACTGGAAGGGCTGCGCGCGATGGGTATCACGCTGGCGATCGACGATTTCGGCACCGGCTATTCCTCGCTGGCCTACCTCAAGCGCCTGCCGGTGCAGGTGCTGAAGATCGACCGCTCCTTCATCAAGGATCTGGATCGTGACAAGGACGATGCCGCCATCGCCTCGGCGGTGATTTCGCTGGGTCGCAGCCTGGGCTTGTCCATCGTGGCCGAGGGCGTGGAAAGGCCGGCCCACCGCGAGTTCCTGATCGGCCAGGGTTGCCATCAGGCACAGGGCTACCTGTTCGGCAAGCCGCAAACCGCCGCCGACTTCCAGCTCCTGCTGTGCTAGCCGTCCCCCGCCGGGGCCGGACGCAAAAAAGCCGACGCAATGCGTCGGCTTTTTGCTGCAAGGTTGGCCGCAACGCTTGCGGCCAACCTTTGCGCGGGGTCAGCCGCCGATCTTGTCCTTGCCGCCCATGTACGGGCGCAGTACCGCCGGGATGGTGACCGAACCGTCGGCGTTCTGGTAGTTCTCCAGTACCGCCACCAGCGTGCGGCCCACCGCCAGGCCGGAACCGTTGAGGGTGTGCACGTAGCGGTTCTTGCCGTCGGTGTCCTTGAAACGCGCCATCATGCGCCGCGCCTGGAAGTCGCCCATGTTCGAGCAGGAGCTGATCTCGCGGTAGGTGTTCTGCGCCGGCAGCCACACTTCCAGGTCGTAGGTCTTGTGCGAGCCGAAACCCATGTCGCCGCTGCACAGCGTCACCACGCGGTACGGCAGCTCGAGCGCCTGCAGGATCACCTCGGCGTGGCCGACCATTTCTTCCAGCGCGGCGAAGGAGTGGTCCGGATGCGCGATCTGCACCATCTCCACCTTGTCGAACTGGTGCTGGCGGATCAGGCCGCGGGTGTCACGGCCGTAGGCGCCGGCTTCGGAGCGGAAGCACGGCGAGTGGGCGGTGAACTTCAGCGGCAGCTCATCGTGCTTCAGCACCGAGTCGCGTACCATATTGGTCATGGTGATTTCCGAGGTGGAAATCAGGTACTGCGGCTGGGCCGCCGCTTCGCCGCCACGCTCGACACGGAACATGTCCTCGGCGAATTTCGGCAGCTGGCCGGTGCCGTACAGCACGTCGCTGTTGACGATGTACGGGGTGTAGGTCTCGCTGTAGCCGTGCTTGTCGGTATGGGTGTTTAGCATGAACTGCGCCAGCGCGCGGTGCAGCTGCGCGATCTGGCCGCGCAGCACGGTAAAGCGGGCGCCGGACAGTTTGGCACCGGTCTCGAAATCGAGGCCCAGCGGGCTGCCGACATCGACGTGGTCCTTGACTTCGAAGTCGAACGCGCGCGGCGTGCCCCAGCGGCGGGCTTCCACGTTGCCGCTTTCGTCGGCGCCGGCCGGCACCGATTCGTGTGGCAGGTTGGGGATGGTCAGCAGCCAGTTGTCGATGCGGTTCTGTACCGCGGCGAAGGCTTCTTCTGCGGCCTTCAGCTCGTCACCCAGTGACGCGACCTGCGCCATGATGGCGGACACGTCTTCGCCGTTCTTCTTGGCGATGCCGATCTGTTTCGAGCTGCTGTTGCGCTGCGATTGCAGTTCCTGCATGCGGGTTTGCAGGGACTTGCGCTCTGCCTCCAGCGTGTTGAAGGCGTCGGTTTCCAGGGTGTAGCCACGGCTGGCCAGACGGGCCGCCACTTCATCGATATTGCTGCGCAGCAGTTGAATATCCAGCATTGTTTTCAGTCCTGTATTTCTGTCTCGGGTAGGGTGTGGCCGGCAACACGGCACGCGCGGGTCTCGCTCGCGGCCGTGGTTGCGCCCGCCGGCACAAAGTTTCCCCGCAAGTTTACCGGCAGCAGGGGGCAGTTGTCCCGTTTTGCCGTGCCGCCGGAGTGTGGCTGGCAGTCGAAAAAGTGGCCGCACTGCCGCTAAGGGCATGGATTGCAGGGCCATTGCGCAGGGCTTATGCCGGAAAGATTAAAGTAACATGCAAACGTTATGTAATACTTGTAACGGATATTAATGATTGATTTTGAATGTCAGGGGAAAAACGTGTCCAGAGCTCATGTTATGGCCTTGTGCCTTGCGGCCGCGGTGGTGACCGGTTGTGCGCTGCCGAAAGCGAATCAGGGGGTGTCTGTCAGCCAGACCGCGCGCGGGGTCGAAATCCGCTCTTCCGATTCCATCCTGTTCGACTCCGGCCAGTACGAAGTGAAAGCCTCGGCGCGGCCGTTCCTCGATCAGGTGGCCGGCCTGCTGACCTCGCGTACCAAGAGCAATGTTCTGATCGAGGGCCATACCGACAGTGTCGGTGGCCGCGACTTCAACCAGGATCTGTCCGAGCTGCGCGCCTTGTCGGTGATGAAGGCGCTGGTCGATCGTGGCGTGTCCAAGACGCGCATCAAGGCGCTGGGTTACGGCATGAGCCGGCCGCTGGCGGACAACGCGACCGAAGCCGGTCGCCAGATGAACCGCCGCACCGACATCATCTTCCTCGGCGAGCGGCAGGAAAACCTGGGACAGGATCCGTTCAAGGGCATGATCGACAGCGTGGTCAGCTTCGGCAAGGGCCTGTTCAAGTAATTCAATGCCACGGCACTCGCCGGCGAGTGCCGTTTTCATTTTGCAAAGTAAGGAATGTTCATGGCTGATTGCCCCGCCTGCCACGCCGTCAATCGCGACAGTGCGCGTTTTTGTCTGAATTGCGGTCACGCGCTGCAGGCTGTGCCGGCCGCGCCGCCAGCAGCGCCGCCGGTCAGCGACAGTTGTACCTGCCCGGCCTGCGGCGAGGAAAACCGCGCCGGCCGCAAGTTCTGCAAACACTGCGGCAGTGCCATGTTGGCCGCAACCGATAGCACACAAGAGGTGCCACCCGCTGCGCCAGTTGCCGCCACCGTGCTCACCACTGAGGCGGCGGTTGCCGATGCGCCAGCCAGTGCCGCAACCGTAGCGGTCGCGACTGCCGTGCCGCTTGAACCTGTTGTCGTTGCAGTCCGCGGCGCGGCCGGATCACTGACGGAAGAGGAGGGCAGCCAGCCTGCGCTGACCAGTGCCGAGCCGGCACCTCTTGCTACGGAGGCGGTCGTGCCGGATGCAGCCCCGATGGCCGCGCCGGACGCGGCGCATGTGACCGTCGAAACCATCGCCAGCCGTGAGCCGCTGGCGCCGGTCGTTGCCGCTGAGCCAGCGCCGGACAGTGTCGCCGCGCCAATGGCGCTTGTCGCAGTGCCGGTCGCCCGCAGCGAGTCGTCTTCGCTGGAAACGGCGGTAGTCGTTACCGAGGCCATCGCGCAACACGCGCCGGCGCCTGAGCCAGTATTTGCGACGGCAGCTGCTAGCGAAGTACCGACCACTTCGCCATCCATGGCGGTGGCCGCGGAAAGCATGGTTGCCGCCGCGGTGGTAGCGAGTGCCGGTGAGCCGCCTGCGTCAGTGGCCGCCGCTGCCACTGTGGCGTCTGCCAGTCTGGTGGGCGAGAGCGTGGCGCAGCCTGCGCATACGCCATCCCCGGCGGGTGCCAGCGCGGTGGCGTTGCGGGTCGAAGCGGCGGTGGTGGGAACGGCGCAGGTGTCCGCGGCAATCGACAGCGCAGTGGCAAGTTTGGCTGCCGGCGCGGTCACAACGGCGACACCGGCCGATGCACCCCCCACGAACCTGCCAGAGACGCCCGAAGCGGAATCCCGTGTCGCGCCGGCGCCGGCTGCGGCCACGTTCGCGTCGGCACCCGTCGCCAACAGCCGCAACGACGCATTGCCGCCCGCATCAAGCGTCGTACCGGCGGCGGCCAGTTCCGTCAGTACCGTTGCGGCCAACGTAGCAGCAGCCGTGGCGCCGGTGGCACGACCGTGGTGGCACTGGGCGCTTGGCGCCTTGCTGCTGGGCATGGCGGCGGCTGCGGTGATGCTGAGCGGCGTGTTCAGTAGCGCTGGTCAGCCGGCAGCGGCGACAGCGGCCGCGTCGGAGCCGGCCGCGATTGCCTTGCAACCAGGCACCGGCCCGTTGCAGGAACAGACCAAGCTGCCGGTCGGCAGCAGTGCCGCAGCGGCGGTGGTGCCAGTGGTGACGCCGGTTGTCGCGGCCCCGCCGGTACAGAGCCCGGCGTCAGAGCCGATCCCCGCGCCGGCGAACGATGAACTGGCGGTGCCCCAGCCGATGCCGGAGATCAAGCCGGCGACCAAACCGGCAGTGGTGGCACCGGTCGCCAAGAGCGCACCGAAGAGCGAGGCAAAAGCCAGCAGCCAGCATGATGAAATCCGGCGCAAGAAAGAAGAACTGAAACGACAACTGGGCCTGCAATAAGCCGCTCACTGCCATAACTGGAGAATGATCCTGATGAAAATGTCGCAGCAACTTAAAAATACCGGCTCGCTGCTGGATGCTACCGAGGCGCTGGGCAACTGGCGGGCACTGGCGCTGTTTGCGGCCAGCCTGTTGGGGGCGGCGCTGGTGTTTGGCGTGCTGGCCATGACCCAAAGCGCTTTCGGCCTGTTCCTGGGGGCGCTGCTGTCGTGGCTGGTGGCGTTTTATGGCGTCAACGCGGTCGGCATCATGCTGATGGATGCCAGCCGCAGCGGACAGTCGCGCCAGATGGCGGCGGCGGTGATGGCGTCGCTGTTCAGCAGCCACCGCCTGCTGCTGGTCGGGCTGGTGGCGCTGGGTGGCATGCTGTTGCTGTTGCTGCTGGTCGCCATCGTGCTGCTGCTGTGCAAGATTCCGCTGCTGGGGCCGCTGCTGTTCACCTTTGCGCTGCCGCTGAGCGCCTTGCTGCTGGGCTTTGCCTTTTTCGCGCTGGCCTACGTGTTCTATCCGCTGGCGGCGTCGGCGGTGTGGAGTGGCGCCACGGTGCGTGAAACGTTGGTCAATCTGCTGGCGATCGCGCGCCAGCGCCTGGTGTCGGTGGTGGTGAAAGAGCTGGTGCTGGCGCTGGTGGTGCTGGTGTCGGCCGGCATCATCGGCGGCATCGTGTTTTCCGGGCTGGGCATGGTGATGAGTATGTCGGCCGGCATTCTGGGCGGCATCGGTGGTCTCGGCATGCAGTCGATGGCGATGATGGCGATGGGCGGCATGGGGGAGGGCGGTGGCTATGTCATCGCCGGCGGGCTGGGCTCGTCGCTGCTGCTGGCGGCGGCGATGATTGTTCCGGGGCTGATCGCGCTGCAGGGATGCTGCCAGATCTACCTGTCGTCGATTGACGGGCTGGATGTCAGCGCCACCGAGCAGGAACTGGCGCGTCGCCAGCAACAGCTGGAGCAGAAGACGCAGCAGATCAAGCAGAAGATCGAGGAGCAAAAACAGCAGCTGGCGACAGCGGCACCGCTTGCCGCCGCCAACACGGCCATGGCGCTGCCGCATTGCCCGCACTGCAAGGCGCTGTTGGAAGACGCCGACGACCGTTTCTGCGGCGAGTGCGGCAAACCGGTAAAGGATGACTGATGAGCCGCTTTTGCACCCAGTGCGGCACGGTCAACGAAGCCGACGCCCGTTTTTGCGACGCCTGCGGCAAGCCGCTGAAGCCAAGAGCGGCGGCGCCGTCCGCGAGCACGGCGTTGGCGCCTGACACGCCGCTAATGCCGGCCCGTCGCCTGCCGTGGCCATGGCTGGGTGGCGGCATCGCGCTGTTGCTGCTGCTGGCCGCGGCGGTCTGGTACTGGTTGCAGCCGCAAGAACCGTCCAAGGAAGTGTTCATGGTGGCGATCAACCAGCATCTGGCCCAGCACGATGCCGATTACCGGCGCAAGGTGTGTCTGCGCAATCTGCCTTATGGCAAGCAGTCGCTGGTGACCAGTCCGTTCGACCAGGCGAGCAACGCCTGGCTCGGCGAACTGGTCAAGGCCGGCCTGTATGCCGCGCCGCAAAAGATCAGCAACGGCTTTTTCGGCGAGCAGCTGGAATACCAGCAGACCGATCTGGCGCGGACGGCGGTGGTAGACGGCCACCTGTGTGTCGGTAGTGGCATCGAGGCGGTGACGGTGACGCAGTGGTCGCCGCCACAGGCTATGGGCGAGCTGCTGGTGTCGCAGGTGCGCTACGACTTCCAGCCGCGTCAGCCGGTGGCGTGGCTGACGCCGGCCATCCGCCGCGAGCTGTTTGGCGAGGCGGGCAAGGGCGAGGCGCGCATCATGCTGCTGCGCAAGGATGGCCGCTGGCAGGTGGCCGACGATGGCGAGCGTCAGGCGCTGGAGGCGGCGGTCTTCATGCAGGCACTGGCCAAGGAAGGCATCGAACGGGCCGGCGAGCAGGCCAGTACCGGCCTGAAGGCGTGGCTGGGCCGCCTGTTCGGCCCGGCGGAGCCGTCGGCGGACGACATCTGGCAGGCATTGCTGGATTACTCGCCGTTGCTGGCCAGCCAGCAACAGGGTTACGCCAAGCAGGACTGCAGCGCGCTGGCGCAGCAGCCGGACACCTTCAGTTGTCGCATCCGCGTGGGTGGCGGCAGTGAGCGGGTATTGCTGTCGAAGAACGGTGACGGAGTCTGGCAGCTGCGCTTGCCATAAACCGTTAACGGCCGCCGTCCGGTTCTGGACAGCCAGACAGCAAAGCGCCGTGTTTCAGTGTTGAAACACGGCGCTTTGCACTGGTTCTGGCGATCTTGCCGGCCGCGGCGGGCGAGTTACGGCTTGCCCGGCAGGCCGCCGGCGACGGCATCGCTTTCTGCCGGGCTATTTGGCGTCTTCGTCGAGCTGGCGCAGGAAGGCCAGCTTGTCGGCGATCTTGCTTTCCAGACCGCGTGGCACCGGCTCATACCAGCGCACGTCTTCCATGCCTTCCGGCATATAGATTTCGCCCGCCGCGTAGGCGTGCGGCTCGTCGTGGGCGTAGCGGTAGTCGTGACCGTAGCCCAGCTCTTTCATCAGCTTGGTCGGCGCATTGCGCAGGTGTACCGGCACCGGGCGCGACTGGTCCTGTGCCACGAAGGCGCGCGCCGCGTTGTAGGCCTTGTAGCCGGCGTTGCTCTTGGCGGCGATGGCGAGGTAGATCACCGCCTGCCCCAGCGCCAGCTCACCTTCCGGGCTGCCTAGCCGCTCGTAGGTGAGGGCGGCGTCGTTCGCGATCTGCATCGCGCGCGGATCGGCGAGGCCGATGTCTTCCCACGCCATGCGCACGATGCGCCGCGACAGGTAGCGCGGGTCGGCGCCGCCGTCCAGCATCCGGCTCAGCCAGTACAGTGCGGCGTCGGGGTTGGAGCCACGCACCGATTTGTGCAGCGCGGAGATCTGGTCGTAGAAGGCGTCGCCACCCTTGTCGAAGCGGCGCGCGTTGACGCTGAGCACCTCGCCGAGGAAGGCGCTGTCGATGCGGCCAACCTTGCGTGCCAGTGCCGCGGTGCGGGTCTGTTCTAGCAGGTTCAGGAAACGGCGCGCGTCACCGTCGGCGTAGCCGGCCAGCGCGTCGCGGGCGTCGTCGTCAAACTGCAGTCCATCCAGCGCGCCCTGCGCTGCGGCGCGACGGAACAGCGCCAGCAGCTCGTCCCGGCTCAATGATTGTAGTACGTACACCTGCGCCCGCGACAGCAGCGCGGCGTTGACCTCGAAGGACGGGTTTTCGGTGGTGGCGCCGATGAAGGTCAGCAGCCCGGATTCGACAAACGGCAGGAAGGCGTCCTGCTGGCTCTTGTTGAAGCGGTGCACCTCGTCGACAAACAGGATGGTGCGGCGGCCGCTGCGCTGCAGCGTGGCGTGGGCGCGTTCCACCGCTTCGCGGATGTCCTTGACGCCGGACAGCACCGCCGACAGCGGGATGAAGTCGGCGTCGAAGGCACCGGCGAGGATGCGCGCCAGCGTGGTCTTGCCGACGCCGGGCGGCCCCCACAGGATCATCGAGTGCGGCACTTGCGCCTCGATCGCCATGCGCAGCGGCTTGCCGCTGCCGATCAGGTGTTGCTGGCCGATGACGTCGTCGAGCGAGCTTGGCCGCAGCGCTTCGGCCAGCGGCTTGTGGGGTTCTTTGGCAAACAGGTCGTTCATGCGCTGATTTTACGTGCAAACCGGTATTTGTGCCGCGCTGATCGCGTGGCCATGCACGCCGCTGGCATGGCGGCGGGCAAGCAATGCTAGAATCCGGCGACTGTACCCCCACCCTGCGAGTTTTCCGGCCATGACCCCGATGCTGTCCCTGTTTGTGAGCAAATACCTGTTCGTGCTGGCGGCGCTGCTGCCGATCATCAACCCGCCCGGGCTGGTGCCGTTTTTCATCTCGCTGACCTCGCACAACAGCAATGCGCAGCGCGCGTTCCTGGCGCGGCGGATCGCGATCTACTGCTTCCTGCTGCTGCTGGGCAGCATGTATATCGGTGGCGTGGTGCTGGAATTCTTCGGCGTGTCGCTGCCGGTGGTGCAGGTGTCCGGCGGCCTGCTGATCACCATCGCCGCCTGGCGCATGCTCAACGACGCGCCGGCGGAGGCATCGCCGCAGCTGGCGCAGGGCGAGCATCGCGAGGCGCTGAAGCAGCGCGCGTTCTATCCGCTGACTTTCCCGCTGACGGTGGGGCCGGGCTCGATTTCGGTGGCGATCACCATTGGCGCCTCGCTGACCGGCACCGGTTCCGCGCTGGCACGCTACACCATCGCGCCGGTGGCCAGCCTGGCGGCGGTAGCCACCATTTGCCTCGCGATCTGGGTGTGCCTGCGCAATGCCGACAAACTGTTCCGCTATCTGGGGCAGACCGGCTCGGTGGTGTTCCTGCGCCTGACCGCCTTCATCCTGCTGTGTCTGGGGGTGCAGATCATCTGGATGGGGCTGAGCGGCCTGCTGGAGCCATTACTGGCGGTGCGGCGCTAAGGTTGGCCGCACGGTGATGGCAAGGCGCGCTACGGCGCGCTTTTTGCTGTGCGCGTGCGCACTACTTCGCGCAGCTTCATGACCAGAATCACCGACGACAGCAGCAGGGTCAGCGCGTTGGCGAGCACCACCGGCAGTGCCGCGATGGAGAGGCCGTACAGCAGCCAGGTGCCGGTGCCGCACACGAACATCAGGTACATCGACAGCGAAATGCTGCGCGTGTCGCGGGTGCGCAGGGTGTGCAGCACTTGCGGCAAGAAACTGCCGGTGGTGAGCAGGGCGGCGAGGTAGCCCAGTTGAGTGGTGTCCATGGCGTGCTACCGGGAAAGGTCAGGCGGTGAGTGAAGGGCTTGCCGCCCATTCTGCGGCAGCGGGCGATGTAAGCGAAGCACTACATCACCGCGGCAGTAGCGGAACAGGCTGTGCTGTTGCGGCGCCGGCAGTGAGGGGTACAATGCGCGGCTTGCCTCGTCCGGAATGCTATTGATGTTGACTTTGTCGTTTTTGTGCGCGTTTGCGTTTCTTGCCGGCCTGATCGACGCCGCCGTCGGCGGTGGCGGCCTGATCCAGATCCCGGCGCTGTTCAATGCGCTGCCGAATGCCTCGGTGCCGGCGCTGTTCGGTACCAACAAGATGGCCTCGGCGATGGGCACGCTGTCGGCGGCCCGTTCCTACCTGCGCCAGGTCACCATTCCGTGGCGGCTGGTGTTGCCGGCGGCGGCGGCGGCGTTCGTGATGTCCTTCGCCGGTGCTGCGGCGGTGAGCCTGATCCCGGCTTCGGTGATGCGGCCGCTGGTGCTGGTGCTGCTGATCGTGATGGCGGTGTACACCTTCCGCAAGAAGACCCTCGGTGCGGTGCACGCACCGGTGGCGATCGGCCGCCGCGAGCTGGTGGTCGGTGTGCTGATCGGCGCCGCCATCGGCTTTTACGACGGCCTGTTCGGGCCGGGCACCGGCAGCTTCCTGATGTTCCTGTTCGTGCGCTTTTTCGCGTTCGACTTCCTGCACGCCTCGGCCTCGGCCAAGGTGGTCAACCTGTCGACCAATATTGCGGCGCTGAGCTTCTTCATCCCGACCGGCAACGTGCTGTTCGGCTACGCGCTGCCGATGGCGGTGTGCAATGTGGCCGGCGCAATGGTCGGCTCGCACATCGCGATGCGCAAGGGCGCCGGCTTCGTGCGCATCCTGTTCCTGCTGCTGGTCAGCGTGCTGATCCTGAAGCTGGCCTACGACATGCTGAAGTAAACCGCTAGCTGTGCGGGGCGGCCAACTGCTGCAGGCAGGTCGGGCACAGGCAGTCGCCGCCGCCGTCGGCGCTGGTGAGCGGCGGCAGTGCCATGCACCAGCAGCCACCGTTGTCGCCGCCGCTGCCGCACTGGAAAGGTTGGCCGCAACGGCCGCAGTTCAGCTCGCGTAGCGGCAAGGGCTGGCGCAAGCTGGCGATGCGCTGCAAGGCCGCCTGTTTCTGTACCTTGCTGGCCGCGGCCCAGCCGCTGATCTCCGCCAGCGTGCGCAGGCAGCCGGTGCAGTAGCGGCCGCTGGCATCGAGCTGGCATTGCTTGACGCAGGGCGAGGCGATGTCGTCAGTCATCGCCGTTGGCCTTCGCATCCTCAAACACGACATGCGCCAGCAACAGCTGGCAGGCGCTGTCGCTGTGCAGCTGCAGCGTGCCGGCCTGTTCCTGCCACAGCAGGTCGAACTGCCGTAGCGTGTCGCTGGCGTCGTCGTCCTTCACCGTCACCGCGTCACCCCGCGCCACGAACAGCAGCAGCGGGCCGTCGTGCGCCAGCGTCAGGCTGCCGTCGAGTGACAGCCGTTCTGCGCGGTGATGGCACCGGCTGCGGCGGGTCATGATGTTGAAATCGCGGACCTTGCCGGCTAGGCGCTGGCTGCTGATCAGCCACTCGCCGGCAAAGTGCAGCAGCGGACTGTCCGCCTGCAACGTGGCCAGTGGCGCACCGTCGCGCTGCAATTGCAGGCCGCCGCCTTCCAGCAGCGTCAGGGTGCGGTCGATGCCGTCAAAGCGCGAGAACGGGCCGTCGCTGTCGACATCGGCGACGCTGACGCGCAGCGCAAAGTCGTCAAGGTTGGCCGCAGCGGGGCGGATCAGCAGCTGGCGGGTGATGCCGCCGCCGTTCTTCCACGGGCTGGGCGGGCAGGCGGCAAAGCGTACGATGTGCATGAGGGTCGGTGCCGGACACAGGGAAAGGCGCGATGGTAGCACGCGTCCGTCGCCGGCCGCAGCGGGCAGGGTGCCGCCGCGCAAGGTTGGCCGCAATGGTCGCCGCGCCGGCTGGCATAGCTCCGACCGGGCGGAATTGACACAAAGCTGCCCCGCTGTGGCTATCGGCTGCGCGCGGCCGGCCGGCATCGCCGCCATCATGGCAGGATGTGCTGCCGTGGCGCGTATCGGCGCAAGCCTGCCGCACAAACGTCAAGCTGCTTGCCGCAGCGCGGCGCGATGCCTCGTGATAGACTTCTGCATCCGGATTTTGTCACCCTGTCTGCCGGCCGGTGGCTACCCGTACACCGCCGGCAGCAAGCAATTCAACACTTTGGAGCCCCGCATGTCCTCTTCGATCTTCGCCGCCGTGGAAATGGCGCCGCGCGACCCGATTCTTGGCCTGAACGAAGCCTTCAACGCCGATACCCGTCCGACGAAAGTCAACCTGGGTGTCGGCGTTTATTACGACGACAACGGCAAGATCCCGCTGCTGGCCGCCGTGAAGGCCGCAGAAAAGGTGCGCCTGGAAGCGATGCCGCCGCGCGGCTACCAGCCGATCGAAGGCCCGGCCACGTATACCTCCGCGGTACAGAACCTGCTGTTCGGCGCCGACAGCGCGCTGACCGCCGCCGGCCGCGTGGTGACCGCCGAAGCGCTGGGTGGTACCGGTGCGCTGAAGATCGGTGCCGACTTCCTCAAGCGCCTGAATGCCGATGCCAAGGTCTACATCAGCGACCCGTCGTGGGAAAACCACCGCGCGCTGTTCGAATCTGCCGGCTTCGTCGTGGAAAACTATCCGTACTATGATGCCGCCACCCGTGGCGTGAACTTCGAGGCGATGAAGGCCTTCCTGCTGGGCCTGGACGCCGGCTCCGTGATCGTGCTGCACGCCTGCTGCCACAACCCGACCGGTGCCGACATGTCCGACGCCCAGTGGGCGGAAGTGGTGGAAGCCTGCCGCAGCCGCGGTCTGGTGCCGTTCCTCGACATGGCCTACCAGGGCTTTGCCGACGGCATCGAGCCTGATGCGGTCGCGGTGCGCCTGTTCTCCGCCTCCGGCCTGCAGTTCTTCGTGTCCAGCTCCTTCTCCAAGAGCTTCTCGCTGTACGGCGAACGCGTCGGCGCGCTGTCGATCGTGACCGACAGCAAGGAAGAATCGGCACGCGTGCTGTCGCAGCTGAAGCGCGTGATCCGTACCAACTACTCCAACCCGCCGATCCATGGTGGTGCGGTAGTGGCGGCGGTGCTGTCCAGCCCGGAACTGCGCCAGCAGTGGGAAGACGAACTGGCCGGCATGCGCGAGCGCATCCGCGCCATGCGCGTGGCACTGGTGGAAGCGATCCAGGCCCAGGGCGTGGAGCAGGACTTCAGCTTCGTGATCAAGCAGCGCGGCATGTTCTCCTACACCGGCCTGACCGTGGCCCAGGTCGAGCGCCTGAAGGAAGAGTTCGGCATCTACGCCGTCTCCACCGGCCGTATCTGCCTGGCGGCACTGAACAGCAAGAACATTGGCTATGTAGCCGAAGCGATTGCCAAGGTGGTCAAGGCCTGATTCATCCAGCCGACTTCACCACGAAAAATCCCGCTGTCTGACAGCGGGATTTTTTTGTGGCCGTTACGCGGCCGGGCTTATGGTTCCAGTCCGACGCGCAGCACCTCCAGCGGTGGTGCGCTGAGTGGGAACCAGCGCTTGTGGATGGCCTGGAAGCTGCCGTCACGCTTCATGTCGCGCAGTGCCTGCTCCCAGACCAGTACCAGCTGGCGCGACGTGCCCCTGGAGAAGGCGAGGTACAGCGCCAGCGAATCCAGCGTTGCGATGCGCTCCACTATATTGTCGGCCATGCCCAGCCGCTGCAGCACCTGCGGCACCACGATATTGCCCTCCACCCACAGCCGTACGCGGCCGGCCAGCAGCATCCTGGCCGAGTGCTGCGGATCGGTGGTGGCGGTGATGTTGTAGCCGTGTGTCCGTGCGGTGCTCTCGAAAATGCTGCCGCGATAGGCCGCAGTCGGCAGCCGCCGCCGGACGTCACCCATGTCGCGCAGCAGCTGTGCCTGTTCGCGCAGTACGAACACGTCGGTGCTGGAGATCGCCACCGGTCCCAGCAGCATCATCCTGCCTTCGCGCTCGGCATTGCGTCCCACGGTGAACAGCAGCACGTCCGGTTCGCTCAGCAGGTGCTGGTAAGCGCGCGCCCATGGCTGGATCTGGATGACGCTGCGGTTGCCGGTACGCTTTTGCAGTTCCTGCACCACTTCCACCGCCATGCCGGCAGCGTCATTCCGGCTGTTGCGGAAGCTGAGCGGTGGCCATTCTTCTGTGTAGATCGACAGTGCCCGTCCCGGCAGACTGTAGCCGGCCAGTAGCAGGAGCAGGACAAGGAAGGGGTATCGCATATCGGTA
>Ga0209211_10003090_pt1 | contig 27622 bp, 14 predicted proteins | sample RifGroA2_FD_183992 | JGI IMG/M metagenome (GOLD analysis project Ga0209211, IMG submission 183992) | Groundwater microbial communities from Rifle, Colorado, USA - Groundwater A2 (SPAdes) (version 2) | ecosystem: Environmental > Aquatic > Deep subsurface > Groundwater | place: Rifle, Colorado...
TTTAAAGCGCCACAGTCTCTTGAAGTGAACTTTTGGATTTTTTGCTCCAACCATCCAGCCAAGCGGCAAAATAAAAAACCATGGCAAATTTAAGTATCTCAGCCGGTTGAAATGAAAAGAGCGATCCAACACTCAACCAACGCGTAGCCCCGCGCAAGGTAAGACCAAGATGCGGAACAAATACCAACAAAGACAAGACTAAAGAAATTGCCAAAAATATTAAAGCGAATTTTCTTAAAAACTGGTAAGGTACAAGTTTGAAAAAAATATAAAACCCTAAAAGCCCCGGCAAAAGTCCATAGCCTATTTGATGGAATAAATAGTAGGTGGAGGAACCAAAATTATCCAGGCCTTCTGCTAATGAAGAGCTGTAGAGAACAAACAGCCCAGCAACAATCAGAGTGAATAATAAAACTATAAAAAAATAATTTGGAGAATGTTCGTGAGTCATGCGTAAATATTAAAATTTTATGAAAAGACTTCCCCGTGAAAGTTTCCTACGAGTTTTTTATCCCATAAAACCAGGTTGCCTCCAACCACGAGGCCTAAAATGCCCTCTGGGCAAACAAAAGGATTTTGGAAAGTGGCCTGACTACCAACGCGCTCAAAATCAAAAATGCAAATGTCGGCAAAATAATTTTTAGCTAAGAACCCCCTGCCTTTTAAACCATATTTTTTGGCCGGCAAGGAAGTTATCTTGGGAATTATTTCTTCTACGCTAAGCAATTTTTCTTCCCGCGCGTAACGACCCAATAAATAAGGAAAGGCGCCAAAATTTCTCGGGTGAATCAATTGATTGCGAGAAGCATCATGAGCTAAAGCAAAGCCGGCGCCATCTGAAGATGCCAGAGCCAGCTCGCTTTTTAAAAGTGTACGTATAGAATCTTCATTTTTGGCATACAAAAATCCTGCGGCATCATTATTTGATATTAATATCAAATTTAAAAGAGCCTCTTCAACAGAAATATTATCCTTGCCGGCTATTTCATTGATGGTTTTATTTAAGAAAAATTTATTGCGCCCAACATGCGATAATAAAATTTCTCCTACGGCTACATCGCTTTTTTGCAAATCTTTTATTATTTTGGAACGTAGCAAAGAATCTCCCAGCCGCCCCATCACATCTTGCGTTCCACCTTCGCGCGACCACTCTGGCAATAAACTATAAAGGGTTGTTGCCGAAGTACCATATGGATAAACATCAAAATTAACATTAATTCCATTGTCGGCATAATTTTGAATTAGAGAAAGCACATCTTCGGTTTTGATATTTTGCGAAATAATTTTAAAATGAGACAATTCCACAGACACTTTAGTCTCTTCGGCCATCTGCAAAATTTCATTAATTGAAGCAGTAATGCCCTCACCCTCATCTTTCAAATGAACGCTCAAAACCTTGCCGTGATCATTCACTATTTGGCCGAGCCTTGCCATCTCCACCAAAGGAGCCCCTCCTTTTTGAGGAAGGGCAAGATCAATCGAAATGCCCAAAGCGCCGCCCGCTAAAGCGTCATTTAAAATTATTTCGACTTTTGCTAAATCATCTCTTTCCAATTCTTCTGATTCATCCTCGCGCACAACACGTCTTGCCGTGGAATATCCTGACAGCGTTCCAAAATTCACTCCGAGGCGCAATTTTTTTACAGAATTTAAAAATTCATCAACTTTCGCCCAATTTATTGTTACGTTTTCTATATTTGCCCACTTTTTTATCAATTCAATCGATTTTGGTCCCAAAAGAGGCGCTAACGATACTCCACAATTTCCCCCGATAATAGTAGTGATGCCTTGTTGCAAAAAACTTTCTTGTTTGGGATTATTAAAAATGTTTAAAAATACGTCTGAATGAGTCAGGATATCTATAAAACCAGGAACAACAAAGTGTTTCTTTGCATCAATAGTTTTTTTAGCCAAGCCTCTTATTTCTCCTATATCTACTATTTTATTGCCTTTAATTCCCAGGGATCCCAAAAATGCAGGCTTGCCAGCCCCATCTACAATGTTTCCATTTTTAATTAAAATGTCATACATAGCAAAAAGTATTTAGTCCGCCGGCTGGCGGATTAGGAGTTTCCGCCCGAGGTAGACCTTGGCCCAAGGCTGATGAGACTAGGGCTAGCGTATTTGTAAATTATAAATTTGAAAATTAGTTTTTCTAATCCTATTATATCTTATTCTAATCATTCTCTCAATTAAAAAATCTTCCCGCTTCAGATGGCGGGATTTTTATTTTTGTTTATTCTATTTATCTGTGACGATCATTAAGCTGTGTATAGAATAAAATTAGACATAGAGAAAATTCAAAACCCCCGCTTGAGCGGGGGTTTTGAATTAAGAAGTTATCTTTATTTATCTACTCTTACTTCGCATTTACTTTCGCTCTCGTCAACGGACCGAAGTATCCTAAAGCAGGACTAATACCCGCGCTGGCTTGATATTTGGCTAAAGCGTTCTTGGTCAACAGTCCGAAACGGGTAGTTTCACTGCCAGGTGAACCAGGGCCAGATACTGCAATTTTAAACCCTTTAGAGTTTAAGAATTGTTGTAAGGCTTTAACATCGTCGCCAACTGAGCCGATGGTGAGATTGCGGTTAAAGGAAGCGTTAGGTGAAGCATTGAGCAGGGCTTCGGCTGAAGCGGGAACGCTGAGACCTGCAGCTTTTCTTTCCTGAATTAAAATAGTGAGTTGGGCGATTAAAGCGTTAATCTGCTGCTGTAAAGAAGCGATGACAGTTGCGTTGGCAGGGCTTACAGGAGAGGCGGAAGCTACAGGAGAGGCTGTGGGCGCAGGAGAGGCTGTGACTGCGGGAGTTGCGGAAGGAGAAGGAGATGCAGAAGGAGTGGGGGTAGGAGTTGGGGTTGGAGTGTAAGAACCACCACCGCCTCCTCCGCCTCCACTTCCAGACACAGGAGTAACTGAAACGGCTGATGTTGCCGCTGATTCTCTATCCGAACTATCCAAAGCTGAAACCTTGTAATAATATGTAGTGCCATTGGAAAGTCCGGAAACTGTGTAATGAGTGTTCGTGGTTTGAGCTAAATAAGGATACGTATCGCCCGATCTCTGGTAAATGTCATATTTAGTCGCTCCACTTGAAGCCGTCCAAGTAAGATATGCTTGTCCGCTAGCAAGGGCTGAAGCGGCAAAATTCGTCGGCGTGTCGGGCGCATTTGAATCGCTTTTTGAATTCAGGGCAAAAGATGATAAGTGACTTACTGTTCCAGTAAGAGTGACTGCCGGATCTTCATCTAAATCAGCGACCGTCGTAGCTCCCGGCACACTTAAAGTGACCACTGTGGGGATGTCAACCCAGTTATTAGATGTTGAATCCCAATATGAAATCGTCATATTATTAACTTGAGCCAATGTGAGAGACTGGGCGTTTATTTCTGTTTTGGTGGCCGTTAATTCAATTGAAAGAGTTCCTGATATGGTGGTAATCGTTCTATTATTGCTATCACGAGCAGTAATTTCTTTGGCGTTTCCGACAATTTTTGCCGAAGTGATAGTTGGCACATTGGTTGTGTTTTTGACTTCCACAGTACCAGCGCTCGTATCCGTACCAAGAGCATTTTTGGGGAAATCCACCTTAATACCAGATCCCTGAACAATGCCTCCATCTGAAGGGGTCAGAGAATTATTCTTAGTGCTAGGCGCAAAGCCAGCAATGACAACAAGATTAATATTCCTACCTGTTGCTGGCGCCGTAACTACCGTTGAGGCCGAATTGTATCCGTCATAGGCCGCCTTAACCGTCCAATCGCCAGAACCAACATTTAACGAATATGCTCCAGTGGCGTCAGTTGAATCTCCGGCCCATCCGCCAGATCCATTGTCAGCCCACACCCAAGCATTGGTCACCGCAGTCGAACCGTCAGGAAGATAGACTGTCCCTGTGATAGTTTGACTGGCGCTTGTAAGAGTTAGCGCTTGATTCGGCAAGTCTGCTCCGCTTACAGTAATTGAAATTTTGTTACCTATGTAGTCTGGCTTGCCAACTCCCAGATCATAAGTACCCTCTTTTAGCTGGAATGAAAATATTCCACCATCAACCGAACCGCCACCTCCTCCAGTAGAACTGCTGGCCCAAACCCAAGCGTCCGTCACATTATCGCCCGTTACTGTTCCCGACACCGTATATAGACCGCTCAAAGTATAAACAATAATGCCGTCATTTGCCGTATCACTAGTTTCTGTAAAGACGCCTGAACTATCTACCGCCACGGAGATTTGAGACAGAGGACCATAGCCCGGGATGCCTCCATCCACATAATAAGTCGTTGACCCGCTACTTGGACGAGGAATTTCTATTTGATATTCTCTACAACTAGATCCTGAACCAGTGCAGTCCGCTGTCACCACAGGGGTGTCCGAAAACCCGCCCCCTTGACTACTGTGCAATCCCACAAACGCTTGGCTGAATGAACTGGCTGGAGAAATTCTGACTTTTATGATAGAAGAAGTAATGGTGATATTTTTTGAAGCATTATTCGCGCTGATGGTTCCTAAGTTTTCCACATAAATCTCTCCCTTGCCCGGCGAGCCAACATGCAACCACCTAGAGCTTCCACCAGAAACTCGCACTGTATAAGCGCCACTTGAATCGGTTCCGCCACCTCCAAGCATAGAACCGTTTTCTCCGCTAGTAATAAACACGAACGCTTCTTGCAAAGGCGTACCACCCTTAGTGACTGTTCCGGAAATTGTATAATTATCTGATGAAGAAACGTTAAAATTAACAGTTGGATGATTCTCGCCACTCACAGTGATATCGCTTTGCTCTCCCAAAAACCCATAAGATTGGGAGTCGGCGCCAACATGGTATCCACTGCCCGTAGTAACATACATTTTATAGTATCCTTGGCTATCTGTTTTGGCATTGCCACCGCCCGGACCTCCTTCTCGCCAAGCATATAAAGAAGCGTTGGACAAACCATTGCCCGCGGAATCTTTTACATAACCTTCTATGAAATCAGACGGCGGAGCGATTATTATAGTAGGGCCCTTAGCTGGATCGGCCAATTCATAAGTGTTATCAACCTCAACCGAAACCTCAACCGGAAACGGCATATTTGGACCACCCACACCAACTTTCCACATACCGGGTGTCACATAAACAGTAAAAGTTCCATCTTCTGCCACTTGCGTACCCGTGCCCTTACCCCCTTCTTGGGGCTGATAAGCAAACACCCAAAGCATTCCTCTCTCCGCGGATCCAAACTCTCCGACCGGCTTTACCACCGAACCCACTATTCTATGGGTAGCGGCAGAGAATGTGAAATTTTTATTGGAAGCTGCGGGCGCAACATCAGTAATAGTAATGAGTTGAGAATCTGGATCTGTATAAGCTGACGAAGAAACAGTGCTTGCTGAAGCATCAGGAGGTATGTGGGCCTCAACTCTATAAGTTCCATTAATCGGAATTGCCACCGCATAAGTTGCTACACAACTTCCATTAGTTCTAAAAAATGCTGGATTCACTTCTTTAAAACCAGAATCGCCATTATCCACGACATTGGGCATAGCCATAACCACCACATCTTTACTTTGTCCGCCAGCCGCGCAACTGGTTCCCAATGTTACAGTGCCAGAAATTTTTCTAGTAGTAGTTAACATTATAAGATCTTGTGTTGCTGAAGTGTTTACTTGCGCTCCCTGCGCATTTAGATGAGTGCCTCTGATATCATAAGCCCAAATAAAACCCATACTCGCTAATCCCGAAACGGTAAATGTGTTTGTGTCGTTATCATAAGTCATCGCATTTCCGCTTGAATTATCAGTGCTGTAAATTACCATGCCACGCATTCCTCCTACTGCTATACGAATATTGCTGGCCTCATCATCTGGCATGGGAGTAGTTTTAGCGGCATCATAATAAACTTTGGCGGTATAATTGCCGGCAATGTCAAAAAATGAATTTTGATTCATATCACTCATAACTCCATCAACCATAACATTCACGGGCCCGCCATTAGCTCCTGACGGAACCACAACCACGATAGAGGTCGCTGACCAGCTTGTATAAGAAGTCACTTCAACAGGAGGCAAAGAACCAGTGCTTTGACTAAACCCGCCCGAAAAGAAAACCTTATGATTTGCATCAGTATGAGATCCGCCCGGATCTGCTCCAAAATTAGTTCCGGTGATAGTTAGAGAACCACCAACGGCGCCAGATGTCGCGCTTAAACTTGTAATAGATGGCAAAACCAAAGCATTTACAGTTATACTTGCATCAGAATAAGCCGCCAAAGAATTAAGTCCTCCGTCAATATCTTTAATGGTGTTATTGGAAGCAATAACCAGAGATGTCGTTCCTGACAAGGTCAGTCCTTTAATAGTCGCCTTGTTCCCTTGAAATTCAACAAACGGAAGCCCCATGCCTCCACAAGTGACCACTGATCCACCGATGGTGTAATTGGCGCAATTCATCACCGTCATACCGTCCACATTTTCGCTAAAATTTATAACCATTCTGTCAGTAAAAGCGCTAACCGAAGAAACCGTTGGTGCGTTATCAATATTAACAGTGGCTGAAACAGTTGCTGTTTTGGTCACGGCAGTTCCCGAACCGGCTACCGCGTCTCCGGCAACAGCAATAGTTTGAATAAGGGTTGCCGCATTAGTAGCTCCGGCACCTAAATTATAAACAATCAAGATGTTAACCGCCGCTCCTTGAGTTATTTGAATGGGATTAGAAAAAGTAAAAACGGTTTTAGTGTTATCGGCAGAAAAAGTAGCAGGCGTAGAAACAAGTCGCACATCCGTTCCATCTACTTGTCCGAGCACAGAACCACTATCAATATAAAACACTACCGAGCTTACATTGGTATTGTCATTTTCTGTACCACTTGGAGTCGGAGCAATAGAAACTATGGAATCGGATGTTCCAGAGGCCGCGCTTATCGCAAGCTGTTTTACTGCCACATTGGCCGCACTGGCCGCGACATATTTAGCCGCTGGATCATTGGCACCATTGGCAACCGTGACTGCCGGCGCAACATTACTCACAGTCAAAGCGTTGGCATTATTCATCGCGAAAGTTCCGGTGGGAGTAACGCTCATCGCAATATCCGTTGCCGCCGCAAAACCTAAAGTAAAAGTATTTGTATCTGTTAAGGCCAGCCCATCAGCGGTAATTAAAATTGAAACCGCGCCGCCAGCTGGTGGCACCACAACATCAGTAATATTAAACACTTGATTGGTGTCGTTCGTCGCAAAAGCCGCTGATGCACCCAGATCAATATCTCCCTGGTCCGCAACACCGTTGTTGTTCACATCCTTGAAAAAATGCAGTGTAATCTTTGTATCATCTGCTGTTCCCGCAGGCGTTGGCGATAAGGTAGTAATTGTATCTGGGGCGTCTCCAGAGTTCACTATATTTAACTTGAAAACTGGCACTCCCTTAAAAGTGGTAAATTGCGTACCGGGCGTTGTATCTGTTTTTGTCGCGGCATTAACTGCCACTGCATGTGCTGATGGTACATACATCAAAAACCCCGCGCCAATTATTAAAAGAACACTAGACAACGAAAACGAAATATATTTTTTCATACCAGGTAGTGAAAATTCGACTTAACTATTTTATGAATTTATAACTAAGCCAAATTTTTTGTTGTTATAATTATATATTATTAAATTTATAGTTTATTTTTGCCTGCAGGCAGTCGAATTTCTACTACCTGGCATATTTTTTTAATTTTTATACAAAAACCTATTATGCCGACCTTTGCATAATTAACAGGTATCACAAATACATTTTATCACAAATACATTTTATCACAAATACATTTTATTTACATGAGAAACTATCATTTTCCTATTAAAAAATTTAATTTTCCAAAACTTCTATCCCGGGTAATTTATTCCCTGCTAAAAATTCCAGCATGGCGCCACCGCCCGTAGAAATGTGGCTAATCTTTGAAGCAAGTTTCATTTTTTTTAAAATCACAAGAGTTTCCCCGCCACCCACCACGGAAAATGATTTACTGCGCGCAATTTTTTTTAATAATTCTTTGGTTCCTTTATCGAAAGGTTTTTTTTCAATAAAACCCATAGGCCCATTCCAAACAATCATTTTTGACTTTACGATAATTTTTCCATAAAGTTTTATGGTATCAGGTCCAATATCATAGATGAACTCATTTTCTTTAACGGCTCCGATACCACAAATTCTTTTTTTTCTTCCCTCCAAAGCCACCGCGTCCAAAGGAAGATGTATTTTAACGTTTGTGATTTCAACTTCCTTGACCCCATCTTTCAAGTCAGAATCTATTTTTGATTTTCCCACGCCTATGCCCTTTAAACTTAAGATGGTGTTGGCTACGCCCCCTCCCAAAAGCATATGGTCGGCTTTCTCAAGAAAATTTTTTATGACAGGCAATTTTGTTTCCATTTTTATGCCGCCAATAATCACACAGAGGGGATGGTCGGGTTTTTGTAAAACGCTTGATAGAACACCTATCTCTTTTTGCAATAAAAATCCCGCCGCCGATGGCAAAAAATGCGGCAAAATTGACACGGAAGCGTGCGCGCGATGAACAGCGCCAAAGGCGTCATCCACATAAAAATCTCCCAGTTCGGCCAAATTACGAGCAAAAGAAACATCGCCATTTTCTTCGCCCGGATAAAATCTTAAATTTTCTAATAAGATTAATGCTGGTTTTTCTGTTTCTAAAATAACCCGCGAAACTTCTTTGCCAATACAATCAGGTAAAAAAATAATCTTGCGTTTTATAAGCTTTCGCAGATGTTTGGCGAGCGGTTTGAGTGAAAATTTTTTGTCCGACCATCCACTAGGCCTGCCCATGTGCGCTAAAATTACCACTTTATTATTATTTTCAAGCAAATAACCTATCGTGGGCAAAGATGCCTTCATTCTAAAATCATCCAGGATTTTTCCTTTTTTATCTAAGTCCACATTAAAATCCACGCGCAACAAAACGGTTTTATTTTTTGGATTTAAATTTTGAACTGTGCGCAACATATTTTCTTAAATGTTACACGTCGGACAACTTCCGGGAATTATTTCCGCGATATTGGGCTCAGGATTTATTAATTCCGGGGAAACATCTTCTTTCTTGACTGGTCCCTTGTCCTCTTCTTTTAAAGAATCTTTTTTAGTCCCAACATTTAAAACCTGTATTTGTTTGCTTCCGGAGCGGTATATAGTAATGCCTTTGCATCCTAACTTATAAGCCAGCCAGTAAGCTTCTTTCACGTCTTCTACTTTGGCGCCATTGGGAAAATTAATAGTTTTTGACACGGCGCAATCAGTATATTTTTGAAAAGCGGCTTGAATTTTTACATGTTCAAGCGGAGCAAGATCATGGGCGACAATAAATATTTTTTTCCATTTTTCAGGAACATTTTTTATAGTTTGCACAGATCCTTTAAGAGCGACTTCTTTCATTAAATCTTCCGACCAAAATTTTTCACGCTTGGCCACTTCTTCTAAAAACGGATTGGTTTCGATTAGTTCCACGAACTTGTCAGGGTCGTTTCCCATGTACGACAGCCTTACATACGCCAAAGCAAAAATCGGCTCTATCCCTTGCGAACATCCGGCGATTACGCCGATTGTTCCCGTGGGAGCTATGGTAGTAGTAGTGACATTTCGCATTTTTGGGCCGCCGTTCAAATCATATAAACTGTCCTGATAATTTGGAAATGCGCCACGAATTTCAGCTATTTCTTGGGACGCCCTATCTGCTTCATCGTCTATAAATTTCATCAATTTTTCCGCAAACTTTAGTGCCGCTGGGGACTTATAAGAAATTTCCATTTTTATCAAAGTATCCGCAAAGCCCATAATGCCTAAACCTATGCGGCGATTACCCCTAGACATAGTTGAAATTTGCGGTAATGGATAATTGTTCATCTCCACCACGTTGTCTAAAAACCTGACCGCCAACCTGATCGTTTCTTTTAATTTTTCCCAATCTATTTCATATTTCTTGCCTTTTGTTTTTAGTATTCGTGAAATATTTATGGATCCAAGATTACAGCTTTCGTAAGGCAGGAGGGGTTGTTCGGCGCAAGGGTTGGTGCTTTCTATCCTGCCCAACTTTGGCGTTGGATTAGTCTTGGAATCGTTCATTCTATCAATAAAAATAATGCCGGGATCTCCGCTCACCCAAGCGTGTTCAGACATTAAATTAAATATATTTCGCGCGTCTAATTTTCTTACCATTTCGCCATTGCGAGGATTTATCAATGGATAGCTTTCTCCTTTTTCCACCGCCTTCATAAAATCATCTGTCAGGGCCACTGAAATATTAAAGTTTTGCAAAAAGCCTTCCTTATCTTTACAATTTATAAATTCTAAAATATCTGGATGATCAACTTTTAAAATTCCCATATTTGCCCCCCTTCTTTTCCCTCCTTGTTTAACCACTTCGGTCCCCTTATCAAAAACGGTCATAAAAGAAATCGGGCCCGAGGCGATACCGGAGGTTGATTTCACTCTATCATTTTTGGGGCGCAGACGAGAAAAAGAAAATCCGGTACCGCCACCACTTTGATGTATAATGGCCGTATTTTTTACTGCCTCAAAAATACTTTCCATAGAGTCTTCAATCGGCAAAACGAAACACGCCGAAAGTTGCTGCAAAGGAGCGCCGGCATTCATCAATGTTGGCGAATTTGGCAAAAATTCAAGATTGGCCATCATCTTATAAAATTTGGCCCCTATTTCAAAAATTTCATCGTCGGAAACATGAGGCTTGTAAACTTTTTCGGCCGAGGCGATATTTTGCGCAACGCGTCGAAACATCTGCGACGGCGTTTCGATGATTTTTCCATTTTCGTCTTTGCGCAAATATCTAGACTCCAACACTCTTACAGCGTTTGGAGTCAATTTAATTTTAGTGTCCTTATCTATTAAATACCATTTAGCTTCCCTGATTTCTGTTCTTTTTTTTCTATAGTCGCTGTAAGATGTCGCCACATCTTCTGCTCCGGATTTTTTTAAAGTTTCAATTACAATGTCCTGAATTTGCTCAATATTGGGAGTTTTTCCGCCATAAAGCTCATTAAGATTCTTTACTACGTCATTTGAAATTTTTAGAGCCACTACCCCATCTTCTTCGCGCACAACTAAAAATGCTTTACGCACGGCATCAGTAATTTTTTCTTGGTCAAAAGAAACAATTCGGCCATCGCGTTTTTTAATAAAAGAAATCTTATTTAAAAAATTTTTCTTCGGCTGTTTTACTGTTTTATTTTTAATTTTCTTGGGCATAAGTCTTCAATCTCTAATTTTTAATTTTCGATTTTTAATAATGGCTTAATTTATTAAAAATTAAGAATTTTATAAAAGCTTTAAGAATTTGCTTCTGTTTTATGTCTGCATTTTAGCATAACCATAAAATTATCACCACACCCACAAAGATATTTAAAAATCCGCCCCACCCTTTTGGCGTAAACCAAAAGGGTGGGGCGGAATCAAAAAACAACATTCTAAAGACTATTTAATTTGTCCCGGGTATTTTTATCCAACTGACCTGAAATATTTAAGCCATAAGATTTTTGAAATTCTTCAACCGCGGATTTAGTCAGAGGCCCAAAATATCCAGAAAACGGCCCAAAGAAAAATGACCGAACATATAATACTTTTTGCAAAACAGAGATTTCATCGTCTTGATTGCCAAATTTAAAATCTTGAGAAAATTTATGGCTTAATATTTCTTTTCCTTGGACTAGCGAAACCCTTTTCAAGTTGACATAGATAGGCTGATCATTAAGCAAAGCCTTAGATCTTGGACCAATAATTTTTAAGGGATTAATTCCGTTATCCTTTTGTAAAGTTGCCACGGCATTTTTAGTATTATCATCAAAAATTCCTTCTTTGGTGATAGTGATTAGATATCCTTTATCTTTTAAAGCTCCTTGCACTATTGAAATGTATTTATCTGAAGAATTTTCTGTGATCGTTTCCGGAATATTTATTAGAACTGAAACCGCTCCCGTTTTATTCGGACTGATTGTTGACGCGGGAGTCGCTTTAGGACTTGCCGAAATTGTCATAGAAGTTGCCGAAGCGGATGGGCTGACAGATGGTATTGCCTGTGACGAGCCTGTTGGACTGGCCTGTGGTGAGCTTGTCAAACCAGGAGATGGCGAGGTGCTGGCCGAAGGAGAGGGAGATGCGGAAAGAGCGGCTGTTGTGTTGCTTGAAGACGCGCCGGTAACATTCGCGGCTTCGGCTTGATAAACTAATTGAAAATCTCTTAATATGGGTGAGGCGCCGCCTGAAGCAATAAGCTGTATGGAAAATTCAATGTACTTAGAAGTGCCCGCCAAAGTTCCCGAAGTTTCTACAAAACTTTGCAAGCTCAAACCATTTTGAGTGTCTGCGGTTCTGTATGAGGCAACAATGGACGAGCCCGAGGGAGCGGCCGAGTCCATCGTAAAGCTTTGCCAGACCCTTTTACTCAAAGAACTAAAGATGAAGCTTGCGATTCCAGAAGATACGACGGCCGTATTATAGGCAATGACAGGAGCAGAAACAGATGCCTCATTCGTTAAAACTGCTTTTGCCTGAAAATCATCGCCTGAAGCGCTAAATGCCGCTGGAGAACTTGATGTTAATTCTGAAAAATTGACTCCTCCATCATTGGAAACGTAATACTTAGCCTTGCCAAATTCGGGAGAAGACGGTTCAACGCTTAAAAACGCGCTTCTTATGTTGGACGAAGAAAGCGTGCTCGTTTTGATCTGTGAAGATCCTAAAATATATTTTTGAAATCTTCCCGAAGTTCCTCCAAAATAAATATAATCACGGGAAGAATCAAATGCTACGGCCGTAATAAAATCCCCATCTCCCCAAGACGCTATATAGCTAGACAAATCAGTAGCAGTGCCTAGTTCCGGATCGTATTGAGCGACACGGCCAACTACTCCGGAACTATATCCTCCCTCCATATAAACAATGTTACCTATGTTATCAAATGATAAAATATCTACTGATGTGCTACCCCAAAAGGAAGACAGGGCGGATGTAAATTCAGTGACAACTCCGGAAATAACATTATATTTTACAAAACGCCCGTTAGAGCTCCCCATATAAACTGATTCGTCATAACTGTTATAATTCATTGTCGAAACCACAAACGATGCTGGCAATAAAGATGTCAAATTTGTGAACGAGCCCAATGCAACACTATATTTATAAAAGGCTTGGGCATCGCTTCGCGCTACAAAAAATTCATTTGAGGTTGTAGCGGTGGTAATATGCATCGCAGAACTTGTTGTGGACCATGGCAGAACGACTGTAGCAAAAGAATTGCTAGATATATCATACAAAGAGGATTTGGTAGCATTAGAACTACGATCAGTTCCAACAAGCATTATAGAATAAGGATCTCTAGCCATATTTATAGAGCCTACATTAGTCCACCCCAAAGACCCCGAGAGATCCGAGTAGGTACTATTAGAAACATTATATTTAACAAAGTACTTAGATGGCGAAGAGGTATATATAAAATTTGAATTAGGATCAAAAACCATTTTATTCACAAAACCCAAATCGCCAGAAATGGCCGATACAGAATTTGTAGTTATGTCATATTTGGCCAAACAGCCCAGACAATATCCTTGTACATACATGTTTTCATTTACTACATCTGAAATTATATAGCTCACGTTATAGGTGTTCTCTGAAAACTTGACAACGGAAGATTTATTATTAAAAGATCCGTTGAAATAACCGAACCAGTGAGTAGAGTTGGAAGATGTTCCAGATTCCCCAAAGTTTGAAGGTATGCCATTGCCGTAGTATATGCGGCTATTGGAACTATCAAAAATCAAATTTTTTATAATTTCTCCGGTATTACCGCTAACAAAACCCGCTCCTGAATTATCTATGGCAGAATAAGAGCTTGAGCCAACAATGTACTTAGATAAATAAGCGGAATATCCGCCAAAATATAAGGTGTTATTGGCAGAATCAAGAGTGGCTGATCTGATAGCGTTAGTTAGCCCTGTTTGTATGGTTGCCGTCGAATTATCTGAAAGATCAAAAGTTGCTATCTTCCCGCTTGTTCTATTTCCATATCCCGTAGTATTTCCTGAAACATAAACTATTCCGGCATTATCTTTTGCTAAAGAAAAAATTACTCCGCTTGCCCCCCAGCCTAAATCAGAGGTTAAATCCGTAGCGCTTCCGCTCCCAACATTAAACTTGGCAAGTTTTCCATCCACCCCACCAATTAAAATAATATTTCCAGAACTAATGTGTGCTAATGAATATATGGTTGAGGTAGACCAAAATGCGCTCAACCCACTACTGGAAGCCATACTGGTGATGGAGCCGTTAGCTGGGTTATAAGCCCAAAAATTACCCCTATCCCCCGCCGCGTAGGTTTTCCCATCAGAGGAATTAAAGACAGCCGCATTGAATGTCGGGGCAGGTATGGGTGGTCTGTCGTCCGTTTCCGGCACAGGGGCTCCGCTTGGCGTTGAAGCGGTATTGGTGGACGGATTATAAATGCTCCAATTTCCACCAGATCCCAACACGTGCAAAACATTATTGGTAGAATCCCACGCCATGGCACTAATCTTATTAGAAGAAAGCCAACTTATTTTTGAAGTTAAATCAGAATAAGTATTAGCGGACGGATCATAGGTCCCAAAAGAATAATTAGTATTTTGCAAAGCTCCCACATAATAAAGCCCTCCGATATATATTTTTCCTCCGCCTTGGGCGATTGAAGAAATGCCCGCGCCAGGATATTCGCCCCACAGCTCACTAAGTTTTGACCTTAGATCAGTAGAGCTTGCAGAAGCCGCGGTCAAGTCTCCATCAGATTCCCAGGTGGCGTTTGTCCTTGAAGTGTCTTTTTTGCTTATATCCGTTGTGGAATAACTCCCATAGTTTCCTCCGGCTTGTTGTGAAAGCACCAAGCTCCCGGAAATAGACTCTTTATCAACGCCGCTAAGCGTCCAGTTGCTAAAATCTATTTGATTGGTATATGTTTGCGTAAAAGAATCTGCTCTGACTGAATTTGTCAAAGGCAAAAACGAAATAGCCATAAAAGAAATGGCAACTAATAAATAAATTGAGTTCTGGAAAAGTTTTTTATTCGCTCTGTTCATATTTTTTATTTTATTCACCTTGTTAAAAACCTGTTTAATATTTAAATTATACAACTAACTATTGTTTTAATCAACCAATTTTATCAATTTATTTTTAAAAGATTCCAATTCGTCGCTTTGAGAGTTCCGAGGATATGGCAGAGGATTTTTAAAATCATCTATGACACGCGATGGTAGGGCGCTTAAAAGAATTATACGCTCGGCCATCAACGCCGCCTCTTCAGGAAAGTGTGTCACCATAATAATCGTCTTTTTTTCTTCTTTCCAAATTTTAAGAACAAGCTGGCGAAGCTCGTTAGCGCTTGCCACATCCAAGGCCGAAAAGGGTTCGTCCATTAAAATAACTTTTGGATCAAGCGCCAAAGCGCGCGCAATCCCCACACGTTGTTTTATACCGCCGGAAAGAAGCTTGGGATGAGTATCGGCATATTTCATTAAGCCCATTTTCTCCAAAAGATTGACGGATGTTTCGCGTCGAAGAAATTTTTCAATCCCTTTCATTTTCAAACCAAATTCAATATTTTCAGAAACGGTCAGCCATGGAAAAAGCGCTCCCTGCTGAAAAACCATTGCTGTTTCAAATTCATCTCTTTCTTTTCTCTGGCCCTCGCCCCATAAAAGATCGCCCTGGGTTTGTTTAATCGCCCCGGATAAAGTCCTCAAAAGCGCTGATTTTCCGCTTCCGGACGGGCCCAACATACAAACAAATTCCCCCTCTCCTATTTCAAAATTAACATCTTCATAGGCCACAATACGCGGCTCATCAAAAAATTCTTTTTTTAAATTTTTAGCTTTAATTAAAATCATAATTTTGAGAAAGTAGTAAATAGAAAATAGTAAATAGAATATTTTAAAAATTTTATTAAATTATAAATTCGTTATTCGCCTATTCGCGCGAATTAGAGATGGATTAAATTCTATTTACTACTTGCTACTTTCTAGACTCTTCTTTATTTAAGTTAGTCCGTAAACAACTCCGCCTTATTCAAAAGTGGCCTCCAAATAAATTTATTAAATGTTATTATAATAATTAAAAAAACCGCAATGCCAGATAAAAGCACCCAAGCCGGTTTGTCAGATTTTGCCAACTCCCAAAGCCCCGTGCCAATGCCCGGCCTAATAGAAATATCCGCAGCGGTCAAAATTTCAGCAGCTACAATTGCATTCCATCCACTTCCCCATCCAATAACCGAGCCTGTTACTATGCCAGGGAACATTGTGGGTAAAATTAAATAAATGATTTTTTTGATCCCAGTGGCACCAAAAACTTTTGCGGCCTCTTGCCAATCACGAGGCATGCTTTCAAGAGCCGTGTAGGCAGAAAAAATAATCGGCCAAATTATCAAAAACACCAAAAAGAATATTATTGCAAAATTATTAAAACCAAACCACATCGCCGCAAGCGGCAAAAGCAAAAGGGCAGGGAAGCTTTGCATGCCTTCCAAAATTGGCACGAAAAACTTTTTCAAAAATTGAATTTTCCAAAATAAAAATGCCACCACAACTCCCAGCATAACAGCGACAACATAAGCCACTAATATTCTAAGGAGGGAGACTAAAAATGCTCCGAAAAATAACGGCACTTGAAATCCCGAAATTATTAATATTATAACCGCCAAAAGCAATACAGACGTTATCCAAGAAACAGCTGCCAATTTAATTTTTTTTCTATTATTGCCCATACAAGTTTAATAATAACATAGTCTGTATAAGATTAAAATCAATAAATAAATAAATAAAAAGCGACTCAATTTGAGTCGCTTCACTTATTTTTGTTTTAATCTTGAGAAATTAGCGCTTTAATGGCTTCAATATTTTGCTCTTCTGTGACTTCTACGCCTGACATAACATGCATTCTAAAAACATCTGATCTGTCCAAAAGATTTCCCTTTTCTACATATCGCTCAAAGATACTTTTTCTTGATCCATAATAAGAGCTTTTCACTACGCACACGCCCATACGATTGACGTATCCCAGAATCTTTTCAATTTCTGGAATTGCCTCCGCACCATCATCAAAGTCATCACCGTCAGTGCCCTGAAAAACATAAATGTTATAATCTCTGGCAAGTGATTCACCATCGACTGTTTTGGTGATTTCCCTATAACCTGAGGGTATAAACGTGCCGCCGCCAGCACTTAGCCTAAAATAATCATCGACCGAAACTTCTCTTGCCTCGGTGTCGTGAATAAAAAATCTTGGAATTACTAGCGACTCATACTGAACCAAGAGCCAGGCGTAAATCATCAAGTGCTGCGTGACCACGGCCTTGGTGGGTTCGCCATACATAGATCCAGAATAGTCTCTTAAGAAAAATACCACCGCTTGGGACTTCCAAACTTTTTCTCTTGAAAGAACCCTGTAGACCTTGTCTTGGGGACCGATGATGAATTTGGTCATGTCAATATTATTTTTATCAAGCCTACCGAGCGCTGCATTGGTTTTAACAACACTTTTGAGTGTCGCTTTTTTGTCTAAAAGCTGACCCGATCCCACATGCCTATCAGTTAAATCATAAGTGTATTCATCCGTAGGAACTTTCTTTCCCTTGTCATTCAAATTGGGAAGTTGAAATTTTTCCGAAAGTTCTTTTCCTAGCTTGTAAGCTTCGGCTTCGATACCATGATCACCAGATCCTTGTCCGGCTTTTGGATCTCCATCTTCGCCGTCGCCATCGCCTTCACCATTAATAGGCGTTTCACCAATTACATCTCCCACTTCTCCTTCGCCCTGGCCAGCCGCTTCCCCCATGTCTCCATCTTCGCCGTCTTCACTGTCTTCGCCAGTTTGATTATTTTCAGGCTCGAATTCTCCGTGAATAAGTTTTTCTTCTTCCACATAAGGAACCATGATAACTTTTCCATGACCTGCAAGAATTCTCCTGATTTTTATCTTTTTAGAAAAACCGTCTTGTTCTCTTTGCTCGTCAATCTTCAAAAGATCTTCAAAGGATTGAATGGACAATATTGGACTATCCAAAGAAGAAGGAATAAAAATGCCATTATGCAATTTATAATTTTCTTCTACTACATGCTTAATGCCTAAAATGTCAGATTTAGTCATACGACCGTTTTTCACTTACGACTCCTCCTTTCTGTTTCTGCGGCTTCTTCTGTGTCTATCTATGTCTAATAGTAATTGAGCCGGGACACAAAGTGCGACCCGGCTCATTCTTTTAGTTTTCGTCTGTCTTTTCACAGAAATACTCGATTGTTTTTTGCGCGCAAGTTGAACAGTAGCCCAACTTGTCACGCATAGTTCTGAGCATCTTGTTATAGACGATCAAATTTTCTTCATTGGTTCTGTTAGTAAGCGCACCAATCAATCCGCTTGCCGCTCCTACGTCCGACTCTAGCCGCACTTCGGTGACAGCCTTCACAAGTTCCTGTTCGTCCATAAAGTCATAGTTGGGATCAGTGGCAATTTTTTGGCCATAAAGATTCCTGATTCTGATTCTGAAAGCTTCTTTAACTTCCTTATTGTTGCGGCCCATTCTTCTTTCAACTGAATCGATATGAGCCTCTTCAATTTTAAGCGCCCTAATCTCCCCAGTCTGAGGATCTTTATATCTCCAAATTTTATCCTTGCCCAAGCTTTCCGCACCGATACCGATGATCATATTGACATAATTCATCACATCTTTACGAATCGCTTGCGGATCTTCTCTGAAGGCATTGTAAATAGAAGTTTTAATTTGTTCACGATAAAGTTTTCTGGCAATTTTCAAATCTTTAAAATATTTATTGCGATCATTGGCCTCTGGAACATAATCAAGAATAATACGGTGAAGCGCCTTAAAAACATCTTCAGCGAACATGCATTCGCCCTCATTGCTTTCGACCATTGATTCAATGATCTGCAAGGCACGACCCAAGTCTCTGTGACCCAAGCCCTTTTGTCCCCATCTCTTGGTGACGTCCGGATTTTCATTGGCAACTTCTTTAACTTCTGCTAGCGAACCAGGGCTTTTTTCGCCGGCCACTTCGCCCGCTTCCAATTTCATCATTTCGACAGGATTCAATTTTTCCGAATCAATAAGACGAGTCAAAACAGATCCAACAGAAACCGCAAATACTAGATTCGGATCCTGATGCATAGATCTTCCCATTTTGGTCAGTTTTTCCTTGGTGCCCAAGGCATACTTAGTCAATTCAAATTGCAATTTATAATCGGTGTTGTGTGAAACATAGCACACCCTGCACCTGTCTTTTACTGGCGCCTCTTCTCCCTGCGACACAAACTTGTTGTATTCATTGTTGTTGCTTGTAGCAACAATCAAAGTGTCGATAGGCCAATTGAATCCATCTAGTTCAATATTTCTGTTCTGAATAACCTGCAAATAAATCTTGACAAGGTCAGTCTTGTTCTTAAAGATTTCGTCTGAGAAATGGATGCCTCCGCCAGCCACTCTGGCCAAAGCTCCTCTTTGCAAATCAAACCTGTTGGGATCGCCCAAAGGAAGAAACAGCAAATTCTGCAATGACTCTTCACCCAAAAGATCCACAGACGAAGAAGTGATTTTGTCTTTAGCAGAATACTTACCAGTCACTGTGCCAAGGCTTTCTGTCATTGGAACAGGAATAATTTTGATGTGCTGGAGTGCTTTTTGTACATCACCACAATAATTTAACATCAACTTGCGCCAAAGATATTCCGTAGAAGCTCCCAAGGGACGCCGACTTCCGTAAAGCGCTTCGAGCGCTTCGTCTTTAAAGCCCGCCTGAGCAACAAATTTTTTACTTTCTTCCATGTCTTCAAAAAGATTCATCGCCAAAATCATCGGATCTTCAAAAGTCAAACTGGACATTTCTGCAACTTTTGGATCGTAATTCAAAGCTTTGTCCAAACCCACAAATTTAAATGTATACCTTAAATTTTCCGGCCTAGAAAGAAATTGCCTATACTTATTACAAATGTAATCGATAAAAAACGTTTTTCCGTTTCCAGGTTCTCCAATAAATACAATGGCCATTTCTTTCGCAGATCCACCTCGAGCAGCATTTTGAACGAAACTAACAAAATCATTAATCTCTTCATACCATCCGATAATATGCTGTTTTCCTTCACGGAAAAAAGCATAGTCGTAAACAGTTTTACCAGCACGAGTAATTTTTGTGATAGGTTTTTCCAGAATCATTCTTGAAACTGACTGCACGGCATTCTCAAAACGTCTCCTACCAGCCAAAACTTCTTGAATATGGAAAATCAATTTTTCCTTATTGGTACTGCCGATATTTTCCACCTTCTCCTCCTTTTTTATTTTTAAAGAGCCAGTCCTTTTGTCTTATCTTAATCCTAGTATTCACTAAAAAATAAGTCAAGAATAATCAGTTTTTGCTCTGTTTTCTTATACAAATATTTTAAAAGCGTCCCGTTTGCGGGACGCTTTTTTATTAATTTTAAGAAAACTTTTCAGCTATCTTTCCGTCTACCACATAGAGGCAAATTTCTTTTGCCCCCTGTTCAGTATAATGAAATTTTTCTACCAAATTTTTAATCATATAAGAAACGTGCTCTTTAAGCCTTGTGTCAAAAGTGTCAAATTCTTTTGTTCCGAAAAGTTTTACCGCTTCCCGGAAATTATCATTTTTAACAAACGGTTGAAGTACTTTTTCTTTCAGATTTTTTACATAGGAATTAAAAAGTTCTTCATAAAGCTCCGTCTCAATAATCTCCCTGTCTCGATCTTGCGCAAGAAGTTCAATGTATCTGCGCTGGACGTCCCGAGCAAAACTTAAAGCGTCACTATCACGCATATCTTTTCCAGTAATGTATGATCCCATCAGCTTCAAAAATTCAACCGTCACCTCTACTTCATCGCCGGTATATTTGCACTTGGCCCTGCTCCCAGGATCGTAATTTATAGCACAAAGATAATTCAGAATATCTTTCCTGATTTGCTTTTTATTGTAAAAATAAAGAGCTTCTTTCACTTCGCTTAGAACTGTATAATCATACAATCCCACCAGCGAATCAATAAAATTTGCCGGTATACGATCGCGGCGCTCCTTGCCTATCCGATGCTTAAAATATCCAGCAACATCACTCATAGTAATCAATTTATCTTTTCCGCCACAACGACTGAGAAATTCACCGAACATTTCAATTGATTCTCTGCCGGAAAATCCACTTTGCCCTTCATTTTCTGCTTCGACAACAAGCTTTCTTCGAACTTGCGCTGTGAATTTTCTCCTATCTTCCTCTAAAAGCCAAGATGGAATAACTCCACTGTAAATCTCCATCCTAAGCAAAAAACCGCTTTCGTCACAACACTTCTTGTATTTCTTAATGTCCCCAATCCAATCTTTGAGCGATTTACAGTCAGCATTCATTCGCGAAGAAATTATAATCTTGGCAAAATTTTCAAGGACTCTAGGAAGGAATTTTTCATCAGTAGGCCTTCCAAAGATGCTGTAATAAACTTTAACCTCCGTTCCGACTTCCATCACATAAGAAACATTTTTGTACTCCATTCTTTCGTGCAACGATTCCATATTTTCGTCTTTGATAACTTTTTCATCTTCGGGATTCATCAAGACAAAAACGAGTGAATTTATGCGCTCTTCAATACCATCAACACCAACTTTGTGAACGCCTTCACTGATAACGTTGTGAAGATCGAGCAATCTACCTTTATTAGCGCCCTTGATGTCCATAAGAACATAAATGCCATTGTTGGTCTTTGCATGAGGAGAAAACACATACTTTACTAGATTGGCTCCAAAAATTTGATCAAGTCTTTCTTGAATCTGTTTATCGCTTAAACAAATTTCTTCCATCAATCTATCGCCTGGGTTAAAAACGCTAATGCCTTCGCCCAAACGCCTATCAAATTGATAAGTCCGAACTTTGATCATTGAAAGAACTCGCTCAATCGAATTGAGTTTGTTAAACAACGACCAGAAAAGAGATTTACAAATCGTACAAGCTTCTTCTCTGAACACCCATTCATATTCTTTTTCGTGAGAAATCCTATATCTGAATTCGGCCATCTTTGCAGACATTTCTTTTGGCATGTCTTCAGAAAAAGATAGTAATTCGGCTAAAAAATCGACACGATAATGTTTGGGAATAATCAGCAACGGATGATCGTGACTCGGACAAGAAACTTCTATAATTTTCGGACTAATGCACACCTCACCATTTTTAGAAGAAAATTGACTCTCGTCTATTTCCCAAAAAATTTCGAAACTTTGCCCATCCTTGGTATCTGTATACTTTTCGAATGCTCTAAGAAGATTGTTCATAAAAGTAGACTTGCCACATCCGTGCGGACCCCTAAAAACATGCATCTTATTTTGCTGCGATCCCTGTCTCAACGATTCCACTTGTCGCACAAACCTGTTGGCAAAAAGCCTGTCGACAAAGAATGGGCTGTCCATTCCTTCGACAAAAAGCTTAGAACAGTCATGCTCAACAAAACCAATAGACTCAGGATCGTCCGGATATTCGTCTTCTCCCCTAACAACAGAACTTCTAACCATGTCATGAAATAGCTGAAAAATATTTCGCAGAACTCTTTGAGGATCATTCCTGGCAAGTTCAAGAAATGCATCAAAGCTTAAAATTGTTCTTTTTTCTTTTCTTTCAATTTCAACTTTTAATGCCTCGAGAGCATTTTTCTTCTCGTCCACGATTATCCTCCCCGCTCTTCGGTAAAAAGAACTTCTCTTTGAATATTTGTCCCTTTGCAAGTATAAAGCACACGAAGCCTTTTTGTTTCAAAACCCTCTATGTCAAGCCCTTCAACTTCTTCTGACTCAAACTCCGTTGTTTCAAGCCTTACCCTAGATCCAGCAAGAAAAGAAATACCCATCAAAACGGATGGAATATATCTTGTTACGAGCATTCTGCCCTCAAAAATATGATCCAGATACAACTCGCCTCCTTTAGCCTTATCTTCTGAAATCACCACATAAGGAGGGTGATACAAAAACTTATTAAGAATCTTGCGATATTCCTTGCCCAGTCTTGATTTGACATAGATTTCGGCAAAACCAAACCTTCTTGGACTAGGGCGGAATCCGGCAACAAATAGATTATTTTCGTTTACAAAATCTTGGAAGTCTTCGTCGGAAAGAAAATTTACCAACAAGTGATCGTTGAAATTTTCTCTTACTCCAAACAAAACTGCCTTTGCGTAATCATTGCCCATCTTTTGATCAAAGTGTTTTCTCGCTTCCAAATCTTTAATCATTTGGAAATCATAAGAAAGTTTTCCACGCCTTGCCAATTCCTCAATGAATTCATAAAGACGCATACCGATAAAATATGGATTGAACCCTATCCTTGGATTTACCAAAACGCCAGAGTTAACCTTGGCATAATCTATTCTATGGCCATTGATACTGTCATCGGTCATAAACAGTCTTTCGTGCCAAAGGCTCGCCCATCCTTCATTGCAAATCTTAGTCCTGATCTGAGGCTGGAAGTATAGTGAAGTTTTTCTCACCACTCCAAGAACATCCTTCATCCACTTATTTTTGTCCTTTTTGAGAAAATCTGAATGGTCTACCAAGTGTTGCAAAATGTCTACAGACTTTACTTTCTTTTCTTGTTTGTTTTTTTCAAAAACACTGTTAAATTCTGGAAATCTGCTTCTGAAAGTACAGTCGTTGAAGAAAACTTCTTCTACTCTTTCTGAACCAAATTGTCTCAAACAAGCGTTGTAACGCTCAATTTCGTCATAGTAAAATCTAGACTCAGTTCTTCCTGCATCGCGAATATAATTGAAAAATTCGCCAAAATAAAAATCTAGTCTTTCAGAAAACGCTCCGAAAATTTTACGCATTTGATCTTTTTCGGCCGCTTCCAACTCTTGGTAATAACCCACAAGATTATCAGCTCCTCTGGCAAATTCAATAACATAATCAACCCATCTTTTATCTTGGCCCATTTCCTCTCGAATTCTATTGAGAAGCCGCTTATCTGCCAACGCTTGGCCACAAAAATCATCACTCCAAGTGTTTTTGAAAAAAATATTACTTTGGAAAAAATCTATGTGGCCCAAAACGTGAAAAAAAATCATAGTATTAAGCCAATCTGGATTATTATCGTTATAAAACGATATTGCGGGCCTGGTATTAATTACTGTTTCGTAGGGATTGTGCGGATCAGATTCATACACCCATTTATCCCTAATAATCTCAACATCATGAACCCAATAATCATAAAGAGTTGGAATCATAATTTTTGGAGAAAGCTCGATCATGTCCTGGTTGGTAATAATATATTCCAGCGTTTCTCCCTTAATTTCTAGTCCCGCAGCTCTCGCTCTAACTTTACACTGTTCCATAATTCTTTTTGCGTGTTGGTCAATCAACTTCATCGATTTTTCCTCCTTTATTTAATTTTAAAAGTCCTATCCTTAATCTTAATTTAGGGGGTCTTGAAAGAAAAGTCAATAAAAATTAACAAGCCCCAAAAAGGCTTAGAGCGACTTGCGACTTTTTACTCTTAATTGTATATTTATAGTAATGACCATCAAACAAAAACTAATTGAATACTTAAACAAAAATTTAGATATAGACCATGAAATTATATCTAGAAATTTGGTACGCCAAGAAAATCCCGAATTGGGGCACTTTTCCTTGCGCTGTTTTGCTTTATCTTCCGATTTTTCCGGAAAAAGTCCGCAAGAAATCGCAAAAATGATTCTGGAAAAATTGGATGCCGCTCCAAAATTTTTCGAAGTAAAACTGGCGGGCCCTTATTTAAATTTTTATATTAAAGAAGATTTTTGGGCACAAGAAGTTTTAAAAAACATCAAAAAAAATCTGGTCCCCCAAAAGAAAAAAATGTCCGGGCCTATTGTTTTGGATTTTTCTTCTCCCAATATCGCCAAGCCATTTCACCTTGGACATTTACGTTCAACCGTTATAGGCAACGCTCTGCGCAATCTTTTTGATTTTGCTGGACACAAAACTATCGCCATAAATCATTTAGGCGACTGGGGCACTCAATTTGGTATGCTGGGACTGGCATGGAAAAAATGGGGTTCTGGAAAATTCAGTGCCAAAATTCCACTCGATAAACTTTTTGAACTTTATATAAAAATACACTCCGAAATGGCCGAGGATCCAAAAATAATAGAGGAGGCGCGTGCTTGGTTTAAAAAACTTGAGGAAGGAAACAGCGAGGCAAACAAATTCTGGCAAATTGCCAAAGCGGTTAGTTTGAAAGAATTTGAAAAAATTTATAAGCGACTAAAAATAAAATTTAATGCCACAGTCGGAGAGAGTTTTTACATTGGACAAATTCCCTCTTTGGAAAAAACTCTTCTTAAAAAAAATCTTCTTCAAGAAAGCCTGGGAGCAAAAATTATTTCTTTGGGAGATGCTTTGCCGCCTTTTATATTTAAAAAATCTGACCAAAGCTCACTGTACGACACTAGAGAGCTTGCCGCCGCTATTTATAGGTATGAAAAATATAAATTTGAAAAAATGATTTATGTCGTGGGCGCGCCGCAAAAAACGCACTTTCAACAACTTCTTGCGGTCTTGGAAAAGCTGGGGTTTTCGTGGTGGCAAAAATGCGCACATGTTGATTTTGGACACATTTCACTACTCGAGGGCGCTATGTCCACGCGCAAAGGTAGGGTGATTTTTTTGGAAGACGTTTTGAATGAATCAGTAGAAAAAGTTAAAAAAATAATCGAAGAAAAAAATCCTTCTCTGCCCAAAAAAGACCTGGTGGCTGAAGCTGTGGGAATAGGCGCGATAATTTTTTATGATCTGGAAAGAAATCGCGCTAAAGATTATGTTTTTGATTGGAATTTGATGTTAAATTTTGACGGCCATTCTGGACCTTACGTCCAATACACTTACGCTCGTATTCAATCTCTTCTTAAAAAAACTAAAAAATATGGACAAAAAAATTCGTCTGCCGGAATTAATGATGAGATCAGTTTGAAAATTTTATCTACCTTGGATGAATTTCAAGAAGCCATAAACGACTCAATTAATTCGTATCAACCCAGCATCTTAGCGCAATATGTTTTGAAATTAGCTGATGCTTTTAATGAATTCTATGAAAAAAATAAAATAAATGGAGAAAAAGAAGAGATAGCCGAAAGCCGTAGAGCGTTAGCAAATGCCACCGCGCAGACAATTAAAACTTGTCTTAAAATTTTGGGGCTGGAGACGCCGGAAAGATTGTAGATTAGAATTTAGGAGTTTCCGCCCGAGGCGGACAAGTCCGCCTCGGGCTGGAGAATCTAGCACGATAAATTCATAAAAATTGCCATAAAATTTTATGGCAGTTTATTTCTTTTTAATTTCTATAAGCCAATCTTCATCATGTTCATTGTATCTTTTCTTCAAAATAGGATTAAACTCTACATCCGGTAAGCCATCCAAATAATCACTGACTATTTTTATTTGTTCTTTAAGAACAGGAAAGGCCTTAATAATGCCTCCGCTTTTTAATGCTCTAATCATTTCTTGTAAAGTATTTTGAATTTCTTGTGGATTCTTCAAATAATAAGGCACTGAATACAGGGCATAAATTTTATCAAATGAACCCTCTTTAAAAGGTAGCGCTTCGGATAAACCAGCGAGCGACATGGGCTGGGCATTCTTGCCTCGGCCCATCAATCTATTTTGCTTTTCGGATTTTGGCAATAAGGATAAATCTTCTTCCTCGCTCAAACCGAGCCTTGGGTCAGTCGAAATAATTTTGGCCTTAAGTCCCAACCCCTTAACTTCTCTTGCAAGCTCTTGTTGCGTTCCGGCGCCCAAATCTAAAATCAAAGCATCGGGATCGTCCAGATCCTTTTCAGAAATTTTGAAAATATCAAAATAACCAAGACGCTCGCCTCTTGTGAAAAAACCGCGCTCTGTTAAGGCGGCGTCGCGAAAATCTGACTTTAATTCCTCGCGCGCAGATATTTTTTCGCCACTTTCAGTTAACTTTTCAGATTCAAATTTATTCATATTTAAATATATTCTAATCTCATCATACTCGCAAAAATATCAATTTGTCCAGTTGCATTTTAATTTGGAATTTATGAAATAAGCAAACACATTTTGCACTCAAGATAATCTAAGGGCTTCATTAGGAGTTAAACCATTTAATCCGCAATGTTCCAGATCGTTGTATTCTATATTCCAGATTTTAATTTTAGTTTCTAAATCTTCTAAGGTTTTAAATTCGTTTCTTTCGTAAAACATCTCTTGGTCTGTTCTGTGGCTTCTTTCTACCTTTCCGTTTTGAGCAGGCTTACCCGGATCAATCAAGTAGTGGATGATATTGTATTTCTGGCACAAAATATCCAAAGGATGCAATTTTGGATTAAAAGGGTCTGAGCTTTTGAGATAACCGGTATACCTATTGGTAAAATTACTTCCGTTATCCGTTTTAATGGCTCTAATTCTAAACGGGGCCACTTTAATTATTTTAATCTCAGCTTTACAAAAAATTTTGCGCCAATTAGGTGTGGGGGTAAATATTTTTCCTATGTTTTTCTGTCGGCCAAAACCCCAAGTACTTCCCCACTGCCAAACGCGTCTGTGCTTCAAGTCCGGGAA
>Ga0209211_10003091_pt1 | contig 27619 bp, 29 predicted proteins | sample RifGroA2_FD_183992 | JGI IMG/M metagenome (GOLD analysis project Ga0209211, IMG submission 183992) | Groundwater microbial communities from Rifle, Colorado, USA - Groundwater A2 (SPAdes) (version 2) | ecosystem: Environmental > Aquatic > Deep subsurface > Groundwater | place: Rifle, Colorado...
CACCTCTCAAGAGTGGATCAACAGCTACCAACTCTTGAACTGGGACAGCCGGTCACTCTATCTTTCTAAATCCTAATAGGATCTAGCAAGATATCCAAGCTCGGAGATTCTCTCCGCGCAAGGAAAAGCCACCCCGAAAAGAGCTAACGCTCCTCGGGGTGGCTTTGACATTAGGCCAATTCCAGTGTATAATCTCACCATCCGCCGCCATCGTCTAATGGTTAGGACACATGGTTCTCAACCATGTAATAGGGGTTCGATTCCCCTTGGCGGTACCACTAAAACAGAGCCAATTGGCTCTGTTTTTATTGTGACTGTGAAATTCGTTCCATCCTTATTATGGTTGCTATTTACCGAATTTCGTTATACACTGAACAGATATGGACTCGCCTTTTTCATACACATTTTATAGAACCACTGGCCAGGCCTGGGAAGCTATGTACGGGGCTATTTTGGGAGCGCGAAAATCTGTTTACTGGGAAACATATATTCTGGTTGATGATGAGGCCGGGAACAGGTTTGTTGACGCGATGTGCGAAAAAGCAAAGTTGGGTTTAGACGTGAAGCTGGTGGTGGACGCCATGGGTAGCATCAATCTGTCCAGGCTCGCGGAAATGCGTTTGCGCGCGTCCGGAGTCAAGTTCGTCTGGTTTAACCGTTTGTCGCCGGGGATATATTTGAGGGAGTGGTTTCGGCGTGTTTGGTACAGAAGTCACAGGAAGGTTCTTATCATTGATGAGGAAATAGCTTTTGTAGGCGGGGTCAATGTGCGCCAATCATCTGCCGAGTGGTATGATTTGCATGTAAGGCTGACCGGCCGGACGGTGCGTCATTTTTTGTACGGGTTTGCCAAAGACTATATATATGCCGGCGGTAACCGCAAAGAGGTGCGCCATCTTTTATATCCCAAACTCGCCAGCCGGTTGGACGAATGGCGCGAACAGGCGCGCGCCATTGTTCACGCGCCATTTTTAGCTGGAAACAGAGCGCCATTTCGCCGTTTATACCATCAGGCGCTGGAATTTGCAAAAACAAGTTTTACTTTAGTTACGCCATATTATGTGCCTGATCGAGATTTTTTGCGCTTGATCTCCAAAGCCAAAGCCAGGGGAGTGGACGTGGATATCATTCTGCCCATGCGTCCTGATATGCGTCTCATGCAGTTTATGAATAAGCAGTTTTATTTAGCCACGATCGAGGCCGGAGCAAAAATCCATCTTCTGCGCCGTATGAATCATGCCAAGGGAGTGAGTGTGGATCATTCGGTTGGAGTGATCGGGAGCGCGAATATGAACCCGAGGAGTTTATCCATCAACCAAGAGGCCGGAGTGATTTTCACCGAAGAAAGAATGGTTAACGAACTAAACAGCATTCTGGATGATTGGAAAGACGAATCTGTCGCCCTAGACAAACAGGATTTGCAAAGAAAAGGCTGGGTAGATAGAATTAAGTCTTGGTGGGCGGATAAAATCAAAGATTATGTTTGAAGCGCCGTTAGCGGACCGCATGCGTCCGCGGATTTTTGATGAATTCGTGGGGCAAGAAAAAATCGTGGGCAAGGGCAAATTACTCAGGAAGCTCATTGAAAGCGACCAATTGGCCTCGCTCATTTTTTGGGGTCCGCCGGGCGTTGGCAAAACTACGCTCGCGCATATTATCGCCAAGAGTACCAATTCTCATTTCGTGCAAATTTCGGCAGTATCTAGCGGCAAGGCGGAGTTGATGAAAGTCGTGGGCGAGGCTGAGATCAAACTGCGGCCGGGAGAAAGAACAATATTGTTTATAGATGAAATTCATCGCTGGAATAAAGCTCAGCAGGACGCGCTTTTGCCGTATGTTGAGCGGGGCACGATTATTCTAATTGGCGCCACAACCGAAAATCCATCATTTGAGATAATTGGCGCCTTGCTTTCGCGCTCTCATGTTTTTATATTAAAACGATTAGAGACCGATGATATAGTCAAGATTATAAAACAGGCTTTGGGAGACAAAGAGCGCGGGCTGGAGGAGTATAAAATTGAAATTGATGATGATGCCATCCTTATGCTTGCCGAGCTGAGCGGCGGCGACGCGCGAACGGCATTGAACGGGCTGGAGTTGGCAGTTAAATCAAAAATTTCCACCCCGCAATCTCCGTCCTCACAGGGCTTGGGAACACAATCTCCCCTCCCTGTGGGGGAGGGGTTTATGGGTGGGGTTAATGTTGGTATTGAAGACATCAAAGAGGCTTTGCAAAGGACGCACTTGGTGTTTGACAAGCGAGGCGAGGAGTTTTATAATCTAATTTCCGCTTTGCATAAATCCATGCGAGGCGGCGACGCGAACGCGGCGCTGTATTGGCTGGCGCGCATGCTGGAGGGCGGCGCTGATTCGCTTTACGTGGCGCGGCGGGTGGTGCGTTTCGCGAGCGAAGATATCGGCATGGCTAACGGCGAGGCGCTCATTCAAGCCAATGCCGCCTATGACGCGTGCCACAAACTCGGCATGCCCGAGTGCGCCGTGCATTTGGCCCAAGCCGTGGTCTATTGCGCCAAATCATCAAAATCCAACCTCCTTTACAAAGCCTACGAACAAGCCGTCGAAGATGCCCGTAACACCTCCCACCTCGGCGTCCCCCTCCACCTCCGCAACGCTCCGACAAGGTTTATGAAGGATATCGGGTATGGGAAGGGATACAAGTATAACCCGGATTTTGAAGGCGAGGTGGAGCAGGAGTATTTGCCGGAGGAATTGAGAGGAAGGAAGTACCTGGGAAAAAATCCAAAATCCCGATGACCAATGATATTAATAGTTTGGTTTTGGTCACTGGTCATTGATTGGTCATTGGGAATTGGGACTTGAGGTTTTTATCTTTGTTATTCTTCTTTCATTTCCTTCTCCGTGTTCCATCATGATCTTAACCAAATTTTTGCCTCGCAAAATATCCTCAATCTTCTCCGGCCACTCCACCACGCACATCGTATCCGCTTGACCTAAATAATCTTCCGCCCCAATCTCAACAAGTTCTTCAGCATTTTTCAGTCGGTATGTATCAATATGTACAAATTTCAACGGGTGTGCAACAATGTCATCCCCGCGCCACCGCCATAAGGCGGGGTCCCGCTGAGGCGGTGACAAGCGGGGATCCATGTCGTTCAACGGAGGACGACCTAGATTCCCGCTTTCGCGGGAATGACAATCGTAAACATTCATCAACGTAAATGTCGGGCTCTTTATATCCTCTTTCACCCCTAACCCCTCCGCGATCCCTTTCACCAGCGTCGTCTTCCCGGCCCCCAATTCGCCGTACAAGCATACAACATCGCCCCGACGTAAAGTCGGGGATATTTTTTTTCCGAGGTTGATTGTTTCTTGTTGCGAGTGGGTTGTGTATTTCATACCGTAGCAGTTTTATTCGTTAATTTTACCAAAGCGTTAACTTGCAGTCAAACTGATTTTACACTATAATACTCGCATTATGCCTATATCCATAGACGAAGTAAAAAAACTGGCCGTGCTCTCTAGACTAAAGTTGACGCCGGAAGAAGAAAAACGACATGCCGAAACCATTACGGCTGTTTTGGATTATATGAAAATTTTGAATGAAGTGGATACCGAAGGCGTGGAGCCGACTGACCAGGTTACCGGACTCATGGACGTGACTCGCCTCGATGAATGGCGCGACTGCCCGATAAAGAAAAAACTGATTGCCCGGATGCCGCAAATTGAGAATAACGAATTAGTGGCGCCGGGGGTGTTTGAATAAAATATAATCCGGATTACGGATTAAGAATCCGGATATACGGATACAAAATATTATTCAAGGAGGTATGTCGGATAGATTGTTACACAGGGAATTGAGCTACAGAATCAGAGGTCTTCTATATGAAGTACACAACGAGCTTGGACGATTTGCAAATGAGCAGCAATGCGGAGACTCTTTCGAAGAAAAATTAAAACGACAAGGCATAAATTACATTAGAGAATTTGTTATTCCATCAAGTTTTGAGGGTGAACGGAAGGGGCGAAATAAGATTGATTTCCTCATTGAAGGCAAAATTATAGTGGAGTTAAAGCACGTAAAATTTCTTACAAAAGATAATTATTACCAGTGCCAGCGCTACTTAAAAGCAACGAGGCTGGAATTAGCTTTATTGGTAAATTTTCGTTCAACATATTTAAACATAAAAAGAGTCTTAAATTATCAACAATATAACGGTTCGCATCCGTAAATCCGGATAACATCCGTAATCCGGATTATATTTATGAATTTGAATAAGCTTACAATCCAATCCGCCGCCTTGGGCCTTCGCAAAAAGGAATTCTCTTCCGTCGAACTCACCCAAGCCTGTCTCAATCGTATCAAAGAGCGCAACTCGGAGTTGAACGCGTTTATTACCGTGACCGAGGAGTTGGCGATGGAAGAGGCTAAGCGGGCGGATTGGATGATTGCGGAGGGGCAGGCAAAGGCGTTGACAGGGATTCCGTTCGCGGTGAAAGACGCGATTTGTACGCGCGATGTGCGTTCAACCGCTTCGGCTAAAATTTTGGATAATTATATTCCTCCGTTTGAGGCAACGGTGATCAGTAAAATTCGTGAGCAGGGAGCGGTTTTGGTGGGAAAAAATAATTGCGACGCGTTTGGGCATGGGGCGAGCAATGAGAATAGTATGTACGGGCCGGCGCGCAATCCGCATGATACTACCAAAGTGGCCGGAGGCTCATCCGGGGGCTCGGCAGCCGCGGTGGCGGACAATATGTGTTTGTTTTCCATTGCTGAAGACACTGGCGGCTCTATTCGCCAGCCAGCCAGCTTTTGCGGCATTGTTGGATTGCGGCCAAGCTATGGAAGAAATTCACGTTATGGAATAATGCCCATGGCATCATCTTTGGACACAGTAGGTCCCATGACAAAATCCGTTTACGACGCCGCGCTACTTATGGAAATCATGGCCGGCAAGGATGCTTTGGACGCGACAACTGTTAAGGATGAGGTGCCGAGATATAGTGAAATACTAACAGGGAAGAGTGAAAAGTTGCGTATTGGTGTTCCGAAAGAATATTTTGAGACCAAAGGTTTAGATAGCGAAGTAAAAGAGATGACTCTCAAAACAATCGAAAAGTTACGTGACGCGGGTTACGTGATACGTGAAGTTTCTCTTCCTTACACCAAATACGCCATTGCCGTGTATTACATCATTGTTTCAAGCGAAGACAGTTCAAACATGGGACGCCTTGATGGTATCCGATATGGCGTAAGAGCTGATGAAAAAAATCTTTATGATATGTACGCTAAATCTCGCGAGCGGGGCTTTCCGGAAGAGGTGAAGCGCCGAATTTTAATCGGCACGTACGCGCTCTCCGCCGGTTATTACGAAGCATATTACAAAAAAGCGCAAAAAGTCCGAACGCTTATCAAGCAAGACTTTGAGCGCGCGTTCCATGACGTGGATGTTTTAATCACACCCACCTCGCCATTCCCAGCTTTTGGCATCGGAGAAAAATCAGCCGACCCTATCGCCATGTATCTAGCCGACATCATGGTCAGCCCGGCCGCGGTCGCCGGCATGCCCGCTTTATCCGTCCCCGCCGGAAAAACATCATCCGGTTTGCCGGTGGGGGTGCAGGTGATTGGGCCAAGGATGGGGGAAGACGTTGTGTTGCGGGTAGGCGAATTAGTGGTGAGATAATGAAAAAAAATCAAAATGCAAATATCAAAATGGAAAATTATGGTATCCGCAATTTTACATTTTGATTTTTACATTTTACATTTTTTATGCCCAAACCCAAATCCGCCACATCCACTTCTCCATCGCCAATCACCATTGCTCCGCCTCATACTGCTACGGCCGGCGAAGTTGTTAATTACCGCGACAGCTGGCGCATATTCCGTATTATGTCCGAATTCGTGGATGGGTATCAGTTTTTGGCGGATTTGAAAAAGGAGATCACGATTTTGGGGTCAGCAAGAATTCCGCCGAATAATAGGTATCATCAGATCGCGGTAGAGCTGGGGCGGCTTTTGGGGAAAGACGGGTTTACCACCATTACCGGCGGCGGTCCGGGAATTATGGAGGCGGCCAATAAAGGCGCGTATGAGGCGGGCGGCGAGTCGGTGGGGTTAAACATCCAGCTTCCTTTTGAGCAGCGCACCAACCCCTTTGTAAAGAAATCAGTTGCTTTTTACTACTTTTTCACCCGCAAGGTAATGCTCACCTCGCCGGCCAACGCGTTTGTATTTTTTCCGGGCGGTTTTGGCACCTTGGATGAATTTTTTGAAGTGGTGGATAATATGGAGCTGGGACACATGCCGAGGAGCCCTATTGTGCTTGTAGGCGAAGATTTTTGGGGTCCGATTATTGAATTTTTGAAAAATAAATCAGCTAAAGAGGTAAATTCTATCAGCGATTCCGAAATGACTGATTGGCATGTGGTGGAAGACGCGGAAGCCGCGTTTGAAATTATCAAGGACGCGGGCGACCGGCCCAATACCGCATGTTCTGTTAATCCGGGTAGTTGGCAGTGCGTTGGCGGAGCGGATTGGCGCGTGTTTCGGATTATGGCTGAGCTCGTTGATGGTTTTGAATTTTTGACCAAAGTCCAAAATGACGTTACTGTACTTGGTACAAAAAGTATTTTGCCCGGTAGTTCATACTATTTAGCCGCGTATGAAGTTGGTAAAGCGCTGGCTAAAAGCAAACATGCTGTTATTACCGGCGGGGGTCCGGGCATAATGGAGGCCGCCAACAAGGGGGCGTTTGACAATGGGGGAGAGAGTTATGGCATCAACATGCGTTTTGAGCGCGGCGAGCGGGTAAATAATTTTGTTACCAAATCAATCGGTTTCTTTTTTCCGTTCGTGCGCAAACTCATCATCACCTCTCCATCCAAAGCCTTTGTATTTTTTCCGGGCGGCTTTGGCACCCTGCACCAGCTTTTTGAGATCCTGACCCTCATTGAAACAAAAAAACTCGCCCCCATGCCGATTCTATTATACGGCAAAGAATTCTGGCAGCCGCTCCTGGACATCATTGAGAGCCTGCACTCCCAATTTCACACCATTAACGCGAGCGATGAAGAGTTAGTGAAGGTGATTTTTAGGCCGGAGGAGGTGACGCAGTATCTTTGAAAATGACCAATTCCTAATGCCTAATGACCAACCACCGCCAAGACGGGGTCTCACTTTATTGCAGTGATCAATTTTCAATGAGGTGGTCATTGGGTTATTGGCGCTTGATTGGTCATTAGTAATTGGTCATTGGTCATTTCAAAGTGATTATTTCACACCTATGTTTCCCTACATCCACTACGACTACTTCCTCTTCGGCCCTCTCACCATCCACGTCTGGGGTCTTATGGTGTCGCTTGGGATTATTGCCGGTACGTTAATGGCCAGATATTTGGCGAAAAAATATTTTTATTCGGCTGACGTGATACTGGATATGGTGGTGTGGATATTGATCGGCGCTCTGGTAACCGCGCGTTTGTTTCATGTGGCTTTTTACGAGCCGCTCTATTATGTTCAGAATCCGTGGGACATGATTAAATTTTGGCAAGGCGGCGCGTCATCGCTCGGAGGCTTTACGGGCGCCGGGCTCGCGCTTTGGCTGTTTGCCAAAACTCGCCGCTTTGGCTGGAAAGAAATTTTACCCTATTTTGATTTTAGCGCCGTCGGGCTGTGGCTGGGGTGGGGGATTGGACGAATCGGTTGTTTTCTCACTCACCAGCATCCCGGCAAACTCACTAACCTTTTCCTCGGCATCAATTATCCCGAAGGCGCGCGCTTTGATCTGGGGATCGCGGAATCGTTGGTCGGTTTTTTGCTCTTTGTTATTTTCTTTCTACTCTTTAAACGGCTAGTAAAAATCCGCTGGGGCTTAGTTGCTTCACTTTCCATTGCCTCATATGCTTTTCTTAGATTTTTCCTAGACTTCCTCCGCGCCACCCCAGCCGACATAGCCGGAGGCGATGTCCGCTACCTCGCGCTCACCCCAGCGCAATGGGGGATGTCGGTGGTTTTGTTAGGGTTGACTGCTACCTTGGTTAGTGGTAAGATTAGGCGAAGATTTGAGAAGAACTTAACCGAATAATCATAAATCAAAAAATTTGAATTCAAAAACAAATCGGTGAGAATCATGATAACTAATTGTCATTCCTCGCCTTGAAGCTCGGTCGGAATAACAAAGGTAGGAATCAAGAAATAAACGGAGGATTCGCCTAGTGGTCTATGGCGCATGCTTGGAAAGCATGTTGGTCGAAAGGCCTCGTGGGTTCGACTCCCACATCCTCCGCATAGCGGACAAAACACAAAAACTTCGTTAAAATATGGGAAATTTTGCGAAAACAAGTGCTAGCGTATTGTTCACCGCTCTAGTTGTTGGAGTAGGCGTATACTTTTGGCAAAAATCTGCCAACGACACGATTGTTAAATATTTAGAACAAAAAATTTCCGCTTTAGAACAGCAAATATCGGTAATGGAAAATAACCAAACTGCTATTCAACCAACGCCTACAAATCAACAAACCACACCGACAGGTGTAAAAACTTTTTCTATTCCAGAAGTTGGAATTAAAGTAACTTTTCCAAATAGCTACTCTCTCGCAAAAAATAATGAAACAAATCGTCGCGGCTCTTTCGTATCTTTAGACTTCCAACAATCTGGAAATTATCAAACCCCGCATTTACGTGAGCTCCAATTTTTCTCCGAAGAATCAATTAGAAATTTCACAAAAGGTTGTGAGGGCACAATGTGTTTTGAAGGAGATTATCCCGACTCAACAAGATATTCCGGACAAAAAACAGCTTTCGCGCAAAGTATGGATTATCAAAATTTTAAACTTCAAAAATTTGGTACTCGCAATTGGTTTGTCTCAAGTCATAGATGTATTGTTGATAGTTGCGTAATTAGAGAGTACACAACCTTTTTGGGTAATACCAAACTCGACGCTTGGTTAATGATGGCAGATTCTACAGAAGAAAAACAAGCTGATACGATCTTTGCTCAATTCAATATTGAGTAGTGAATTTGCCGCCAAAGAAAAATTTGAAATCGTTTTTTTCGCTCCTGTTAAAGGCGAGGCGGAAGGAGGGGGGGGGTGGGGGGAATTCCGCCCGTCGAGCCCAGCCAGTTCCGTTTGTATATTTTCAAACAGACACCGCGCATGATCTTCGCTTCGTAAACGCACCAATCTATGTCTAACATCTTCATATTTCACGGAGTGGGCGGTTGTCCGGAAGAAAATTGGTTTCCGTGGTTAAAACAAAAGTTGGAGAATCAAGGGCATAAAGTTTTTATTCCGCAGTTCCCCACGCCCGAAAATCAGACCTTGGAGAACTGGTTAAAGGTGCTTGAACAATACAAACAATATCTAGATAAACATTCTATTTTGATAGGGCATAGTTTAGGCGTACCGTTTATCCTAAATGTTATTGAAAAGCACATTGTTAACGCTGTTTTTTTGGTGGCTGGATTTGTTGGGAAAGCCGATAATGAATTTGATGAGGGAATGAAGACCTTTGCTCAGCGTGAATTTGATTGGGCGAAAATAAAAAATAATTGCAATAATTTTTACATTTACCACTCTGATAATGATCCGTATCTGTCTCTGGAAAAGGCGGAAAGGGTATCGAAAAATTTGGATACGGAAATAAAAGTCGTGAAAGGGGCGGGGCATTTTAATAAATCTGCCGGGTATACTATTTTTGATTTGCTTTTGGAAGATATTAAAGGATTGCTCAACAAGCCTGAAAGTCAACATTCTTCTATTTAACCGATATTATGAAAAAGGAAATCATTAATAATCGAAAGGGCCAAAAGCTAATTATTTTGCTGGATAAAGTTGATAGACAAACAGATATAGTCTTTGTAATGCACGGCCTTGGCGGCCCGTCCGCGGGTTCGGATCTTCCCTTCCCTTCATGAAATAATTGGCTAAAATAAGGCCAGTTATTTTATGTTAACCATTGACAGTACGGTTAACATAGTATATAATGACTGTAGAAGGTTGGGTTGCACTACAGTCTCAATACAAGTTGTATGACAAAAGTAAATAATAAATTTATAACGACTGCGGAACTAGCTAACTTATTAGGAATTAGTCGTATTGCGGTATTTAAAAAAATACAAAACGGCGAGATTAAGGCGATTAAAAAAGGCCGTAATTATGAAATAAATATTGCCGATGTTTCAGGTTTGAGCGATAGGCTGTCGGCTAACGATAAAAAAATAATCAGCGAAGCTGTTGATAGGACGATGCGTGAATACGGAGAAACATTGCGTTTGTTGGCCAAAGAATAGTTTTATATGAAGGATATTAGTTTGAAAGAAGTGGAATATATAGCCTATGATTTGGCCAGGAAAACCATGAAATGGGATGAACCGATCCCAGAGTTTAATACTCGTTTTCCCAATAAATTAGAAAGCTGTATTGTTACCCCTTTTTTAAAATTTAATAAAAAGGTTTTATATAAAGGGTTGACTGAAAAAGCTGCGATGCTATTTTATCTAATGGTTAAAAATCATCCGTTTCAGAACGGAAATAAAAGGATAGCCATGACGACGTTGCTAGTATTTTTGTTTAAAAACAACAAATGGATTGAGGTGGACAATGTGAAACTATATAATTTCGCTAAATGGGTTGCCGCTTCTGACCCGCAAGTAAAAGAGCAGGCTGTACAAGCTACCGCGGAATTTCTTAAAAGAAATCTCAAAAAATTATGAAAATTATGACCACATACAAACATACTCAAATTGGTTACCTGATGCTGGTTGTCACATCGGGCGTGTTCGTTTTTTTCGCATGGCTTTATATTACCGCCTCGGCTGAGCCTCCTTCGGTTGACTCCGGCACAAATTTTGCCTTTACTGCCATAATGGTATTAATTCTGTTTATTCTCGCATCGTTTGCAACGCTTACAGTCTCCATTGATAAAAATTTTCTTCGGGTCAAATTTGGTTATGGAATTTTCGCCAAGATGTTTCCGCTTAATCAGATAGCTTCAGTTCGGTCAGTAAAGAATCACTGGTACTACGGGTGGGGAGTTAAGGTCTGGTTCTGGCCGTATATGTGGATTTTTAATGTTTCCGGTTTTGACGCAGTTGAGATAATTATGAAAAATGGAAAAATTTATCGTATCGGTACAGATACCCCGAGCGTTCTAGAAGCCGCAATCAAGCAAGCTATAAATACTTAAGCCATATTGTGCGCAAATATTTTGTTTGTGGTATACTACACATGTTCTCTCTTAATTCATTTAACAACCAACTCTATGGCGAAAGGAAACAACGCGCAGAAGAAAAACGTTAAAAAACCGAAAAAGAATAAAAAATAGTTTCAAAAAATCTCCCCGTTTGGGGAGATTTTAGTAGTTGGGTGAGGAATCACTTGACCTTTGCCGCATAAGCCAAGGGATTCCTCCGCTACGGCCTCCTTAGGTCGGCCTTCGGTCGGAATGACAAAAGCGGGGTTTCGGATTTAAAAATAGGTCATAATAAAAAATTGACTTCATTGGAGTTGTTAGGTAGTATGTATCTATGATTATAAAATCGGCGACATTTATAAAAAGCGCGGTTGGGACTGATGATATTTTTGAGGATGGCACACCTCAAGTTGTTTTTATCGGTCGCTCCAATGTTGGTAAATCAAGCGTTATCAATTCTTTGGTTAATAGAAAAAATTTAGCCAAGACCAGCTCGTTTCCCGGGCGAACTCAACAGATAAATATTTTTTTGATTAACAAAGCCGTTTATTTGGTTGATTTGCCCGGATATGGGTTTGCCAAAGTTCCGGGCGAGATCTGGCGCAAGATCCAAAAAATGATTAATTGGTATTTGTTCAAATCAGGCTGTGACTTTAAAAAGGTAATTCTGATTATAGACGCCAAAACCGGTCCGACCAGAGATGATTATGACATGCTCTATAGCTTGGAAGAAGAAAATAAAAATATCATTATCGTGGCTAATAAAATAGACAAAATCAAAAAATCACTGTACGCCGAACAAACGCAAAAAATAAAAGACATTTTTAATGAACACAAAGTCGTACTTTATTCCGCGGAAAAGAAAATCGGAGTAGGTGAGTTGGCGGCGGAATTGATAAATTAATGCCGTACTATGCCCGCTCCCGCGGAAGTCTTAAAATCCAAATTCGGCTATGAGGCTTTTCGGTTTAATCAGGAAGAAATTATTGACGCTGTTTTGCGGAAGAGGGACGCGTTTGTGCTCATGCCGACGGGTGGGGGGAAGTCGTTGTGTTATCAGATTCCGGCGTTGATTTTTGACGGGTTGACGGTGGTTATATCGCCGCTTATCGCGCTCATGAAGGATCAGGTGGATGCTTTGCGCGTGGCCGGGATATCGGCGGCGTATCTGAATTCATCGCTTGCTCCGGAGGAGCGGGCGGAGATTTATTCGGATCTTAATCAAGGCAAGATAAAACTGCTTTACATCGCGCCGGAGCGGCTTTTTAACAATGAGCGGCAGTTTATTTCGTTTTTAAAAAATATCAACGTATCTCTGTTTGCCATTGACGAAGCTCATTGTATTTCACACTGGGGTCATGATTTTCGTCCCGAGTACAGGATGCTCTCGTCGCTTAAAAAAGAGTTTCCCGAAGTTCCGATTATCGCGCTTACGGCCACGGCTGATAATCTCACGCGCGAGGACATTTTAAACAAATTGGGATTGGATTCTCCGGCCGCGTTTATTTCCAGTTTTAATCGCGCCAACATCCATTATTATGTTTACCCGAAGCGTGGCCTGTATGATCATCTAACCGAATATCTTGATCGTCATCGCGAGGATTCCGGAATTATCTATGTGTTATCTCGCCAATCGGCCGAAGAGCTGGCCATAAAACTCGCGAGCGACGGCTTTTCCGCCAAACCCTATCATGCCGGTTTGCCTAATAACAGCCGCCGCGATCACCAAGAGCAGTTTATCAGAGACGAAGTAAAAATCATTGTGGCCACCATTGCCTTTGGGATGGGCATCAACAAATCCAACGTGCGCTTTGTTATTCACGCGGACTTGCCAAAAAATATTGAGAGCTACTACCAGGAAACCGGCCGGGCCGGGCGCGACGGTCTCAAAAGCGATGCCATTCTTTATTACAGCGGCGGGGATGTGTTAAAGCTCAAAAAATTCGCCATGGTGGAAAATAATCCGGAGCAGTCGCGGATCATGCTCCACAAACTGTCGCAGATGGCTTCGCTTTGCGAGACTCACAGCTGTCGCCGTAAAATTATTCTCAACTATTTTGGCGAACAGGCGCCGGATAACTGCAATAGCTGTGACGTGTGCTTAACCAGTTTTGAAAAATTTGACGGCACGATTATCGCCCAAAAAGCGCTTTCGGCCGTGGCTCGTCTCAACGGGGGATATGGTCTGACTTATGTGGTTGATTTTTTGCGCGGCTCCAAGTCGGATAAAATAAGGCCCTTTCACAGGGAACTTAAAACTTATGGCGCGGGTAGCGATATTCCCAAAGATGCATGGTTCCGCCATATCAAAGATTTAATCTCGCTGGGGCTTCTTAAACAAGAAGGCAGTGAGTATCCACTTTTGAAACTCACGGAAAAAAGCCGCGCGGTTCTCCAAGGCGCTGAAAAAGTGTCTTTAGTTAAGATTATCGCCCAAAAAGAAGAAACAGCCTTGTCCGACCGCCCGTATGAAAAAGAGTTGTTTCATGAACTTAAAAACATACGCAATGATCTAGCGCGCGAAGAAAATGTTCCAGCCTATATTATTTTTTCTGACGCGACATTGTTGGAACTCGCGGCCTATCTACCACAGGGCGAAAATGAAATCAGAAAAATTTCCGGATTTGGGGACGTAAAGTTGGCTAAATACGGACAACGTTTTTTAAATGCCGTCGTTGCCTATTGCTCTGCCCGCAATCTGGTTTCAAAAATTTCTGAAAAAATCCCCAAGCGCGAACGCCGCCCCAAAGTTGAACGTGAAAATGACACCAAAGCCGTTTCCTATGATCTTTTCAAACGCGGCAAAACCACACTGCAAATTGCCGCCATCCGAGATTTAAACATGTCCACCATTGAAGGACACTTGGCCTTTTATATTCTAACAGGCCAGTTATCCGTAACCGACCTCGTCCCAGCCGCCAAAATCCCTCATATCATCTCCGCCATCCAAAAATACGGGAGCGACGCTCTGTCGCCTCTTAAACTCGCGCTTGGCGAGGATGTAAGTTATGGAGAGATCAGGGCGGTGATAAATTATTTGCGGATGAAAAAGGATTAGAGCAGTAGACGGGAGGGGCGGGGTTTGATAGAGTATAAAATAAATAAAAGAATCCGGATTACGGATGGTATCCGTATATCCGGATTGTATCCGTAATCTGGATTATACTTTTATGTCCTACGAACAAACAGATCAATCTCACTTTACCCGTTGGGCGGCGACATATGACCGTGGAATAGGCGGTTATTTTTTTCGCAAGAGCTATAAAAAGGTGTTATCGGTTTTGAATCCCAAGCCGGGGCAGAAGGTGGTTGACTTGGCTTGCGGAACGGGAGGGTTTATCGCGGAACTATTGAAATTTCGCGATGGCGAAACGTCAGCAGTAGACGACCAACCACACCCTACCTTCCCCTTGGAAAGGGGAGGAGGACAAATAGAGATTATCGGCCTTGATTACACAGAGGCCATGCTTGAAGTGGCCAGACAAAAATTTGAGGGTAATCCTCGCGTTTCGCTCATGGCTTCGTCAGCCGAACGCGTTCCACTTGCGGAGAAGTCGGCAGATATTGTATACTGCTTAGACGCTTTCCATCATTTTTTACATGCTGATGAGGCGTTAAAAGAAGTAAGGCGCGTATTGAAGCCTGACGGCAGGTTCGTTATTTTGGATCCGGTGGACGATGGCTGGCGAAAAGTTATGCATTTGGTAATGCCTTTTATTGGAGAAAGCCACACGTTTGCGCGCAATACAAATAAATGGCACGAACTTTTGGCGCGGCATGGGTTTGAGATTGAATATGAGCGAAGATGGATGGCGTTTTTTAAGATGTTCATCGTTCATGTAAAAATCACCACCGCCACAGCGGGGTCCCGTTTGGGCGGGAAAAATCAAAATGGAAAATGACAATTTACATTTTTTATGTCTGATGCTTTCTCTAACGCTCTAAAACAACTCGACCAAGTTAACTTTCTAGTTAAGCTTGATGATAATGTTTTAGGGCAACTTAAATCTCCGCATAGAATTTTGGAGGTATCAATTCCGGTAAAAATGGACAACGGCAAAATCAAAGTTTTTATCGGCTATCGCTCGCAGTTCAACAATGCCAGGGGTCCGTACAAGGGCGGTATTCGTTTTCATCCGCAAGTTAACGAATCAGAAGTCAAAGCGCTTTCTATGTGGATGACATGGAAATGCGCCGTGGTTGACATCCCTCTCGGCGGAGGCAAGGGCGGGGTGATTGTTAATCCAAAGGAATTGAGTCAAGGAGAATTGGAAAGGCTGTCCCGAGGGTATATCAAAGCCATCCATAAATTTATTGGTCCGCAGTTAGACGTGCCGGCTCCGGATGTTTACACCGATCCTAAAATTATGGGCTGGATGATGGATGAGTACGAAAAAATTCTTGGTCATCATGCGCCAGGCGTTATAACGGGCAAGCCGTTAAGCATTGGCGGTTCGAAGGGCAGAGGATACTCCACGGCGCAAGGAGGGTATTATGTAATGCGCGAGGCGGACAAAAAGCTTAAATTTGACGAAGGCGCGACCGTGGCTATTCAAGGTTTTGGCAACGCCGGCTCCAATATGGCAAAGATTGTTTCCGAACATGGCTATAAAGTGGTAGCAGTCAGCGATTCCAGAGGCGCCATTTACAGCGCTAAGGGTTTGGATGTAAATAAAGTCGTAGAATACAAACAGAAAACCGGTTCAGTGGTCGGTGCGCCCGGGTCAGAAAGTTTAAAGAAAGATATTTTAGGGATGGAAGTGGATGTGTTGGTGTTGGCCGCGCTGGAGAACGAGGTAACGGCGGAAAACGCTAATGCGGTTAAGGCCAAGCTTATTGTGGAATTGGCCAATGGCCCGATAACCCCGGAGGCTGATGAAATTTTGGTTAAAAAGAGCATTCCGGTTGTGCCGGATATTTTGGCGAACGCCGGCGGCGTGGCAGTCAGCTATCTTGAGCAAGTCCAGAATGCCGTGATATACTACTGGAAAGAGGAACATGTGTTGGAGGCGCTTGAAGAAATGATGGTCAAAGCGTTTAATGATGTTTGGGCAAAAAAAGAAGAACACAAAACTACCCTCCGCATGGGCGCCTATGCCCTGGCAGTGGAACGAGTGGCGCAGGCGATGAAGGATAGAGGGTGGACATAAAAAAAATGACCAATTTCTAATGTCTAATGACCAATCAATGACCGATGGCTTCATTGGGTAATTGGGCATTGATTGGTCATTAGTAATTGGTCATTGGTCATTTTAAGGTATTGGAAAGTTATGCTCTCATCTCTCTGGTTCACTTTTCTCTATCAACCCTTATTCAACGGGCTGATTTGGTTGTATAGCAATGTGGCTGAACAGAATTTGGGTTGGGCGGTGGTGTGGCTGACGGTTTTTTTGCGTGTTTTGCTTTTACCCCTTACAATTGTTTCGGAGATGAACAAATCCAAGGAAGAGAAAGCGGAATTGGAATCTGCCAAAGTTGCGGAAGCGTTCAAGAATGATTCGGTGGCAAGAAAAGAGGAGATACGCAAAGTCATAAAAAAGTATCATATTTCACCATGGGCGAAGGTGGCGTCCCTCGGGGCACAGCTTTTGGTGTTGATTTTGTTGTATCAAGTGTTTATCCGCGGCATTACCGGAGAAAGAGTTATTAAGATTTTGTATCCATGGATTGAATTTCCGGGTAGAATCAATACCATTTTTTACGGTTTTGACATTGGCCGCGCTCATGAAGCCATCTGGGCGGGCGCTGTAGCCATATATCTATTTGTCAGTCTTATGATGGCGAACCGCGAGCGCAAAGGCTGGGAAACATCACGCGCCTCTTTTTTGATCTTTTTTCCGCTTTTTATCTTTGCCGCCCTCTGGTTCCTCCCCATGGTAAAATCACTATTCATTTTGACATCAATGCTGTTTAGTGATATAATCGCTCTGTTAAGGAAAGTATTTTTTCCGGTTAAAAAGGCGGATTAAAACTATGTCCGGTGACTCACTCGACAAATTAATGTACTCGTTCGTAGTGGAAGACGTTTTAAAAGGTCTTTTTATTTATGTTCCGCCGGGATATGTGGCGTGTGTGTATGATTTGGGCAGGGGAGTGTTGAAGAAAGTTTTAACTCCGGGTTTGCATCTCAAAATTCCTTTTTGGCAAAAAGCAAAACTTTTTAATGTGCAGACCTTGGAATACGGTATTTCTAGACAATTTAATCCTGAAAATGAAAAATCACTAGGCGATATCCCAATCGCGGCCAACACGCACGATAATCAGAAAGTCGGCGTGGAGGGGACGGTATTGCTGCGGCTGGATGTCCACCAAGTCCCGTCTATTTGGCAAACCATTGGCGAGGATTTTGTGGCTAAAATAGTCCGTCCGACCATTCGCAGCCGCATACGCATGGTATTCAGCAGATTTGACTTCAACGATATTATCGGTTCCAAACGCGATGCCGTGGAGATGGAGCTCAAAAACGAACTTGAACGCATCTTCTACGCACGCGGGATTTACGTGGAAAATGTGTTGTTGAGCGAGATAGGCAAAATAAACCAATAATACAGATTACACGCCTGCCTGCCGACAGAGGCGGAATTTCAAAATAGATTGCATCGTTTGTAATATCCACACACACGGTAGAGACGCCCTGTTAGGGCGTCTTGTCGTATAACTGTGTTGTGTATAACTTTTTGCTTGACTGCCATTCCAGAATATGATATATTATCACTCAATAGGGGGGAGTGATAATATATGAACAACCGCCAGCAGGAACTGCTTAAGCTTGTTATAGAGAATCATGTTCAAATGGCGGAACCGGTTGGTTCTCGTTCTTTGGTGTCTTCGGGCGATCTAGGCTGGAGCGAGGCTACGGTGCGCAACGAACTTCGGGCGCTGGAGGAGGCGCATTTTTTAACTCACCCTCATACCTCGGCTGGCAGAATTCCCACCTCAAAAGGCTATCAATACTATGTGGAGAACATCATGAAGCCGATTGATCTCAAGAAAAGCGCTCAAAACAAGCTGGAGACAATATGGAAAGAGAAAGATGAACCAAACAAAAAACTCAAAACGATAGGCAAAGCCTTGGCTGACAATTCAAACGCGGCAGTGATCGTTGCTTTTAGCCGCGATAACCTGTATTATACCGGAATTAGTTATTTATTTTCCCAGCCCGAGTTTTCAAACGCCCACGAGATCGCGTCGCTCTCCGGCATCCTTGACCAGTGCGAGAAGTACATTGATGAATTATTTGCTGTTGTCCAAGACGACAAGACCTTTGTTTTAATCGGTGACAACAATCCGCTCGGCGAAGAATGCAGCTTGGTGACAGCCAAATTTATGAGCCAAAGCCTGTTGGTGCTTTTGGGTCCCTTGAGGATGAACTACCAGCAGAATATCGCGCTCGTGGATTATGTGAGGAAGTTGGTCGCGATTTAGACTGTAGAATAATAACCACTACTGTCATTCCCGCACAAGCGGGAATCCAGGTCGCGTCGTTATAACCGTTGATTGGCTGGATCCCCGCCTACGCGGGGATGACAAATTGTGCTGTTCTACATTGTTAAACTGTTAAACCACTTTACAGGTTATGTCTGATGAAGCACAAAACAGTTCTATAAAACAGCAGAGGCCGAGTGTGGTAGTGGGGGTTTATATCGTGAATGGTAAGGGAGAAGTTCTTCTGATTCGCTCTCCAAAGTGGAATAATAAGCTGGTACCACCGGGCGGGCATGTTGAGCTGGGTGAGAATATTAATGATGCCATTATTCGTGAAACGCGGGAGGAAGTGGGTTTACGCGTTAGGAATCCGGAATTTTTGACTGTAGCAGAGGAGATATTTTCTGAAGAATTTAGCCAATATAAAGGTCACTTTATATGTCTTGAGTACAAAGTTGAGTTAGACGAAGAAGACCATGAAATTAAATTGGATAGTCGAGAAGCTTCGGAACATTTATGGTTGAAGCCAAAGGATATAGTTCAAAGAAACGATGTTGAGAAACTTACAAAGGAAGTCATAGAAGAGTACTTTATTAAAATCAAAGAAAAAAAGAGTTTATTTCAGCGTGATTGCGAACATTGCGAAAAATACAAAAAAGAAGCGGAAGAATTTAAGTTCGGATGGAAAAGAGCGTTAGCGGATTATAGAAATTTACAAAAAGAAATTGAAGAAAGGAAATCAGATTGGTTGTCCATGAGCGAACAGCAGATTTTGGAAGAGTTTTTGCCGGTTTACGATAATTTTAAAAAAAGCGGAACCACTAATCTTCCATCACGAATAGACACGAATCATGAAGTTGTTATCAATGGGCTTTTACAGCGGTGGCAAAATTGGAAGCAGGGGATTGAGTATATAATGAAGCAGTTCGGGGATGTGTTGAGGGCGCATGGATTTGAGGAGATTAAGACCGTGGGGGACAAATTTGATCCCAAATATCATGAAGCTATTGGTGAAGAAGAAGCTGAAGGAAAAAAACCGCATACTATTATACGGGAAATGGATGGAGGATATATGATGAAAGGGAGAGTGGTAAAACCGGCGCGGGTGGTGGTGGCCAAGGGTATTTAAAAAATATTTGTTTACCTAAATTTAATTATAAAAGATATGTCCGAAAAAAAAACAGGAGTAACACATGGGTCGCTGGATCAACCTTTATACAGTTCGGACAGATCGGATGAGACTTACTGGGTGGTTTTAATGGACGCGCAAGGGCTCGTCTGGAGGTTGCTTGGCGATCAAGAACACGCAGACGAAACAAGGGGAGATTTAGTAGCTGATCAATTGGTCAGTAAAATTAGAGCCGGAGAAGTACATCAGTCGGTACTTATAAGACTTTTGGAAACATTAAGGGAACGAAAAGAAGGAGAAACTCCCACCTATAGAGCCGTTAAAAAAGCCTTGCAAAAAATTGATAAATAGTTTATAACTTTTAATCAATCTTTAACCCGACGGTTTTAGATTGTAAGGGGAAAAACCTATGGCCATTATTCGTTGGAATCCATGGGGTCCGATGTTTGACGACATGGATGAATTCTTTGGCGATCGTCTGCCCCGAGTACTCGGGGAAAGCCAGCAGATGAAAACATTTGTTCCGGCAATGGATATGTACGAGACAGACAAGGCGGTGATGGTGGAAACACCACTCGCCGGTGTTCGCCCGGAGGATGTGGAAGTGAGTGTTCAGCAAGGTGTCTTGACAGTAAAGGGTCAAACCAAAAAAGAGCATGAGGTTGATGAGAAAAACTATTACCGCAAGGAAGTGCGCGCCGGATCATTTTACCGCGAGGTAGCTCTGCCCGCGCCGGTCATGGAAGACAAAGTAAGCGCCGAGTTTGAAGACGGCATCCTAAAAATCACCTGCCCCAAAGCCCAGCCCACTCCGCAAAAAAGAATCGCGGTGAAGGTGGTGAAGAAAAATGATAAAAAGTAAATTTAATTCTATTTACATTCTATGTCAAAGGTATTAGGCATCGATCTCGGTACAACTAACTCTTGCATGGCTATCATTGAAGGCGGCCAGCCGAAGGTGTTGGAAAATAAGGAAGGCGCGCGGACTACGCCCTCTGTTGTGGCTATGTCCAAATCAGGCGAGCGGTTGGTGGGGCAGTTGGCCAAGCGCCAGTCCATTACCAATCCACAAAACACTTTGTATTCCATCAAGCGCTTGATCGGCAGGCGGTTTGAGGACGCGGAGGTGCAGAGAGATCTTAAATTAATGCCATACAAAATTAATAAGTCTGATGGCGGAGTGAAGGTGGATATGGCGGGAAAGGAAAAATCTCCTCAAGAGATATCCGCGATGATATTGCAGAAGTTGAAAGCGGACGCTGAAGCGCGGTTAGGAGATAAAATTACCGAGGCGGTGATTACCGTGCCCGCGTATTTTGACGACTCCCAACGCCAAGCCACCAAAGACGCCGGAGAGATCGCTGGATTAAAGGTGCTTCGCATTATCAACGAGCCAACGGCCGCGGCCTTGGCCTATGGCTTTGACAAGAAAAAGGATCAGAAAATCGCGGTGTACGATTTGGGCGGTGGTACGTTTGATATATCCATTTTGGAAGTAGGACCGGATATGGTGCAAGTGCTTTCTACCAATGGCGATACTCATTTGGGCGGTGATGATTTTGATCAGCGTGTAACCCAGTGGATCGTGGATGAATTTAAGCGGGAAAATGGAATTGATTTGAGCAATGATCCGCTGTCGCTCCAGCGCATCCGCGAGGCCGCGGAAAAGGCTAAAATTGAGTTATCCACAACCCAGGAAACTGAGATAAATCAGCCGTTTATCACCTCTGACGCGAGCGGTCCTAAACATCTGTTGACAAAGCTGTCTCGCGCTAAACTTGAAGAAATTGTGGGCGACTTGGTAGAGAAAACATTGGAGCCGGTGCGCAGGGCTTTGGCGGACGCCAAGATGAACGCGGGCGGCATCAATGAGATAATTATGGTCGGAGGCATGACCAGAATGCCTTTAGTTTTAGAGACGGTAAAGAAATTCTTTAACAAGGAACCAAATATAAGCGTGAATCCGGACGAAGTTGTGGCCATTGGCGCCGCCGTGCAAGCAGGCGTACTGCAAGGCGAGGTGCATGATGTTCTGCTTTTGGACGTAACCCCGCTCTCATTTGGCATAGAAACTTTGGGCGGAGTAATGACCAAGCTCATTGAGCGCAACACCACCATCCCGACTTCCAAATCCCAGGTATTCTCAACCGCAGCTGATAGTCAATCGGCCGTGGACATCCACGTGTTGCAAGGCGAACGCCCCATGGCCGGCGATAACAAATCTCTCGGCAGATTCATCCTAGACGGCATTCCTCCGGCCCCGCGCGGCGTGCCGCAGATTGAAGTTAAATTTGACATTGACGCTAACGGCATATTAAACGTCCACGCCAAGGACAAAGCCACCAATAAAGAGCAGTCCATCCGCATTGAGGCCTCTTCCGGACTTTCCAAGGACGAGATAGATAAAATGCGCAAGGACGCCGAAGCGCACGCGACCGAGGATAAAAAGAAGCAAGAACTTATTGAAGCCCGCAACATTGCCGATGCCATGATTTACACCACCGAGAAGATGATGAAGGAAGTGGAAGATAAAAAGGTGGCGATTACAGATGATGAGAAAAAGAAAGTTGAGGACGGTCTCAAGGCGCTGAAGGAGGTAAAGGATAAGGATGATGTTGAAATGATTAAAAAAGCTTCCGAAGAACTTTCCAAAGCGGCGCAAACTGTTGGAGCCAAAATGTATTCTGCTTCGCAGAACGCGGATAAAGCCGCGGATAGCAAGCCTGCGGATAACGGTGATAAGAAAGATGACAAGGAGCAGGGACCAATAGAGGGCGAGGTAGTGAAGTAGTTGAAAATTAAAGACTCAAGATTCAAGATTACATGGTAGAGACGCCCCCGTCTTTGTTCGCTGAAGCTTTAGCGAAGGCGGGTGGGGCGTCTCATGGCGCGCTTTTTGTGTTGATCAATTTAATTATATTATAATCTCTTTCTATGGGAGTAGATCGTGAAAATGGCGCGGAGCAAGAGAGCGCTCTTACTGCGTTTAGGAAAGAGGTGAGCGAAGCGATTGGAAGGACCGCAAAAATTGGCGCAGAAAGCGATGACGCGAGAAAATTGTCCGGTCATGAACATGAACTTGGAGTCGCAGAGATGGAAGCTTGGCATAGGTGCAAGGAAATGGTTGCGAGTTTATCTTCCGAGCGGATAGGCCAAATTAAACTTGTTCAATTAATAGAAGAAGTGAGGACCATGGTGTCAGGTATAAAGATTGTTGGCATTGATTCCGCGATTGGCAATTTTCGGTCATTGATTTTAAATAAATGGTCAGTTTTTTCCGGTGCGTTAGGCGAAACCCAAGATATGCAAGAGGCGATTAAGGCAATGAAAAGTTTGCGTTACATTTTTTTGGGGGAAGAGAAAAAAATTACACCATAGACGGACAGGTGTAATTCGGATTATATTTTATGCCCAAGGACTACTACAAAACACTCGGCCTTGATAAAAACGCTTCCCAAGAGGATGCCCAGAAAGCGTTCAAGAAGCTGGCGCGGCAGTATCATCCGGATAATAGGGCGACCGGGAATGAAGCTAAATTCAAAGAGATAAATGAAGCGTATCAGGTGCTCGGAAACGCGGATAAGCGCAAGCAGTATGATCAGTTTGGCGCTGATTTTGAGCAACAGGGCGGGTTTGGACAGGGGATGAACTGGGAAGATTTTATGCGTGCGGCCCGCGGGCAGGGTGGTTCTGGAAGCGGATCCGCTTTTGGCGGAGACTTCGGCGGAGTTGATCTCGGAGATATTTTTGGTGATTTGTTCGGTTTTGGCGGATCCTCCGCTCGCCACGGGCGTGCATCTGCTAGACGAGGGCGTGATATTCAAGTTGACGCGGAGATAGATTTTAAAGAGGCGGCTTTTGGCGTGGAACGCGAGGTCAATTTGCGCAAACTCACTGCTTGCGATGTGTGCGGAGGAAGCGGGGCCGAGCCGGGCAGTAAGATGGAAACATGTTCAACCTGCGGCGGCAGAGGGCAAGTTGTACAGCACCAACGTACTTTTCTCGGCACAGTGCAGACGGTCACAACTTGTACAGCTTGCGATGGGCGCGGTCAAAGACCGGCGAAAAGATGCAAGCATTGCGGCGGTGATGGCGTTCTAAATAAAACTGTTTCTTTTAAAATAAAAATTCCCGCCGGCATTGATGATGGCGAGATGATCCGTTTGTCAGGCAGAGGCGAGGCCGCTCCGCAAGGCGGACAGAGCGGCGATTTATACGTTCGCGTGCATGTGCGGCTGCTTAAAGGTTTTGAGCGAGACGGGTTTGATGTTTATGCGGACGCGGAAGTAAGTTATCCCCAAGTGGTACTTGGAGATACCATCCAAGTGGAAACCTTAGACGGGCCGTTGAAAATAGCCGTGCCCGAAGGCACCGAGCACGGTCAATTAATCCGCCTCAAAGGCCGCGGCATTACCCGTTTGCACGGAAGCGGACGGGGAGATCATTATGTTAGAATAAAAATAAAAGTGCCGAAGAAGGTTGGCAGGCAGGCGAGAAAGATGTTGGAGGATTTGAGAGGCGAGCTTTAACATGGATTACACGGATTTTGGAAAAGGTCGAAAGGGCAATAAAATTAGTATTTATGGAGGCGGCGCTGGAGAAACACGTTAAGAGTTTTATAATAATTAATAACCAATATGAAGAAAATTATCGCATTTTCACTTATTGCCGCGTTATCTCTCGCACTCGTGGCGCCAAGTTTGGCGGAGGAAGCATCTTCCGAACGAGGTGTCGGCGCGGGGCGAGGCCAGAGTGGCAGTCTTCGCGATTTACGCGAGCGGCAGGTGGCTCGATATTTGCGAAGGCTGGTAACGTTAAACGGCGAGCTGAAAGAGGTGCGCGGTACATCAGCTCCAACCGAATTGGTAGTGAAGGTTCGCAATGTAGTGCCGCGAAAGAACGCGCGCTGGAGCGGGTCTTATCCGGCCGCCGGCAATGAGTTGGTAGTAAAAGTGAGCGCTTCCACCCGCATTGTGCGAGAATTTATGGGCAAAAGCTCGCTTGAAGAGTTAACGGTAGGGGATAGGTTAAGAATTGTGGCTAAAACCAATGAGGACGGTACGATTTCAGCCAGTTTGGTCCAGAACACGTCAATTCGCGCCACTTTCCGTGTGCATACCGGCTTAATTCAATCAATTGATACTGGTAATAGTTCGTTTGTAATGCGGCAAGCGCGACGCGACGTGTTTGTGAAAACGGCAGGCAATACCAAAATCATACTCGCCGATGGTGTTGCTTCCACATTCGCCAATCTGACAGCTGGCGACAAAGTGCATGTGCGCGGAATTATAAATCGCAGAACCAACAAGATAGACGCGAGTCTGGTTCGTGTTTCACCCCGAGCTACTCCACTGCCGGCAACAACTTCTCCATCTGCTACAACCAGCACAACTCCAGCTACAACCCCTGAAAGTTCAACAATTTCCTCAACCCCAACAACTTCCAGCACCACTCCACCCGTCAGCACTGCGTCAACCACAAGTAGCTGAAGCATACAACCGTTTATAAAGACCGCTAGAGGGATCTAGTCGGTCTTTTTTATTCAAGCTTGAGTTTGACAGCACTTCATAAATCCTGTATTATAGATACAGATTTTAAGCATAATTTCTGTATTCATAATACAAATAACTATGATAAAGCGCCATTTTAGCGATATTGAAGCATTTTTATATCCTAATAAGGTTCTGATTATTTATGGACCTCGACGAGTAGGGAAAACTACATTACTCAATAATTATCTCCAAAAAACCAAACTCAAGTATCGCTTGGATTCCGGCGACAATATTCGTGTGCAAGAAGTCTTGAGCTCGCGCGATTTTAACGCGATTAAAGAATATGCCAGCGGCTACGAGCTCATTGCTATTGACGAGGCGCAACAGATTTCCGGAATCGGTATGGGACTCAAGATTTTAGTTGACCAAATTCCAGATATCAAAGTAGTCGTAACAGGCTCTTCCAGTTTTGATCTGGCTCATCAGGTCGGTGAGCCGCTCACCGGACGCAAAACCACGATTACCTTGTTTCCCATAGCGGAGATGGAACTTGCCGGGGAGCAAAATCCGTTTGATCTAAAACAGACACTTGAAGACCGGCTCGTGTTCGGCCTATATCCGGAGTCGCTCACTGCTCCATCGCGCGAGAATAAGATCGCGGCAGTAGAAGAAATTGTAAACTCCTACCTGTTCAAAGATGTGTTGGCCTTGGATAAAATTAAAAAGTCCAAAACCTTGGTTGATCTGGTAAAACTCATCGCGCTTCAGTTGGGATCAGAAGTTTCAATGCAAGAACTTGCCACCAATCTTGGCATCAACGCCCGTACGGTAGAACGTTACCTGGATATCCTAGAGAAAAGCTTTGTGCTCATCGGCGTCGGAAGCCTGCGCCGAAATTTGCGCAATGAGGTGCGCGGCAAGAAAAAGTATTATTTTTATGATACCGGCGTCAGGAACGGAATCATCTCGCAATTTAATCGCCTGAGCGAGCGCAATGATACGGGCGCGCTCTGGGAAAATTATCTTTTCATCGAGCGTCTCAAGAAACGCTCATACCATAACATTCACGCCAACCATTATTTTTGGCGCACGTACGAACAACAGGAGATAGATTATATTGAAGAGCGCGAGGGCAAGTTGTTTGCTTACGAATTCAAATGGAATCAAGCCAGCGCGAAAGCGCCGGTGAAATTTTTAGAAGCTTATCCGAACTCGGAGTTTACTGTCATCACTAAGGATAACTATATAGAATTTGTTGTTTAGACACAGTCTAGACTTTCAAATCATTCTGCCGAAGCAATTAAAGCCGAGATCCTCCGAAATAGAGAGATCTATGAAACCAAGATGCAACAAGGGTTTACCAGAATACAGCTCGTGCCGGTGGCCCTGCCCATTGCCAGCCTCACTAGAGTGTACAAAGAACAGTTTTTACGGCACCACCGCGAAGGCAGACTATTCTATCCGCCCGAAAGTCCGAGCGACCCGCCGCAACCCATACTGCCAAGCGAGTTTGACGAACAAAACCCATTCTATGTCTGGGACACATGGAACACTGCCGATACTGATGATGATATTAACAAAAATTTAAAGTATTATCCGGATAGGTTTGATCAATCCAACCCGGGAGGCCTAACCAAAAAAGAACTTCTGCGACAATTAGCGCGCACCCCTTTCTCGGGCTGGACCATTGAGCTCTTGGAAGACACCACCCACATCCAGCGTCAAGGCAAGGGCAGAACTAAAGGCGGAAGAAAACAGTTGGAAACCAACCTTACCCCCATACAATACAAAAAAAAACTCGCCACCGACCCGGCTTACAACCATGAAGACGGACAAATCATTGAGAGTTATTTGATCCATAAAATTCACAATCTCCACACCAAAAACCAAGTAACTGACGATTACAAGGGTCACGGGAGCGTTAACTGGCTCATTGGCAATTATCATCCGTCGTCGGGTTATCTGCCGGACTCCTACCGGTTCGCGGACAGCAAAATCTGCTGTTTTTCCAGCAGTAACTATGAGATGCAGGTGCAACACGGAGTAGCCAACAAATACTGGGTTGCCTCCATCAACGCCGATCCCATGTTTTTTGTGGTATCCATGGAAATACCGGGCGAACCAACTGCTGAAAAAATTAAGAAAAGGGAAGTCAGGGAAAACATCGGGTTTATTTTTGGCAGTTTTGCCGTTGGCGAGGATGGAGAACTCGCCGTTATGCTGAACGGACTTTATTACGCGCCCGGCATTGAGGATAGCCGGCAGGTCACTCGTGTTGCGTCAAAACTCCGCTAAATTAAGCGACATTTGTCGTTCATTTTTTTCAAAGTGTAATTTGTTGTTGGAAATTAGGCTAAATAGAGCTATTTTTTCAAATTGAGAAACTTGTAAAAT
>Ga0209211_10003092_pt1 | contig 27619 bp, 13 predicted proteins | sample RifGroA2_FD_183992 | JGI IMG/M metagenome (GOLD analysis project Ga0209211, IMG submission 183992) | Groundwater microbial communities from Rifle, Colorado, USA - Groundwater A2 (SPAdes) (version 2) | ecosystem: Environmental > Aquatic > Deep subsurface > Groundwater | place: Rifle, Colorado...
AGCGCGCGGCTGAAAAAGGGGTTAGCGCTTTTTTGGGCCGTGCTGGTGATAGCCTGCTTCATTCATTCCATGTGGTTTAATAAAATCCTTTCCGCTTTGGGCCGGTAAATCGCATGCTTAATATTTTCTTGGGAATAATCGTTTTTCATTGCGCCCGCTGTATCGGGCAGAAAATCCTCCGGCTTTTCCGCTTGCCGCTCGAGCCTGACGAGGCCTTCGTATTCGCATCGGGAATAGGCTTCGGGCTTATGGCCTACTCGGTGCTGCTTTTGGGCCTGGCCGGGTGTTTGAACGTCTGGTCTTTGCGGATTTTGACCGCCGCCGCGTTTGTTTTATGCCTCCCCTCATTTCGGAGCGACTGCAAAGATTTTTTTAAGGCCGTTGCCTGCTGGAAATGGCGTCCGGGATTTGCGGGCCTGCTTATTTGTATCGCTTCCGGCGCGGCGTGTCTTGCTTTGCTGGCCGGAATTCTCGCGCCCGAAACCGCCAATGATTCCCTTTGCTATCACCTGCATCTGGCCAAAATATTTCTGAAAGAACACCGTATCGGGTATTTGCCGCTGGAATTCAACTCGCTTTTTCCGCTTCTTATGGAAATGCTGGACACTTTGGCGTTGGGTTTGGGTATCCCGGGGGGGCATCCTTTTTGGGGCGGCATGATTCTTGCTAAATTTCTCCACGCGGCCATGGGCCTTATCGGCGCGGCGGCTATTTTGTCCTTCGTACGGCGCTATGCGCGGACGGAATGGGCATGGGCCGGAGCGCTTCTTTGGCTGACCACGCCGCTGGTGGTGAACCAGATGGGCACGACTTATGTGGATGTGGCGCTGGCGGTGTATTGTCTCCTTGGGCTACTGGCGCTGTTTCGGTGGTTTGACAGCTTGAAATCCGCCTGGCTGGTTTTGTCGGGAGCTTTTCTGGGATTGGCCATGAGCATTAAATATTTGGCTGCGATTGTGATTCTGGGTGCGTCGGCGGCCGTATTGTGGAATTTTTTGACCCGTTCCGGTAAAAAAGAAATTTTGCGGGGCGCATTTTATTTTGGCGCTGCGATTTTTCTGACCGGGGGATTTTGGTATTTGCGCTCGTATCTGGAGCTGGGGAATCCTGTTTATCCTTACTTTTACCAGGTGTTCAAATCCGGAGATCCGACCATTCACTACAATGATATCGGTGTCCCACGGACATTGTTATCCTTTCTCATGCTGCCCTGGACCATTACCATGCATCCCGAAATTTTCGAAGGATATGGCGTGCAAATAGGCCCGGCGGTTTTGGCCTTGCTGCCGGCCGCTTTGGTTGCCGGCCGTAAAAAAATCCCCCATCCCGGCTTTTTCATCTTTTTCTCGTTCTTTTATCTAACCGCCTGGTTTTTTCTGGGGCAGAGCATGCGTTTCTTTCTTCCGCTTCTGCCTATTCTTCTTATCGTGATCGCGATAGGACTGTCAGAATCTGATGATAAAGGTGGACGGCCTTTCCAAATCGGTGCAGGCGGTTTGCGTTTTTTGCTGGTCTTGATTTTCTTTATTCATGCCGGTCTCAGCCTTTACCATTACCGCCATGATTTTCGAGTGGCCCTCGGGTTAGAATCGCGGCCGCGCTATATGGACAGGGTGGAGCGCAGTTACGGAGTTGCGGCATGGGTGAATGAAAATCTTCCGCCCCAGGCAAAAATCCTTTGCGCCGATGAAAGTCATCTTTATTACTACAACCGCACCGTGGCCAGGGAAATCGTCTATTCCATGCGCACGGGTTATGGAAATAAAGTACAATCGCTGGCTGAGGCAGCGGAGTGGTTCAAAAGGGAAGGGTTCACGCATCTTTTGATTTCAGAAGGCCAATTCAAGGATGCCTGGAAGAATGATCCTCCTTTTCGCATCACCCGATTAGTGCATGAAAGGGAAAATGAACTTGCCCTTTATTTCGACGCTATCTATACTAAGCGCTTCAGAGCGCCGGACGGCACCGAGGTTTCATACAATCTTTACCGGTTTAAATGATAAACGGCTGATGACGCAAAGACCTTGTTGCTTCGCTACGCTCCGTGCGGCTGTTTCTAGTCGAGCGGCCTAGGCAGAAACAGCCGTACTCGCTGCGCAATGCCGCTCGCTTCGGGCTGGAAGCTCGCGTCATTACAGCCGCTACGCAATCAAGGTCTTTGCGGTATGCCCGATAAACAAGTGTCATCGTTCTTGTGAATTGAGTCTAAAGTCAAATTTATGAAAATAGCGCTGATTGATCTCAAGGAAAGCCGCACGGGCTGCAACAACAAGGACAAGGCCGGCACTTTCGGCAATGCCTCCCACGGCGAGGACATTATCTCGCGCCTTTACGCCCTTCTTAAATGGAGCAATGTGGACATGCCCGTGGTCCATTTCGGGTACATGGCCGCCATTTTCCGCCAGCGCGGGCACGAGGTTGCGTTTTACGACGGCGTTCCGAAAGAGGAGGACATGGTCATTCTGGCCTCAAGCATTGTGGGCTATGATGAGGAAATCGCTTTCGCCAAGTCCATCAAACAGCCGGGCAGAAAAATCGGATTTATCAGCGCTTTCGCGAGCGTGAAGCCCGAGCTTTTTCTTGAGGCCGCGGATTTTGTTATCAAGGGCGAGCCGGAATGGGCGTCCATCCAAATCGCCAAGGGGGAATTAAACCCCGAAGGCGTGGTTGAAAGCCCGCTGATCCAGGACATTGAGAGCCTGCCTTTTCCGGATTGGGATGGATTTCCCATTCAGCGCTACGGCTATTTTCCGATTTTGAAAAAAAAGCCGCTTTTATCCATTCTCACCAGCCGCGGATGCAGTTTTGACTGCAGTTATTGCCCGTACATGGTGATACAGACGGAAAAGTGGCGGTCGCGGAGCGCCAAGCACACGGTGGATGAAATAGAATATTTGCAGAAAAAATACGGCGTCCGAAGCCTTGCTTTCCGCGACATTATGTACACGCAGAACAAAAAAAGGGCGCGCGAAATTTCCGAAGAAATTATAAAGCGCGGCATCAAGGTCGAGTGGAGCTGCGAGACGCGGGCGGATTGCCTGGATGAACCCATGCTTGAGCTCATGTACCGCTCCGGTCTCCGGGTGATTCATCTCGGGATCGAATCCCCGCGCGATGAAATTGTCAAAAAGTCGGGCCGTATTCCCATCAAGGAAACCCAGCAGGAAAAAGTCGTGCGCATGGCAGAAAAAATCGGGATCAAAATCATTGGTTTTTTTATCCTTGGATTTATCGATGACACGGCGGAATCCATGCAGGGCACCATCGAGTACGCCAAGCATCTCAACACGCCCTTGGCGCAATTTGACGTGATGACGCCGTATCCGGGCACCAAGTTTTTCACCCAGATTTCCGACCGCATTCAAAATCACGACTGGAAACTCTACACCACGCATCACCCCGTGGTGAAACTGGATCACGTCACGCATGATCAGGTGCTTGAATTCAAGAACCGGGCGTATCGTGAGTATTATTTCCGCCCCTCATGGATGGCCAAATACGGATTCAAACTGCTGTTCGCGTGAAAAACAGGTTTCGACAATGATCGCTGTTACCGGCGCCACGGGATTTTTGGGATTGAATCTGATCCGCGCCCTTGAAAAGAGAGGGAAGCGTTTCCTCTGCGTGGTACGCCCGGCCTCGCCTAGAATTTCCCGTCTGAGCGTTCCTCCCGATCATATCCGTGAAACGGCCTTTGAAAACGCGGATGAATTGCGCGCGGCGTTCAAGGGAGTGGAAACCGTGATTCACAGCCTGGGATTGATCAACGGAACCGAAGAGGCCTTGCGGCGCGCCAATATTGACTACACCCGCCGCGTGGTGGATGCGGCCCGTGCCGCGGGCGTGTCCCGTTTTATTTTTGTCAGTTCCGTGGCGGCCATAAGGCGGCACGGAACTTACGGGGAAACCAAGTTTCAGGCCGAAGAAATTGTCCGGCTTTCCGGCATCCCTTACATCATTTTCCGGCCCGCCTATATTTACGGCCGCGGCGATGAGAATAACACGGGCCTTATGATTAACACCTTGAAGCGGTTTCCGCTTATCCCGCTTCTTGGCGGCGGCAGTTTCTGTCTTCAGCCTGTTTACGTGGAGGATGTGGTTTCTCTTTTGATTCAAGCCGTGGAAAGGCCCCTTCCCAACAAGATTTACAACGTGGCCGGCCCCCGGCAAATCGCGCTCCGGGACATGCTGGAGCTATTGGCTCAAGGATTGGGGCTGAAGCGCGTCTTTGTCCCCATTCCCTTGAAGCCGGTACAGGCACTGTTCCGCGTTTACATAAAAATTTTCAAAAATACCAGGCTGCCGGCCAAACAAATCCTCGAACTCGACAAGCACGAGGCCTTTGACATCACGCAGACCTCAAGGGATTTTGTTTTCGCGCCCGTTGAATTCCGGGAAGGCGTTAAAAGGATGTTTGAATCATGTGCGGTATAGCCGGATTTTTTTCATTCAAAAATCAGCCCGCGGATGAAGCCCTGCTCAAACGCATGAACCGGCTCATGACGCACCGCGGGCCGGACGCGGAAGGGTATTACCGTCACCGGCACTTCGGTTTTGCCATGCGCCGCCTCAAGGTCATTGACCTTTCCACCGGCGACCAGCCCATCCATAATCAGAATAAGTCCAGGTGGATTGTTTTTAACGGCGAGATTTACAATTACCGCGAGCTGCGCGAAAATCTGGAGCGCCAAGGCCGGCCCTTTTACACGCATTCCGACACGGAAGTGATTCTCAGCCAATATGAGGCGAGCGGTCCGGCATGCGTTCAATCATTGGCCGGCATGTTCGCGTTCGCGATTTATGATGAAAAAGAAGATTCCCTTTTTATCGCGCGCGACAGGCTGGGCGTCAAACCTCTTTTCTACCACGAAAGCCCCGAAGGCCTCACCTTTGCCTCGGAAATCAAACCCATTCTTGAATGCCCCTGGGTGAAAAAGCGGATTGATTTGCAGGCGGTCACGCATTACCTGTCCCTCAATTATTTGCCGCATCCCTGGACCCCTTTTGAAGGGATCAAACAGCTCCCGCCCGGCTGCTGGATGAAAGTGACGCAAGGTCGCGTGGAAATCCAACCGTTTTGGGAAGTCCCTCTGGAAACCCCGGTCGAAGAATCGGAAGAAACCGCCCTGAAAAAAATCGAGGAACTTCTGCACCGTTCCATGGAACGCCGTTTGATCGCGGACGTGCCCATAGGTGCTTTCTTAAGCGGCGGCGTTGACTCGAGCACGCTCGTGGCCTTGATGAAGGAACACAAACAGGGCGTGATCAAAACCTTTTCTGTCGGCTTTGACGACCCCGCGTATGACGAGACGCCTTACGCGGAGGGAATCGCCAAATATTTCGGGACCGAGCATTATGAAATCACGTGCAAGGCGGAGGATGTGGAGCAGAATCTTCCGCGCATTGCCTGGGTCGCGGACAGCCTTTTGGCGGATCAGGCCGCGCTGCCTTTGTACCTTGTGTCCCGGCTGGCCAAACAGCATGTGACCGTGTCCCTTTCCGGCGACGGCGGGGATGAGGTGTTTGTGGGCTACGAAACTTTCAAAGCGGACCAGCTTCACGCGCTTTATTCCCGGATGCCGGCCTTTTTGCGGAAGGGAGTGATCGAACCCTGGGTGCGGGGCATGCAGGCCACGGAAGGAAAGCTCAGTTTTGATTACCGCGCCAAAAAATTCATTCAGGCCGGGGATTTTTCGCCCGAAAAGGCGCATTACTGGTGGCGCACTATTTTCACGGATGAGGAAAAAAGAGCTTTACTGCGCCCGGAGATTTTAGGAAAAATCGCCGAAATCGACGCCTTTCCTCTCTATGACGAGTATTTCAAAAAATCAGCCAACCTGGATTATCCGTCCCGCTGTTTATACGCGGATCTCAAGGTATGGCTTGCGGGCAACAATCTTTACAAAGTGGACACCATGACTATGGCCCACGGTCTTGAGGCGCGCGTTCCTTTTCTTGACCACGAATTGGTGGAATATGTGTCACGGCTGCCGTTTGGTTTGAAATTCAAGGGAAGGATGCTGAAATACCTGCAGAAAAAACTGATGCGCGGCCGGCTGCCGGAGGCCACGCTTACCCGCAAAAAAGCGGGTTGGCACGCGCCTATTGCCGGTTGGTTTCGCGGGCCCTTGAGGCCATATCTGGAAAAGACCTTGTCCCGCGACCACGCTGTGCTTGACGGTATTTTGGAGCGGACCCAGGTCAGGAAAATTCTGGCGGAACATTTTGAGGCCCGACAAAACCACAGCTTTAAAATCTGGGGGCTGCTTATCCTTCATCACTGGGCAGACCAATTTTTCGGGCAGGCCGCGAGGCCCGAGCCCCTTTCGGAGGAAATTTGCAGGTGACTACGGACGTTAAGTTCGAAGAGATAAAGAACAAAACGTATTATCCGCTGCTTCAGCCGGCCTCACGTGATTTTCTGCAAAGCTTGTATACTAAATACCATTTCACGTTTCAGGAATTTCGCTGGCTTACGGAAGCCGCACGGGATTTGGAGATGTGGGGGGGTGACGGCATCGCGCAGTTTTGGGCACGGATAGAAGAAGGTGTCCCTCGTGCTACCGCCTCCAACGACAACCGGGCCCGAAAACGTGATTTGCTCAGGCTTTGCCGCGAAGAATTCCTAAAGTTGCAACGCGCACCGAAAGATTACGCGGCCCCCGTAGGAGGCCTGACCAAGCCCAAACGTGCGCCGCTGCGCGCCATGAGCGAAGATTCGGAGAAAAAAATACACGGGGATTGTCCGGTGGCCTCGCCCGAAACCGTTTGCTGCAATCTAAAAACCATCGATGCCGTTGAAAACTGCGTATTCGGCTGCAGTTATTGCACCATTCAAACCTTTTACGGCAGCGAAGCTGTGTTTGATTCCAAATTCCGGGAAAAACTCGAACGGATAGAAATCGATCCCGGCCGTTTTTATCATTTCGGGACCGGTCAATCATCCGATTCCCTGGTGTGGGGCAACAGGCAGGGCATCCTCGATGACCTGTGCGGATTCGCCCGCAAGCATCCCAATATCCTTCTTGAGTTTAAAACCAAATCCGATCAAGTGCGCTATTTCCTTGAAAACGAGGTTCCGGAAAATGTGGTGTGCAGTTGGAGCCTGAATCCTCAGGCGGTGATAGAAAATGAGGAGCATTTCACGGCCGCTCTTGAGGCCAGGCTCGCGGCAGCCCGCAAGGTCGCGGACCGCGGCATTGCCGTCGCATTCCACTTTCATCCCATCGTTTATTTTGAAGGATGGGAGGCCGATTACCGCGCGCTTGCCGAAAGGGTCCAATCGGCCTTTCAGCCGGATGAAGTGCTCTTCATATCTTTCGGCTCCGTGACCTTTATCAAACCGGTGATGCAGCAAATCCGCAAAAGGGGAGAGCCCACCAAAATCCTTCAAATGGAATTGGTTCCCACGGCCAAGGGCAAGTTGAGTTATCCGGCGGAAATCAAAGTGCGCCAATTCCGCTACATGGATGAGGTGTTCTGGCCCTGGAAGGAAAAGGTGTTCAGGTATCTCTGCATGGAATCGCCCGAAATTTGGGACGCGGTGTGGGGAGGGCATTACCCGGACAATGAAACGTTTGAAAAGGATTTTGGCGCAAAGACCATGCGGAAATTAAGCCAGACGGTTAAGCGTTTCGATATTTAGCTTAAAATTTTCCTTCCTCTATTCCGCCTAACTCTTTTATATCCAAAGAGATACAGTAAGACAATTCTTTCCTATATAGTTTAGCCCCTGCATATTAAAGTTAATTTTTTGTGATATAATTTAATAGGTTTAAAAAGTATTAAATAATTAGGGCATTTACCTATACTTTTTAGCATGATATAGCAAAAGCATTGTTTTTATAGCAAAGGAGAATAGTATTTTGTTAGCATGGTGCCGTAATTCCTGCTGGATGAAATCAGCCTTATGGCTCAATGTCTTCGTGTTTGGATTGAGCAATTTGGGTTGGACACAGGTACCGCTTGAGACCGCTCCCGCCACACGTTTGGCAGTATCCATACCCCTTGAGGTTAAAATTCCATACCAATTGGGAAGCCTTCAATCGATCCGGCTCTTTCCTAAAGCTGACCGCTTCATTATTTTCATTCAAGACGCTCACGCCGTTTTGGATGCCCAGAATCACATGCAAAGGTTGATAAAGTATTTTCAGAAAGAATATGGGATTGATCTTGTTTTTTTTGAGGGTGGCAAAGGAAAACTTGACCCGATGTTGTTTCGGGCTTTTCCGGATGAGGCCGTGAAAAAGAAAGTATTCAAGGGGTATTTGGAAAAGGGAGAACTGACCGGCACGGAATCAGCCGCTGTCATGAACCCGGTTGAGGCCCGCTTTTACGGGATTGAGGACTGGGAACTGTACAAAAGAAATTATTTCGCGTATTTACGAGCGGCCCGGAATAAGGAAACCATTTTTATAGAGCTTTCTCGATTGAAGAACCGGCTTGATGATCAGCGCCGTGAAGTTTATTCGGAGAGCCTGAATACTTATCATCAAAAATTGATGGCCTTCCGGGAAGAGCAATCTGATCTTCTGCAGCTTTTGATGTATCTGAAAGACCTCAAAAGGACAAGGGAGGAACTTGTCAAATATCCCCAACTTTCCAAGCTTTTTGACGCCTTAGACCAGCGGCGGCTGGCGGATGAGAAGGAAATGGATGCTTCAATCAGGCGTCTTGCCCAAAAGTTCAAGAAACGCAATCAAAGCAAGTTTTCCAGAAAAAAACTTATGGCATTCAACAGCAAGTATCAAAGTTTTGTGACCGGAAGCCTGGAGGGGGCGCGTTTTCTCAAATTTCTTATAAATACGTCAAAAAGGTTCGGCAAGCCGATGCCTCTTTCCCCGGCTATGCAAGAATTATTAACTCAGCGCCAAACGCTTTCAAGTATCAAGGGAACGGGGCTTTTTGATGACCTCGAGAAACTTTTGGCTTCCATTGAGGAGACATTGATAACCAGCCCGGGGGAAAGAGAAATTGCGGAAAAGTATAAAAAAATTATTCTTCTGAAAGACCTGGCTTCGCTGGAAGTCGATCACGATCAACTGGCAAAGTACACGCAATATGCCCCGGATTATAATGCGCTTCTTTCCAAGCCCGCCCTTCTTGATCCGGCTGTCGAGTTTTACCGGTGTGCCCTTGACCGCGATAGGGCCCTTCACCGGAACCTTATGGCCGGCCTTATGAAGGAGAATGCCCGCGCGGCTGTGGTGGTGGCGGGCGGTTTCCATACCAAAGGCCTGGAAACGGCCTTAACCGCCGACGGCGTTTCGTATGCCATGATCACTCCGAGGATCACGTCATTGCGGGGGCACGAACATTACCATGAAATCATGCAGGGAAAACTCTCGTTCAAGGATTATCTGCGGAGTTCGTTTTACGATGCCTTTGCCAGGGATGCGGCACTCAAGCTGGTCGCGGGGCTGAATGAGCCCGATTTCCGGCATGTTTTAAAACTTTGGCGGGACCGCATCATCAGAAAGCTTGCTGAAAAGGGGCAGGCCGGCAAAGCCGGTGAATACACCCGTTATATTGACCTTTTAATCAAAAGCTACATGGATAAATTCGGCACCGATAAAATCGCATCGAATAATAAAGAACAAATATGGGAAAATGTCCGGAAAGAGATCGGAGAATTGCGCCAAAATGCCTTGGAACGCGCGAAGAAACGGTTCGAATTCCAATTGCGGGAACTTCTCCGGGGGATGCGCGGCTTGACAGAGCTGAGACAGCTTGATTCAGATGACGTATCAGAGCTGATAACGAAGATTAACCGGGAAAGTCCCGGAGCTTTGAGTCCTGCGCAAACGCGGCTTGCCCGGGGACTCAACGCATCTGATCAAAAGTTTCTCGTTGACTTGGTTCAGGACAATTTGGAGCTGCCAGAGCCCGCGGCGGCCGTTGCGGCCTCTCTGGGCGAAGAAAAGGTGTTTGGACTTAAACAGACTCCTGAGGGCATAAGTGTGCTTAACCCGGATCAAGGTATCAGATCAGACACGCTGAATCATCTGGAAAGTTTCTTTTCTGATGCCAACTATGAGAATTACGGTTTATCCGATTTTTGGCAGGGGCTGGAAAGGGCGGTAGTTGTCCCCGAGGAAGAAGTGATGGAGATTCAGGGGAATACCTTAACTCTATCGGAGTCCAGCCTGGATTATGGGGGGGACAGGCAAGGCAGGGAGAAGAAACTGAGGGACCTTTTGTTCATCAACAGTCCGCAGGCTCAAAATCTAAGGGTATCGCTGATCAAGCAAGAAGGCCTTGACCTGTCAGATGACGAAGCCCAGGCCCTGGCTATTGCGCTTCGCCATATCAATGGGCGTTTTTTCAACATCTGGAATTATGGAATTCCTATTGAAGAGTCAAGAGGTCTGGATGAGGCGAAGATCAAGGCATTGGCATTCGAACGTTTGGCAGCTGAGTTGTCGGGAGACCCGTCCGCATTGCCGTACTACCTCCGGAACCATTCTGAGGCATTGGCCCGGGCGATTCGGAAAATGGACGCAGGCCGGTTGAGCAACATCCTCAAATCCGTGGAAGGTTATTTTTGGTTTCGCCAGCGGTTTAATCAAGCTGTAACGAGAATGGAATCAAGTGCGACCCAAAATTTAACGCGGGCTGAGGAAGTTGCCCGGTATCGCAAGGATATGTTTGGATTTATCAGCCTCATAGAACAGGATAGCGGGCATTTGAAGGAATGGAATGATTTATTGTCGCAGATTGCCGAGCAGTTAGAGGAAGATAAGGTTTCAGGGGAAGATAAAAGCCCGGAAACCTTCCTTCAATTCATTGCGGAACACATTTTTTCAGGATTGGAAAAGCTGCCTGAGGGGGGAAGGACTTTTGCGAATTATAAAAGGCTCATCATGGTTTTTTTTGAAGGATATCGGAAACTTCCCCCGGAGGTTCGTGGCTACTATCTGCAAGCAGCCGGAAAAGTGTTTGAGTCTTTTGACGGGGATGAATCCCTTTTTTGGGATGAGCTCGGGTTGATACGCCAGATGATGCTTTCGGAGTATCAAAAGACAACGGATTTGGAAACCTTTTCGCAATTATTTAACTCATATCGTCTTGAAAAGTATCCGGCCCCGGCCGAATGCCTTCATTTTCTCCAGGTACACGCGCTTTTGCTTGAACACGGCCTTGTGCTTTACCATTCGCTTGAGGATTACATTGGCGCGCAAACCTCGGGGAGCCAAGCGCTCAAAATTTTGCCGGTTTTTATCAAGACCGGGGACGGAAAATGGGTTTTGTCCGTCGCGGATGCCGGTGAAGAGGAGGTTTTAAGGCAGTTCACGGCATGGCTTGAGGGAGTGACCCAAAGGGCAGTGACCTATGAAAAAACAGGAGCGCGGCAAACGACAGCCGAATTGCGGCTAGGACCTAAACAGATTCAACCCCAACCGGTCCCGGCGTTTCAGGTTGATCTGGTTCGCGCGCAGGCTGACTCCAACTTTCGCCAGCGGACCAATAGGAAGACGGCCGCAACCCGGGCACTGGCGAAACCCCAGGATGCCTTTCACTCTCTCGGCATCTTGGCGAAAGTCCGTGAATTTTATGACGCGGCTCAAAACCGCGGAGACGAAACCATTGATCTTCGTGATTTGACGGATTTGGGAAAACTTTACGACGGGAGACCCTCGGCTGGTTTTTTTGAGCAGGCGGAGGCAAGGATAGAGGCGGAACATGCCAACGCACAGTCGCGGATAGACACTAGAAAGAAATCACATCCCGGCGATCGCGGCGAGCAGGCAAATTATGACAAAAGTTATCTGAATGCCTTGCTGAATCTGGGAAAAATCCTCCTCGAGTCTGGATTGCATGAGGACGGTGAACGGGTGCTGAACAAAGCCTATCTTTATATGGAGGGGTTGTTTTATTTTCCCGGTGCCGGGGAGAGGCGCAACAGGGATCTCCTGATGCGGAACGCTGAATTACTGAATTTTGTGTTACAGATTTCCGGCCATTTGATAGTCAATGACAGGGCGGCGGGCGAAAATTATTTTAATTTTGCGGCAGGTTTTTCACCGGATGCTTTTGAGGGCCGTTACCGGCCTTTTGGACAGACAGCCGTTCATGAAATGGTCAGTCATTTATGGAAAAAATACCAAGAGGCACCGGATGCTCAAACTTTCGATCGCATGAAAAGAATCGTTGAGGCGTGGGAGACGAATGTGTCCCAGGATGTCAAGCTGACGGATGACACCTTCCCGCTTCTCGACCTGTATCGGGAAATCGCAGAAAATATTGCGGGCCAGGACGCGGGCTTTGCGTCTTTTTTAAGACAAAGGGTGGATGCGATTTATGTGGAATTATGGGAAAAAGAGTTGATAGGCCTGGACAGCAGACTCGCCTATACACGGCGCGAAAGAGCTCCGTCTAAGCAGGAAAGCGGCTTGCGATTTGCCTTGGCAGGTTATTTGAGGACCGTTCAAAAAAGCGACGAGCTCGAAATAGAGGGTCAAAAATACAATATTCATGATCTCGGCTATTACCGCGTCAGCAATATCCGGCAGACGGAGGGCGGCGTGATCGTGACTTACAGAATACGGGCGGGTGCCGGTGCGTTTGTGAATTACGAGCTAACCGTCCCTCAGGAGCAATTGGATAAAATGACCCCGGCTATTTTCGGGGAGGCGAAACCGGCGGATTATCTCGGGTTTTTATGGACGTATTGGGTGAATGAGAACGCGCTATATTCAATGAGGGGAACTCCTTTCCGCGATGATACTTTTAATAAAGCAGATATGTTTGGGCGCAACTTTACGGATGTGGTACTCGAGGAAATCGTCGAACACCGGCCGGGACTCATGGCCACGGTTTTTCAGTCGCTTGAAAATGATTTATGGCCCAGCTATAAAAAACTGGAAATCATCAACCATATTTTTGATACCGTCGGTCACCGGATGGATGGTGCCGCAAAAGCCAGACTGTTTGAGCTTTGGCATGACACTCTGGAAAAGGTAAGCGAAGTCCAGCTTCGGATGAATCAGTTTGACCGTGTTTCTGAACCGCATAAACGGCAATGGAACCATCTGACGAGCGGATTGACAGGGGTTTATTTAGAGGAGATACGCAAATATTATGCGGCCCGCATCCGGCTCGCAACTGACCCGGCGGCAGAATTAAAAACAGCCGGAGAAGAGCTCCGAAAATTCGAAGAACGTTACGCCGAATATTCTGCTGCCCTGGCCGACAGGGGGTCCAACCTGGAAATTCCCGTTGAGATGCAGGTGGATGACAAAATGTATCAGGACGAGAAGTCCAGATCCAATGCCGCAAGACGAATGATGGACAGCTTGATGGAGCATTTGCCTTTTTCTCTTCGCATGATTGCCGAGGAAGAGGAAAAACGTGAAGAAGGGATGGCTTTGGTTATCCTGGATTCTTCCTATGTCCGGCTTAAATTTATGTCGGACATGCTGCGCAATCTTCCTCCGGGAACAGATGCCGGAGAGCTGACCGATCAGCTGGCGGCGCTTGCTGAGGCGGTGGCTGCCGGGATTCCCGGCAAATTCCAGCAGAACAATTACTGGACCAAGCCCCAAGACCAGAGGGATGAAGATAAAGAACCCGTCCTCTTGAATCATGCCCAGTATGGATACCAGGTGCTTGAGGAATCCATCCAAACGCTTATCCAAAGGGGTGCCTTGGATTTGGCCGGGGCTTTGATCGTTCAGCTGGAGAAAATTCGCGAAGGTTTTCACCGGCTGGAAAGTATCATTCAAAAAGAAAAGGATGAGGGCAGGGATGTGTCCACGCAGGCCAATCAATGGCGCATTAAACGCATCAATCGCCTGAAACAGGTTTTTTCCCGCGGCAAGATTTTGCTCACGCTGCAGCTTGCGCAAAAGCATTTTGACCAGGGCGAAGAGGAAACGGCCCGGGCTTTGGTCCGGTCCTTGATTCAGGATATGCGTTCCAAACCGAGGGATTTTACAGACCCGTACAAAATTTATTTCGCCATGGAATTGTCCGGCAAGCCCTGGCTGGCGGCCGAGTCTGAAACATGGTTTCAGTATCTTATTCATAATGTCAAACTCATCCACAAGGACCCGAAACAGCAGCTTAAGCAAAATGACGCGATTTATAATCTTTCGGACGCGATTCACCGGGCCGAGGGGTTGAGCCCAGAAACGAGACAAATCCTTCTCACCGGGCTGTTTGAAAGAATCCGGAAAGAAATGACACCCAGATCCTCCTCGCCGACCCGCGATGAAGAAGCCCAGTATCTCGCCCTTCAGGCCGTGAGTCTTTTCCGGATCTACGAAATCGTCCATGAAAGCGATCAGTATCCGGAACTCAAGACCGCGATTCTTGAACATTTTTATCAAAAGGTCCGGAGTTTCCGTTACGAGCAGGATATTATTGGCCGGCAAGGAAAATATGTTTTTGAAATTTTAAAACAGCTTGCCAGTATCACCGAAAAAACACATCCGGATCTGACGCAGGAAGACATGGTCAGGGCTGTTCTGGACGGTTTCCCGCCCAATGAAGAGGCACAGGGCCATTTGGGGACGCTGTTTCCGGAAGCTGTTCAGGATTATATCGGCCAGGTTGATCCTGTGCGCCTCATCAGTGAATATACGGGGGATAACCAGCAGAAGGCAATCGTGAGTTTCTACCGGCTGTTTGTTCTTAACAGAAAAACCGACGAGGCCTTCAAAGAGGCGGTGATGGCTAGGGTCAAGCAAGACTTGGAACAGGGAAAAGTGCCGGATGAGGCTTTTCTGGGACTGCTCAAAGCTTTTGTCCGGGCTGAGAATGAACAAACGACTACCGAAGCTTTAGAGGCAGCCACGAACCGCGCTTGGCAACATTATGATAGAAAAAAAAGGCAGGATATTTTTCCGACTTCCGGCGATTTTGCCGCGCATGCGCCGCTGACCATGTTTCTTTTTGAAAGCTTTAAATCGCTAGTCGAACAAGAATCCACGCGTATGGACATGAGGGCCCTCCTGCTGGACGCGCTCCTTAACACGGAATCGCATGAGGAAGCGGCCAAAGGGGCGGCTCTTTACCGTGACCTTTTGGTGCTTCCCAACCTCACGGATGACGAAAGGGAGCGTGTTTTTCTTAAAATGCTGGAATCCGGCGAGGAATTCTCGAAAAAAAGCAACATTCGTCTTGAAGAGGAGGGAATATGGAATGAATACCTGGAATCGTTCTATGCAAGCGAAATCCGTTATAACCGGTGGCAAGATTATACTCCGGAACAGCGGCAAGCTATGGAGAGCGAGGCTTATGCCAAGCGGAAACGCTTCTTGGAAAGGCTCACGGCCTTCATGCGCATCAAGAACGAATTCCGGAGAAAAGTTGAGAATATGCCTATGCGGCCTTCCGATCAGACCGCCAGGGACCGGAGTTTTGAAGCGATGAATAGTGTGTTTATGGGGATGCTTCACGAACCGCGGCTTGATGAAAACGGCGCTTTTGCCCGGGATTTTGGCCGCGCCATGGCTGAATTTGAAAAAGTTTTTGTTTCGCATGCGGCCTATGAATTCGCGGATTCATCGCGGCACGAGGCCGCGCAAGCCCAGGGATTACAAAAATATGTTTTTGAAGGAGACCCCTATGACCCAGCCAAGACGGATTTTTATACGGACCTGGCCATGCATGCCCTTCACGGCGCTTTGGATATAAGAGCCCAAAATTATTATGGTGCAATCTTGGAAAAAATCGAGAGCGGCGAATTGGACTCAGACCCGAATTTTACTCCGGAAATCCGGGAAGCTTATCAAAACCGCCCCGCCGTTGATGTGGGGCTGATTCGCGATTTGGCCATGCTCAACCGCTACCTGCGCCGGGCCCCCGAGCCCTATCTCTCCGATCCTCACAGCCCGTTTTACAAGATTTTTTTGATGAGATTTTCACGGCTGTCGCCCAAGAAACGGGAAAAAATTCTCGATGATTTCCGCAATGAAAAATTTCAAGATATTTTTTCCATGGAAGAACTGATGCGGAGACTTGCTGTCATAAACGGCGTCGGGGATATTAAATTAGGCCAAGTCTTGAGCACGCGGGGTGATTTGATCAAAAATGAAAAGGACCGTGTGGAGATGGCCAAACTCAAGGACAAGGTTCCGGCTGTTCCTTATGATGAAAGTGCTGAAACCCGCGAGGCCAGGCTGGAAAGGGAACGGCGTAGGGAAGAACCGCCTCCAACCATTCAGCAAGCTTTGAAAAACGCCTTTCCGGAAAGCCAGACCGTGGTGCTGACGGACATGCCGGGCAAGGGCATCAATGAGCAGGGCGAATGGGAAGATCCCGGCCTGCAAAGTCTGTCCTATCGGGAAGGCGTTGTGTTTTACCGTTTCTGGAAGGAGCCTATCGCCGTTGCATCCATCGGTCAGGCGCACCGGGCCGTGATTTGGGACGGCGAAAAATTTGTGGAAGTGATCGTAAAAGTGCTCAAACCCCATGCCCCGCAGGAAGTCAAGGAAGGCCGGCAGGCCTGGCTTTCCATTGCCGCTTACGTTGAGGCCAATCCCGAACGCTTTCCAGGAGTGGCCCATCCGACGCAGCACGTGAATACTATTTTTGATGAAATCGAGAAAGAGTTGAGATTCACGCTGGAAAGAGAGAACCTTGTGGAAATGGCCGGAATTGTGGACGGAGAGACGGTGCTTGTCCCGCGCGCTTATGAAGACGTAAGCCGTGATACCGTGCTCGTGATGGGGCGTGCCAAGGGTGTGCCTATCGGTAAAACCCCGAAAATGCTTCGCCGGCAGGTGGCTCAAAAATTTATCCGGACCATTTTAGATCAGATGTTTACAAAGGGTATGTATCACGCGGATCCCCATGACCGAAACGTGTTTACGGACGAAAACGGAGTTCTCACGCTCATCGATCTGGGCATGATAGGCCGTTTGGATGAGGCCGCGAAGAATAACTTTTTTGAGATCTTGTTCCGGGTCCAGCAGAAAGATACAGATAAAATTGTGGAGGCGCTCCGGAATATGGGAGTTTTTCCAGCGGATTTCGACGCGGAGCCCCTGAAACGCCAAATCGCGGAGATCATTTCCGATGAAGACAAAGGAACGGTTGCGCAAGCGACCTTGGCGCAGAAACTGGGGGCTACCGCAGTCTCTGAGGAGCAGGGCGAAGTGGTGCTGTCTTTTGGGGACTTGCAAATCAATCTTGGGGCTTTGGCCCGTACGGAGGGCGGGCGCGTGATTTTTAAGCCGGGCCTCACGGAAAAAGAAGTGGCGGCTTTCCGGTTTCCCCAGGAGCTCAAGGACAAATCAGCTATTTTGGCCAATTTGTTCAGGGAATCCCAAAAACCGGTTTCCAGGCAAATTCAGAAAATTTTTGAAACCGCGTCTAAAAACGGTTTAAACATTGACTCCAGTTACACCATAGCCATTAAAACAATCGTCACGGCCGAAGGCGTAACCCATCAGCTTGACCCTTCGCTTGACTGGATGAAGGAGTTTATTCCCATTATCCTTCCCTACATTTGGAAAAACACCACCTGGGACCAAAAAATGGAACTGATTGCGTCTTTGCCCGGCCAATTCGAGGTGGATGAACCCTTTATTAAAGCGGTGATACCCGTGATCTGGTCCCACTCTGACTGGGAAGAAAAGACAAAAATTCTGGCTATCCTCATGGGAAAGCTGGAAGCCGGAAATCTGGCCGCCATTGAGGGTTTTCAAGGGCTTGCGGAAGCGGCCAGGGGAGCGGAGCAGGGGGCTCAAGCCGGCGTCATGCAGGGAATCACGGCAGCTGTGCCGGGATTGTTGGCGACCTTTAACCAGTTGCTGAGCGCCGGGCCTGTGAGTACGGATCAAATTCAGGCAGAGATGAGGCGGGCCAATGGCCTGGCCAATATGCTGGCACAGATAAAGCAGGTTTTTCCCGAAATATTCCCGGAAGTTTGGAAAGCGACATCGGCCGAAGACAGGCAGGCTTTAGTCGGGCATCTTCTTACCAACCCGAGTTACTCGACAGCCGAGATCAGCGTGTATGTCAAACTTCTGATACAACATTCATCTCCCGAAGAATTGACAAACCTTTATCTCGGGTTGATGGGTGATAACGAGACCGCAAACAAACTATTTGAATGGATAGAAATGAGCGGACTAGAACCACAAGTGTTGAAAAGACAGGTGCTCTTGCTTTTTGGAGCTTCAGAGGAAGGCGGTACCGGAAGGCTGCAGGCCCAGTTGAATCGCCCGGAAATTCAACAACGCCTATTTCCTGTACTTTTTCAAACGGTTTGGCCGGTGATGAATCAGGAGGAACGTTTAGAACTATTCCGCCGGGCGGCGGTGCTTTTTAATACGAAGCAACTTAGACCGGTATTAAGCCGGGCAGTCGGACAGCTGTGGCCGCAGATGTCTAACGATGAAAAGGTACAGATGATAAGCGCGTCATTATCGCTTGCTTTCCATTTCCCGGCCCTGACCGCGTCGCTCGCGGGAGCGTTCTGGCGGCAAACCTCGTTGAGCGATAAATTCCGACTTGTTGGCCGAACTTTCATTTATATGCTTTCCGGCGCCGGCCGCCGGAAAGAAGTTGAGGTTCCGGAAGGGGAGGCCCCTCTGCCGCCTGAGGAAGAGGCTGCGGTTCTGCCTGTCCCGGCAAGCATCGGCACCGGCTATTATCAGGCCGCTTATGACCACACGCCCGTCAGCCCGTCTCCGGAGCGATACCGGGACCTTGAAGCTTTGCTGGATGAACGGGTGGAAACTCTGGATGATATTGAGATGGTGCGCAGCCTTCTTGAAGAATTTTCTCCCTTGGGACGTTTTCTTGTCCGCGGCCAGAAAGAAAGAGACATTCCGCTCACCATGGATATGGGATCCAACGCCTTTGGGAACATGTTTGACAATTTATTTGACCGCAACAACAAACGCGTGCTTTGGATAGGTTTTTCGCCCGGACTTTCAGTCCGCCAAGTTTTACACCATGTGATTCATGAGCTGGTGCATTCGCTTCCTTTGATTGAGGGCATTGAATACCCGCAATTCACCGCGGCTGAAATCCAGGCGGCTACGGAGGATGAGCTTGCCGATAGAATTCTTGACACGTATGCGCGGGAGGAGGCCTTGGCATTTTCCTCTAATATTCAGCTTTATGACGAACTTTTAAGCCGTTTCCCGCAGCCTGAAGATGAGGGAAAGGAGGTCGGTTGGGAGGATGTATGGAGGCCGGGTACGGGCGAAGGCGGTAAAGTTGGTGCGGGCGTGATTCGGTTATGGAAGAAAACAATCGAAGAAGAGGGTTTTGAAGGGTTTGTCGCCAAAATCCGTCAGCACTATCCCCCTTTCGATCCGGATTTTCCAGAGGGAAGTTATGATGCCGCGGCAAGGGAAACAGCGCATGCGCTCAAGGAAAATCAGGATGATTTGGCCGGGCTTGAGGATAAAAACTGGGCGAGAAAATCAAAATTGGCCAAAAAATTGCGCGCGCTCAATAAATTGTCGGCTGTCTCTGCTTTGCTCCGTGCCGTTCAAAATCCCGGGCAGAAGCCCTTGATGGACAAGGAAACCTTGCGCCGCTTAAGCCGTACCGATGAATTGGATAAATTTGTCAGCGATATGGTGGATGACTTGGAACCGGAGGATTTTCCCCAGCTGGTGGAGATTCTGCCCATGGATCGCGTTGTGCCCGGACCGATGGCGGACTTGCTCCGGCAGGTCGCTGGTTCGAGCGCCGCGCAGGATGTCCTTGGAAAACTGGCGCCGTTGAATCAGCCGGCCACCCGGGAAGCGGCGAAAAGTCTGGTGGTGAGTGAAACGCGCAAGGCGTTGAATATCATTCTGGGCAAAACAGGGGATGCTCCCATCGAGGAAACTCTGCAATCAGCCTTGGCCAATGCCCCAAGATCGATGAGCCTGTCCTTGGGACCAACGGGCCTGAACGCTCAATTCGATGAGCCAGAGACTCCTGAGTCCTCCGGCGCCTCGTTGGGAACAGGGGCAAAGGGGCTGGCGTTTTTGACGGATGTGTCGGAGGTCGGCGAAATTATACGATTGCTGGAAAACGATGGCGGGGATACGGAGGCGGCTTTGAACCGGGTGGAAGAGATTTATAGGGAAAGTTACCGGGCAAGACTTGAACAGATAGGCCGTGAAATAAAACAAGGCGAAGACGATTATCTGGAGGCCCTGAGAAAAACGGATGACATTATCGCGGAAATTTTATCGGGAAAAGCACAGCGGGAATTTGAAAAGCAGTTTGATTTTTTGATGCGGCAAAATATTGTTTCCTATGAGTCGGTGGCGGAATTGTTCAGGAGTCTCCAAGTATTCGTGATTGTCGGCACAGGCGAGGTGATGGATGCCGCTTTGGGCCGGGTGCAGGAAAAGATCAAGCAGGAGAACTTGCAGTCAGTCGGGAATCGCCTTGATGTGAGCATTAAGCATGAGTTGAGCCTTGTGGCGAATGGGCCACACAGGAGACTGCCGTTCGGCACGACCTATGACCGTCAGCATCCCGAGCTGATAGAACTTCTTAAAGAGGTGCTGCATAGCTCCGGGGATGTCACGGATGTTCTAGACTCGCCTATCCATATTCTGCATGGCACCGGCAAGGCGCCGGGCAGGGGCGTTTTAAGCGGCTGGCCCGTGCCGGTCATTCCGTGGCTTTTTAAAACCGGCAAGCCCCTGGAGAAGTCGAGGTATTATGCGGTCACAACTAGCGAGATTGGAATAACCCCGGGTAAGAACCAATCCAATCTCCATCTTATTTTTGCCTTGGTGAATCAACTCAATAACGCGCAGGCAAAAGAGTTGGCGCTCAAGGCGGTATTGCTGATGATGCTCGTGCTTCCCGAATTTGAAAAAGAGCTGGATGAGGCCATGGGGAAGCAAAAAGGAAAAATAGCGGGTGACCCCGCGCTTCTGCTGCAGGATTTTCTTTCCCGTAAGAACATGGGTTACCTTGCGCCATGGTTTGCTTTAGGCCCTGATGGATCCCTGTCCCTTCAGGTGTCCAGCTTTATAGCCTCCCTTGTCGGCGAAGAGGCCGCGAAAGAAAAGGTCCAGGTTGCCGCTTAAGGATTCATGCCTCCCGCCTTTGCCAGGGCCATTCCGAGTTTCAAATTCTGCGGCCTTTTTTTTGTCCGGATCGTTGGATTGACAAAGCCTGGATGAACAGATACATTAACATCTCACAAATCACAAACCTCAATGCATCTTGACTGGCTTGAATCCTATCTTTCGCGCATGGAGAAGTGTCCCCTTTGCTCGGGCACGGATTGGCGGCTTTTATATCCTCTCGGCGTTTTGCGGGTCCATCGCTGCAAAACTTGTTCGATGATGTTTCTGAATCCTTACCTTTCCCCTCAGGGCATGGAAAAAATATTTTCCTCACCGGAATTATTAACCAAAGTCAGCGCATTCTTTGCGGATTATTGCGGCGAGGAAACCTGGATCACCCCAAGAACGCGCCAGGCTTATGAAAAAGTGCTTGATGAAGCGCTAAGACATGCTCCCCAGCGCGGGAAACTTATGGATATCGGATGCGGGCAGGGGGCTTTTCTCAAAGTCGCGAAGGACCAGGGGTGGGAGCCATTCGGGATAGAACCGAATTGCAGCAAAGCGGCTGAGCTTGAAAACGAACACGGGATCAAGATTTTTCAGGAAGATTTTTTAAAAGCCGTTGTCCCGGAAAACGAGTATGAAGTGGTTTCTTCCTGGGATTTTATCGAGCATTTGCCTGACCCATCCGGATTGGTTAAGCGTGCGCGCGCCATGCTCAAACAGGGGGGCCTGTTTCTCGTGGCAACCCCCAATCACCGGAGCTTTTTGGATTGGTCGGCTATGTTGGCCTGGCGCCTGAGTTTTGAAAAATTCACCTATGCGTTGAGCAAATTGTACACGGTGGATCATACGCTTTATTTCACGGATGCCACCCTTTGCGAACTGTTGAGAAGGGATGGATTTGAAATCCTCGGCAAAGTCAAAGTCAACACCGACCTTAGCCGGTACGCCATGGGGCCGGCCTTTCGCCTGGCCGCAGAGGCTTTGCTTGGAGCAAGCAGCTTGCTCGGGCTACAGAACCGTGTGATTGTTATTGCCAGAAACAGCTGAACCCGGCCGCGTCTTCAGGTTTGGGAAGTTGACATTTGAATGGCATCCGGTACAATCCTAACATTATGAATTTCAAAGGGAAGCAAGTTTTAATCACCGGCGGCGCGGGTTTCTTGGGCAGTTTTTTGACCGAAGAAATGCTGCGCCAAGGGGCCCAAGTCACGATTTATGACCGGCTGAGTCACGGAACAACCAGAATACAGCACCTTCTCAAAGACCCTGCTCTCCAGCTTATCAAAGCCACCTTGCAAGACCAGGACAAATTATCGGAGGCGGTGCGCGCCAAGGATTTTGTTTGGCATCTTGCGGCCAATGCGGATATTCCGGGCGGTATCAAGAACACCATGATGGATATTTCGGACGGGATCCTGGCTACCCGGAATTTGCTTGAAGCCATGCGCGGTGCAGGCGTCCGGCGGATGGCTTTCGCTTCTTCGGGCGCTGTGTACGGCGAAAAAACAAGCGGGTTCCGGTCGGAGAAAGCCGGACCGACGCTGCCCATTTCACTTTACGGAGCTGCCAAGCTTGGCTGTGAAGGATTGATCAGCGCGTATTCCCATCTTTTCGGGCTCCATGCCTGGATTTTCCGTTTTGGGAACGTGATTTCGGCCCGCATCACGCATGGAGTGATTCTTGACTTTATCAACAAGCTCAAAAACAACCCCAAAGAGCTTGAAGTTTTGGGTGACGGAACGCAAACCAAGAGTTATCTCCTTTCCGAAGAATGCGTCGCGGGTATGTTGCATGTGATGGAGCATTCCTCGATTAAGGAAGGCGAAGGTTTTTGCGATTGCTTTAATATCGGCGCGGCGGATGAAACCCTGGTTCTCGATATCGCTAAAATGGTCATAGAAGAAATGAAACTCAAGGACTGCAAAATCAAAATCAAGGGGGGGGAGCGCGGTTGGCTGGGTGATCAGGCCAAGATCGCCCTGGATATTTCCAAAGTCCGCTCCATGGGGTGGGCGCCCCGGCACAGCTCCGGTGAGGCCGTGCGAATTGCCATCCGCCGCATGCTCGATCAACCCCAGGAGCTTTATGCTCATGGACAATAAAAAAGTCTGTGTGATAGGCTTGTGGCATTTAGGTCTTGTGTCAGCTGCCGGGCTTGCTGACATGGGCTATCGAGTATCTGCGTTGGATAGCCGGCCCGGCATCATCAATGAAATCCAGCAGGGAAGGCTTCCCATTTTTGAACCCGGCCTCGATGATTTGGTTGAAAAACAGCGCCATGCCGGGAATCTTTTTTTTGAGGCGGATCCTGCCGTCGCCTTGGCCGGGGCTGAAATTGTTTTGATTGCCTATGACACTCCGGTGGATGACAACGATCAGGTGGACCTTACTATCGTTGAAAAGACAATCTCAGCCGCCGCCCCGTATTTGGCGGCTCATGCGCTCGTGATTATCAATAGCCAAATCCCCGTAGGAACCACCGAAAAATGGCAGACCGTGATTGAAAACAAAAGGCCGGGCGCGGAAATCGATCTTGTCTGCAGCCCTGAGAATATCAGGCTTGGGCAAGCCCTGGAGCTTTTTAGAAAGCCTGACATGATCGTGATCGGCAGTGATTCGGAAAGGGCCCGGGACAAAGCCGAAAAATTTTTTTCCGCCTTTGCTTGTGAAAAATTTCACGTTTCGTGCCGCACGGCTGAAATGACCAAGCATGCTCTGAATGTTTTTTTTGCCACGAGCATCAGTTTTGCGAATGAACTTGGCAATCTTTGCGACGCCGTCGGCGCGGACGGAATGCAAATCGCGAAGATTTTAAAACAGGACAGCCGCATCGGCAAGAAAGCCCAGGTCAGGCCGGGGCTCGGGTTTGCAGGCGCAACGCTGGCGCGTGATTTAAGGGCCCTGCAAAGTCTTGGAAAAAAAACGGGAGTCCCTACTCCGCTTGCGGAAACGGTTCTTGAAATCAACCACCGCCAGACGGACCGTGTCGCGCACATGGTAGAAAACTATTTTGAAGGCAATTTGCGGGATAAAAACCTTGCGGTTTACGGGCTTACTTATAAGCCCGGGACAAGCACTTTGCGGCGGTCTGCGGCCATAGAAATTATACGCGAACTGCATAAGCGAGGCGCCAAAATAACCGCGCATGACCCGAAGGCCGATCTTTCCGAATATGACGGTGATAGAATTTTCGAATTCTGCAGGGATCCCTACCGGGCTGCCGAAAACAGCTCGGCCATTCTTCTGATGACGGAGTGGCCCGAATACCGGGAAATTGATTTTGAACGTATCAAAAAAACAATGGCCCATCCGATGATCCTGGACGCGAAGAATTTTCTTGACGGTGATAAGCTTCGCGCGGCCGGATACACCTATCTTGAAATCGGACGGGGACAGTTAGCGAGGGCTAAATCATGATAAGAGTCGGAATGGTTGGAGCCGGTTTGCAGGCGCGAAGAAGGGGGCCTGTTTTTTCTAAGATCAAGGATGCAAAACTGGTCGTTATGTCCGCGGAGCACGAAGACCATGCCAAAAGTCTTGCCGCCCAGTTTAACTGCGAGTCCGCTCAAGGGTGGGAATGGGTGGGAAAGAGAAATGACCTGGACGCCATCATCGTCGCAACCCCGCCGCATCTTCACGAACCTATCTCCGTGCTGGCCATGAATACCGGCAAACATGTGCTGTGCGAAAAACCGCTTGCCCGTACCCTTGAGGAATGCAAGAAAATGATCGAGGCTTCAGCAAGAACCGGCAAAGTGCTTAAATGCGGATTCAATCACCGCCATCACCCGGCCATGCTTGAAGCAAAAAAGCTGGCGGATGAAGGCAAAATCGGAAAGCTTTTATTCATTCGCTGCCGATACGGTATCACCGGTGAGCCCGGCCGTGAAAAGGAATGGCGCGCTGACCCACGGATCGCAAGCGGAGGGCATCTTATGGAGCAGGGGATTCACGCCGTGGATCTTTCCCGCTGGTTTTTAGGTGAATTCCGGGAGGTGGCCTGTTTTCGTGAAACCCAATATTGGCCGCTCGGAGATCTTGAAGACAGCGCGTTTATGATGATGCGGGGTGAAGCGGGCAGAATGGCTTCGATTCATACCTCACTGCTTCAATGGAAAAATTTATTTTCCTTTGAAATATTCGGGGAGGAGGGATTCCTTGAAGTCGAAGGCCTGGGCGGTTCCTACGGTACCGAGAAACTTTACTTTTGCCCCAAAAAATACGGAAAACCTTTTGAGGTCAGCACCACCGAATATCGCGGTGATGACAAGTCATGGTTTTTGGAGTGGCAGGAATTTGTTCAAGCCATTTCTTCTAAACGGCCGCCGCTGGGAAGTGCTCAAGATGGCATGGAAGCGATGAGACTGGTCTTTGAAGCCTATCGCTTTTCGGATAAGTCAAAAAAACAGTGAAATAAGCGCGTTTAACCCGCCATTTCCTTCACGCTTTGGATCACGCTCGAAATCGGAACGGTTTTTTTCAAAAGCCTGTCGATAAAGGGAAGTACTTCCAGAAGTTCGTGATTTTTTTCTTCCAACCCGGTGTAGACGATGATTCTGGTTGAGGGCCATGCGTTTTTGATCTGAGGAAGCAGGTAGAGGCCGCTTTGTCCGGGAAGGCGAAAATCAAGAATGAGAACATCGGGGGCTTGTGTTTCCTTCAGATGAAGAATTTTAGAAAGCTTGTCTCCGTTATTGACGATCGTAATATCCTGGAAGCCGTTTCTTACCAGTAAGTCGTGAAGCAGGTTGGAAAGATCGTCATCGTCTTCAACAATCAGGATTCTCTTGGCCGTCACTTGGGTGTTATCCGTCATTTTAGCCCTCTTTTTCTCATGTTTTATTGTACTTTATTATCGGCTCGAATTATACACTGGCCGGCACATTTTATCACCCTTAAATGTATTAATTTCATGTGATGGAAGGGGTTATGAGTCAGCGAGAACGCCGGCTTTTGATAATTTTTAGGGTAGATTCCAGGTTTTTGACAAGATAGTCGGGCTTGATGCCGCGTTTGGCCATGAGATGGCAGAGATCACATTTTAAGTGAGCTATCAGAATCGTTTTGCAACCTGCCGCTTTTCCTGCCTGGACGTCAAGGATGCTGTCTCCGACCATATAGGATTGCTTTAGGTCAATGTTGAATTCGCGCGCCGCGCGAAAGATAAGGCCCGGTTTGGGTTTACGGCAGGAACACTTTCTTTTTAAAGGGCCCAGCCCTTTGACCGGATGGTGAATGCAGTAAAAAATGCCGTCCAGACGCCCGCCTGATTTTCCCAATTCACGCGCCATCTTGCGGTCAATGGCCTTAAGGGTTTGCATAGAAAAATGGCGCATGGCCACTCCCGGTTGATTGGAAACAAGAATAGCCTTAAACCCCAGCCGGTTGATAGCGCGGACCATGCGCCCCGCGTTTTTTTTGAGTTTAAACTGTTTCACCGTGAATGGCGTTTCGATGATTCCCATTTCCTGGTGGAAAATAATTTCGTTGATCACGCCGTCGCGGTCGAGAAAAACAGCCCGGTTTTTATTCGGTTTTGGCATGAAATGGATCTCCTTGGGTTAGCACTTTTCGAGCATGATCTAATCCGTCAAGCGTTCCCACGTCAAGAGGGGGCTGTTTGACCTCATAACCGAGTAGCAATCCTTGCCTCGCCAGTTCCGGCATCGTATCGATTTCCAGGGAAAACACCTCTTTGCTTGGGAAGAAATCAAAAAGCCCACGGTTAAAGATTTTAAACCCAACGTCAACATGGGTTTTGCCTTGGCTTTCGTTAAAGTCATACGCCCGGATTTTTCCATTTGCTTTGTCGAATAGGGCATTTGCACGGAAAAGCGGGGGATGGTTGTCCCAGCAGCAAATCATCCCGACAGCGTCTTTTGACTGGTTGAAGCGCCGCATAAAATCCTTCCCATCCAGGGGCAAATAATTGTCGCCGCTGATAACCAGGAAGGTGTCATCGAGCATGGGCGAGGCTTTTTTAATGGCTCCGCCGGTTCCAAGCGGAATTTCTTCAACCGAATAAGTGATGCGGCAGCCCATTTGGGAGCCGTCCCTGAAGTGTTTTTCGATTTCAGAGGCAAGGTAACCCGTGCTCAAGACAAAATCGCGGATGCCCTGCTGTTTGAGGTAGAGAAGTAACCACTCGAGAAACGGTTTGCCTCCTACCGGTACCATAGGCTTCGGCAGGTTTCGTGTCAGGTCACCGAGCCGTGTTCCGCGTCCGCCGGCAAGAACAAAGGCTTGTGAGGTCACTCTTAAAAGGAGGTTTTGCCGCAGGCCAGTGGTTTCGCCTCAACCCCTTCGCTGGCCGCGATTTTTTCGATCAGGCGGTTGCAGACCAAATGGCCGATGGAAAGATGAAAGTTTTCCACGTGCTGCGTGTTGTTAAAAGGGACCACGACGCAGATATCACAGAGATCCTTCATGACTCCTCCGTCGTACCCGCTGAAACCGATGGTTTTCACACCGTATTCCTTGGCTATCATATAAGCCTTAAGCAAGTTTTGGGACCAGAGCCCCGCTTTGTCTTTGCCGGAGCCGCCATGCGCGCTGAAGCCCACCAGCGTATCGCCGGGCTCTACGAAATTGAGCAGCTGTTCGGAATAAAGGTTGTCGAATCCATTGTC
>Ga0209211_10003093_pt1 | contig 27617 bp, 20 predicted proteins | sample RifGroA2_FD_183992 | JGI IMG/M metagenome (GOLD analysis project Ga0209211, IMG submission 183992) | Groundwater microbial communities from Rifle, Colorado, USA - Groundwater A2 (SPAdes) (version 2) | ecosystem: Environmental > Aquatic > Deep subsurface > Groundwater | place: Rifle, Colorado...
CGGTGTATGTATTAGAAGTTGTGTAATCAACTCCATGCCAATTGTAGGTTTCTCCTTGGCAAATGTTGTAGTTTTCAATGTAAGTATAAATAGGATTTACTGTCAAGTTTAAAGTATAAATACTATCACAACCATTGACACTGGAATAATTTGCGGTGTATGTATTAGAAGTTGTGTAATCAACTCCATGCCAATTGTAGGTTTCTCCTTGGCAAATGTTGTAGTTTTCAATGTAAGTATAAATAGGATTTACTGTCAAGTTTAAAGTATAAATACTATCGCAACCATTGATACTCGTATAATTTGCAGTATATGTATCAGCAGTTGTGTAATTTGTTCCATGCCAATTATAGGTTTCTCCATCGCAAATACTATGGTTTTCCGAGAAAGTATAAACAGGATTTACAGTCAAGTTTAAGATATAAACACTATCACAACCAAAAACAGTGTTCAAACTATCAAAATATATTCCAGTAGTATTGTAAAAACCACTTCTCCATTCAAAAACATCACCAACGCAAATGTGCTGATTTGTAATTAACTCATGCGATGGATGTACTGTAATCTGCATTTGATTAGTACTGTCGAGACCTGTAAGTGTGTTCGTTACAGTGAGGCTTACCAAATATTGACCGGATTGAGAAAAGTTGTGTTCTGGCTCAAGTTCGGTCGAGTAGCTTCCGTCATCAAAATCCCATAAGAATATATCTCCGTCAATGCTGGTGTTAGTAAATTGCACAAAACCTGAATCACAAAACTCAGTGATATTTGCTGAAAATTCTGAAATAGGAAAAGGATTTTTATAAAAATTATCCGTGATAACAACACTCCAAAGACCTGTAGTATCTTTGCTCCGGAAATTAAAATCATAATATCCTGTAGGCATGGTTGTCATATCAATGCTTAACAAAAGGTTGTGTGGGTTGACAGGTGTTTCAAGACTAACATTCACAGCATTTGTAAAATCCTGATCAAACCAGTATGAATATTCCACGATAAGTGTTGTATCCGAACCCGAAGAAGGATTTTTAAAGAAAAAAGAGCTGATGGCTGAACTCCATAATCCACTTTCATCACGAAAACGTATATGAAATGCATGTATTCCATCAGATAAACTTGCAGCATCAACCGATGCCGAAATAAATGCACATTGTTCCTGAAATACATTTTCGGTTACTGCATCAAAGAAATTATTATCAAACCAAAATTGATAGGCATTTATCCGGCTGGTGTCAGTAGTTTGCATATTTGTTTTGAAAAAGAACTGCGATATAACACTGCTCCACAGATTTTGTTCATCCTTAACCCTGAAATGGAAAATATTGAGTCCATCGTTCAAAACGGAAGCATCAATAGGTGTGGTAATATCAGCATTTTGGGCAGGGAAAATGGTATCAGTAATGGCACTGGCAAAGTCAGTGTTAAACCAATACTGATAAGTATTTATGTAGTGCCCAAGTGTTTTATAAAAATACTGGCTAAGTGGTACACTCCAGATTTCCTGTTCGTCCATAAATTGGATATGAAATGCGTTAAGGCCGTCAATCAAAGCAGTTGCATCAATTACTGCACTAATATCGGTTTCTTTGGCAGAGCTTATGAATACAGTATCAGCTCCGAAAATATTATTGTTAAACCAGTATCTGTAAGCAGAAATTTTATTTGTGTCGGAAAGAGATCCTTTTGTTTTATAGAAAAAATTACTGATAGGACTTGAAAACTGTAAACTATCATCATAAAACTGTAGATGAAAGAAATTTAATCCATCCTGCAAACATGTTGTAGGAATTGCAGTCTGAAGGTTAATTTCGGGTGCAGGTGTTAAAGCCTGATTAATCCTGCCGGAATAATCGGAATTAAACCAATATTCGTAACCGGCAATGTTGTTTTGAGCCGAAACACACATTGCAGAATAACAGAGCAAGAGTATAAAATACTTCCTCATGATTGCCGCTTAGTTATCCTGTGCACGTACTTTAACCTGAATATTAAGTTTGCCCTGACTATCGGTAGCTGAAGGTATCTGTTTGAGCTGAATGTGTGGATTTACAGGTACTGCAGCTTCTTTATAGGGATTATCGCCACCATAAATACCACAATCGGTACCGCTTAAACCGGCTCCTATAGCAACCGAAGTATCAGAAAGAAGAAAATTATACGTATAATCAAATGAATTAACCGGCACATTTACAAATTGTGAGTAAAAATCGATGTTGTACAAACAATTAAAACAACTTCCACCATAACAAGATGACATGTTAAAGATGTTATTATTAAATGTGTTATTAACAGATGATGAAGCGAAGTAATTTGTAGATGAACTGTTTTTAAAGATATTATTGTTAAACACACAATTGCTCACATCATACATAACACATAAACTCAGAGAGCTACCAGTGCCTTGTTTTAAAAAAATATTATTTTTAAATTCTGCATTACCATCAAAATAAGCGATATAATTTAAAATAGATGTTTCAACCACAACACCTTGTACGTAAGCTCCCCTTAAGCTGGTTCTTATTACACAATCTTTTATAAATATATTTTGAGCACCGCAATTGGCTATGCCAGTACTAGTAGAAGTTAAATAAATGTTATTAACATTACAACGACTTATGTGGATGTTCTGCACATTACCGGTAGCACAACTATCGCCCATATAAATATCACCGTTCAAATAAAGACCTTGAAGAGTGCTGCCATCTGCACCGGTTTTAAAATAAATATTTCCGGTTAAAGCAGTTCTGCCCGTTGCCTGTGTGGAGTCTGGATAATGCCCTGCACCTATAATATTCAAATTTTTAGAAATTCTTACACTACCCACATTAAAAGTGCCACCTGGCAAATAGATATAATCACCATCCGCAGCATAAAACAATGCTGAGTCAAGTGTTTGGTGAGCACTCGGAGAAACATCGTTTTGTACAACAAAAACAGATTGTGAAAAAACTGCGTTTATAAGCAGAAATGATAAAATAGTAAGAATAGTTTTCATAATTTATGTTATTAAGGTGGGTTCTAAAAATTACTCACAATATTTTTATAGTTCGACATGCTCACTACAAGTTTTTAAATGAGTTCGTGAGATCGCCCTAAAGAACAAGTTCAATAGGGTAAACTTCGCTAAGTTCATTTTTTTATTTTGATTTTAAAAAATGGCAGAACCCATTAACCAATTTTCTAAAATCGAAACAAAGATATAATATAATTTCGTAAATTGTATCTAAAAATTCATTTTTTTTCTTATTTCCGCTGTTTGTTCGGTTACTCGTTTTACTATTTTGTCAAAAGGGCTGATAATTAGTCGAACCTTAAAAACCCTTTTTAAAAATTAAAGTCATTGGTAATTTTAATTTAGATTTTTTTTATTTTTCTTTTTTCACCACCAAAAAAGAAACAAAAAACCCTCCATCCTTCAACTTCGTTCAGGATAAACTCCATCCAACTCCAATTTTTTAACTGATTCAAAATAAATAGTATAGTAGATGAAATAGCTTTGTTGTAACACCGTGTATAATTAACCCAAAAATTGTAGTTCACACAACTTCGTGGACAACCCACCGCACCGCTTTGAATTAATTTTGTCAAAACTCTCAACTGTCAACAAATGATGAGTTTTTGTGTCGGGGGAAAAATATTTTTTATGAGTCAGACTATGCAATGTTTAAGCAATATTTTACAAAATTGTCATAAACTGTCACATTGTTATAATATATTGTACAAGTCATAACGAAAATAGTCAGTTGTTTGCTTAAAATTGTCAAGGTTATAGTCATTTTACTTATTAGCGGTAACGGTTTGGCGGTATGTTTTTGTTGCCGATTTCGAAGCACTGTCCTGTCAAGATACACAAAAGTTTATTAGATGCAGAAACGCTGAAATCCGCACTGTCTCGCAATAAAATATACCGCCTGTTACCGCCTGGTGTTCTTTCGTCTGTCCTTGTAAACCATTGTCAATATTCGGTTTCCGTGTCTTTATCATTTTACTTTCTTTCTTTTCTGTCTGCTTGTATGTTAGTTTATAGTTCTACAATTTTCCAATAGCCTGTTTTGTCGCTTCCGATGCGTTCGATTATTCCCATTTTTTTTAGTTCTTGAATATGTCTTTTTATGGTTACCGTAGAATATCCTGTTTTGTCGGCAAGCTCTCTATAATTTGCTTTTGGGTTTTGTTTTAAATGTTTCAATATTTTACTTTTCACAGAGTCATTTACTGGGTCATTTACTGGGTCATTTTTAGCTTTTACTGGGTCATTTACAGGTTCAACAAACTTAACGTGCATTTCTCGGTTTTTCAAGATATGGTTTTCGTCAAGCAATAAGTTTTCGAAAAAACGCAGTAAAAATTCGTTGTTAGCGTGAATATTCTTCACGTGGTTTTTGTAATTATCTCTTACCAACGCATTTCGAAAATACCACGAATGCTCTGCAAACAAATCGTTGTTTACTTTAAAGCCAAATGTCTGCAAATATTTTATTAAAAAAATGGCTGTTGTTCGAGTATTGCCTTCACCAAAAATGTGAATTTGCCAAAGGTAGGAAATAAAATGTGCTATGTGTTCGATAACTTCTTGCTGACTTAATCCTTTATAGCTAAACTTTTTTTCTTGTTCAAAATCGTATTCCAACGTGGCTTTCAAGCTCTCGGCACTTCCGTATAAAATCGTTTCGCCATTTAGCACCCACTCTTGTTTGGTGATGTTGTAATCACGGATTTTGCCTGCAAATTTGTAAATGTCTTGAAATAACCTGCGATGAATAGCAATGTATTCTGCAGGTGAAAACGTAAATGTTTGTTCACTCAATATTTCTGCAATTCGTGCCGAAACTTTATCGGCTTCTTCGGTGCGGTCTTCATTTGTTTGGGTTGGGTGCTGTATATAATAAGTGTCAATGCGCTGTTTTACTTCGTCAATGGTAATGTCGCCTTCAATGTTTTGTTTGGCAGTTGCAATGAGATAGTCAGACGGTTTTAGCCCGTCAATTTGTTGCAAGCCAATAGCCGTTTTCCAAACTTTTGCTTTTTCTGCTTTGTTTGGCTCACCCTGTCGTAAATATTCTTCAAAATTATCCATTGTCTGAACTATGATTTACTTTTCAATTTATGTCTATCGTTTCAGCTTCTTACACTTACCGCTAACATATTAGGATTTTATCCTCAGTTTCAACAAAAATTACTGTAAAGGTAGAAAAATATTTTAATCTACAAATTAATAAAAGGCAGAAAGAAATTGAGGATAAAATTAAGTTGAACTATGCCGCCGTACTGCTATACATTTAGGAAAGTACACCGCTATGGGTATATTATCATTTCTTTTTAGATAACAAGCAATACCAATGGTTGTTTTTTTGAGCAAAAACATCGAAAAAATAAAAAAAATATGCAATCGTTTCATCTTTTTTTAAAATATACATAATTTAATAATACCAAATCATCATAAGGATTTTTTATTTATACCATATAATTTAGTGTCTGTCCATAAAGTCAAGAGTCTGGAATATAAAGTTCGATGACAAGGCTTGTGAAGTTTTGAAAATCAAGGAGTTTACTTATGTAAATGACTGTTTTCAAAACGAGTATAACGAAAAAATCGGACATTATGGACAGACACTATTTAAGCTATCTTACGGGGTAAATTTCTGTTGTCTTACTGCTCTTATGTCCAAGTAATTCCTGGATAAATCGTAAATCAGTTCCCGACTCTAATAAATGTGTAGCATAACTGTGCATAAGCCAGTAAAGTGTTACAGATTATTAATTTTGGTTAATGTTAAACATTTTTTTAGAACTTATACAAGCGATTCTTCTGAATATTTTTCAATTAACAACGTGGTAAAACTTTAATCTATTTAAATATTCAGACACAAACAAAATTATCGAAATTAATTTCTCCTTTTTCTTTCCCGGCACTTTCCTTTTAAGAAATTAATTTTTATTGCAGCATAAACATCAAATCCTCTGTTTGCACCTACTCCAAAGGAGCCAAGTAAATTATCGCTGCCTATTGTTATTTTCCAGAAACGTAATGCTAAACCAATCCTGTAATATTTAAAATCGGATACCGAAACCGGCAAACTTATTTCGTAAAGTTTTTTCTCGTAACGTGGTGCAAACGAAAACATTGTTGGGCGGCGTACATAATAGTTTGCAAGTTGCAACGACTGAAAAAACAATCCATTAAAATACCAATTTTTTGATAAATGATAATCGAATTGTACCGCAATAGCTGTAGGTAAAGCAACCGAAAATTTATCTTGTTTTAAAGATGAATTATTTACATTATATGAAGAATCAATATGTGTGCTGGATGTGTCGCTACCAGTTAAATTTATGTTAAAATTAGTAGAACTTACGCTTTTCGAAAATTTTAAAGCGCCAATGTCTATTATAGAAATTCCGATTTTATATTTATAGTCGTAATATTTTTGCTGGCATAATCGTACAAATGGTTTTTGAGCTTCTTTATTTATTTTTTTCTGATACATAAAACCAACATCAAAACCGATTCCTTTACCAAAACCCATTCCCCCACCTCCTACCAAACCACTATTTTGAATATTGTCGAAAACTGAATTATTAAAAGAATTACCGGCACTTGCACTTGCATAATAAGCACCTCCGGCACCAAACAAGAATTTAACTGTTGCACCGGCAGACCAAACTGATTTTTCAAATCTTTTAAAAGTGTATGCGTAACTTAAGCCTGCCTCGCCCCATGCAATTCCGGCAACATTAAACTCATTATACAAACCATTTGCACTTGATGTTTTTTTATATGAAATTCCGGTTCGTGCAGCATTAACAAAAGCAAAATTATGGCTGCCTTTATTGAGCATAAATGATGGTCCGTTTAACCTAAAATTGCCATATCCGTTTTTTACCATATCGGTTTGATAAAAAATATTAGTTGATAAAATATTTACATCAAGATAATATTTTGAATCAGCCATAAAACTTGGATTTACAGAAGTTACATTAACACCTGCATTTGTGCTTCCTATTATGCCAATCATCTCTTGCGATTTAGCAATAATAGCTATTGTAAATAATAATGTGATTAAAATTAATTTTTTCATGTACTTATATTTTAGTTATTGTCTCATTATTAATTACTTATGCTTTTCATTAGTTTAGAGTTTTTAGTTTAGAGTTGTTAAAAAACTCGAAACTTGAAACCCGAAACTTGAAACCCGAAACTTTAAACTTGAACCTTTTTTAATTTATAACCATTTTTTCTTTTTAAATAATACTAAAGTAATAGCAACTGACATAATCATTAGCAAAATAGCGAAAAAATAGCCCCATTCCCAACTAAGTTCGGGCATTTTTTTGAAGTTCATTCCATATAAACTTGCAATTAAAGTTGGTGGCATAAAAATAACAGTTGCTACAGTAAATATTTTAATAATTTTATTTTGCTCGATGTTAACAAGTCCTAAAAATGTGTTTTGAAGAAAATCGAGTCGTTCGAAACTAAAAACAGTATAATCGAGCAATGAACCTGTATCTTTAATCATTACGCGAATTTTGTTGTGCATTATTTGAGGAAAATAGTCACTCTTTAAAATTGCCGACAAAACTCTTTGCTTGTCAATAATATTTTCACGAAGTTGCATTGTATCTTCTTGAAATTTAGATATTTTAACAAGTATTTCTTCGGAAAATGTTTTTTCGTGTGTAACTAATCCTGAGATTGAAGAAATATTTTTTAGCATTGCTTCAATCATATCTGCATCTAAATCAATTCGTATTTCAAAAATATTTAAAAATATATGATAAGCATCTATAAGTTTGTAATTAAAATCAACTCTGCGGTATATTTCAGTAAATGTGCGAGTTTCGGAATTGCGGTGGGAAAATAAAATGTTATCTTTTAAAATAAATGAAATTGGCTCTTTTTTAAATTCATTCTCGGTTGGAATAAGAAAATGTGAATTTATAACAGTAAGATTATCAGTTTCAAAATATCGGGAACTTATTTCAATTTCTTCTATTTCCTGGCGTGTTTGTAATATAATGTTATAGTGCGATTCTATTGCTATTCGTTCTTCATAAGAAGGTTGTAATAAGTCAATCCATACAATATTTATTTCAGGAATATTTTTAAAATCTAAAATTCCCTGATGAAGTTTTAGCTTATCGTTTTCTTTAAAAAATATATTTATCATAATTTATTTGCATTATTAACGCAAGTAAAAAAAATTAAAAAATGAGCGGGAAACGGGACTCGGACCCGCGACCCTCAGCTTGGGAAGCTGATGCTCTACCAACTGAGCTACTCCCGCTTATTGACTTACAGAAGATTCATTTATATACTTTGAATGAGCATAATTTGAGTTTTTATTTCTTTATGACTCCAACCACTCTTTTAAAAGAGAGGGGAGTTAAAAAGGTAAAACCCAAATTATTCCTTTTTGAAGTATAGTACTTAACAAATAAATTTTCGGAACGCCTATTTGCCTGCAAAAATAGAATTAAAAACTTTTATACCAAAAATAAATTAAATTAATGCTTGAATCGTTAATCAATTAATAGACATCTTTCCAAATAAATCCGATAGTTATCGGATGTTGTAATATTATCTGTATATTGCCACGACCAGTCATCCTGAGCTTGTCGAAGGAAGGTCGTGGAATATAAAAATAATAAATCTGGCTTTAGCCAAGCAAAAAAAAAATTCTCATATAGATTACAATTCGAGCTATCGGATGTTGGATATAAATCAACAAGAGCTTGGATTAAGTTAAAGAAATTCATTAACTATCGGGTTTGGCTAAAGCCAATTCTCTTCTAATTCTACCCACGACCTTCCTTCGACCTCGCTCAGGATGACAGGTCGTGGCAATAAATGGTCGAGACAATATAAATTTGAATGAAAACAATATTCTTATAAAACTTATTACGAACGAAAAATTTTATTCCAAATAGTATTGTTTTTTATACTCTCTTCAATATTATGTTTTTTATAAAATTCATCTATATAACTATAATACTTAAGTTTTAATGAAATAATATTTTTAAGTTTATAATTTTCGAATATCCAAATTGTTTTTTTAAATTTTGGCAAATGAATAAATATTCTTTTAATATAAAAAAATCTGCCAACTACCATTAATAAATGTTTTATAAAATATTTTGTTGAAAAAATTCTCTTTTTATTCAATCCATTTTTTTCAATTAAATCAACTGTTTGTTTAAAATAATAACCTGCTCTTAAATGATTAAAACCATCACTATAACCTATTGTGTCTTCAATTGCTTTGTTTCTATAAAAACTATGTTCGGGTTCATTAAATTTATTAATTTTTTTAGTGTTATAATATTCATCAATTAATTTTTGTAAAGAAAAATAGTCCTGAGCTATTACAGAACCTTTAAAATGCATATCCCGTTTAAAATTTGGGTCCGGATTAATAAGAATTGTATTTTTATTTAGTAACCATGCCTCAAGAGCAGTAGTTGTTTCGAAACCAAGCCATAAGTCAGAAATATTTATTAAATCGTGCAAATTTTCACCTTCCTTAATATACAAAACATTAGGATAGTTGCTTAAACGAGACATCTCATTTAAACATTCAGCTACTATTGATTGATTTACTTCACTCGGGTGTTTCTTTAAAATAAATAAAATTTCAGGATTTTTTTCGATTGCTTCTTTTAAAATGCTTTCAACAAGATACATTTGTTTTTCAACCCAAACTAATTTTTCGGGATCGTAATTAAAGAAAAATTTAAGTTCTTCTAATCCTTGTTTATTACCGAGTTTTCCGAATGCCCATCCTGCATAACCAATAATTTTTTTGTATTGTGTTAAATTCTTTTTTTTTAGGTATTCTTCTTTAGATATAAAATCGTAAATTGAATATCTGTCAAAGCCGGTTGCACCTGTAAAAACAATTCTATTTTTAATTTCAGGGATTTCTGCTTTTAAAAAATCACATGAACGTTGTGACCAACAACATACAAAATCCTGATAAAATATTTTATCTAAATTAAATCCCCAATAATCAAAACTGCCGTCGATTCTAAAATTTCCTTCAGAAATTAGTGCAAATACTTTAATTCCTTGTTGATGGGCATATTTTGATGCTTCAAAAAACAAATTCGAGCCAATAGTGTTGGGCAATAAAACTACATCCGGTTGTTTTTGATAAATAGAGTATATGTTCCACGTAAATTCGAAACTAACTTCGCAATTGCAGTATTTTTCGGCAAAATAAATAAGTGGCAATAACATTTCAGGGTCTCTTCCCCAGTCTTCAATCAAGAAGCATAATACTTTATGTTTTGCTTTCATTATTTTGTGATTTCTGACAGGTATTCTGCAATTTTTTTAGTTTGATTTTTTACAGAATATTCTTCTAAATTAGTATTTTTAATATTATTTATTTTCATAGAATATTCGTAGAATTGTTTCTCGATAAACTTTTTAATTCCATTATAATCATTGTATTCAAAACTTTGCCCGCAATTTAAAGGTGTAATAATTTTATATACATCGCCATTATTTGGACCTAAACATAATATTGGTTTGCGTGCTGCAATATATTCAAAAAGTTTTCCGGGAATTCTTCCCATTGCATTATCTGCTTTGTTTAAAGGTAATAATAAAATATTTGAATTAATTGTTAAATCTAATGCTTTTTGCCTGTCTATATTTCCATAAAGGGTCGCGTTTTCAAATAAATTATTAGCTTTAATGCAGTCAACCACTGAATAATCTACATTTCCAGCTAATTCAATATGCAAGTTGTTATGAAATTCATTGATTTCATTTTTTAAGTCACGTAACACTTTAAAAAATGTTTCGGGTAATCTGTCAAATCCTAATAATCCGGCATGAGAAATTATAAATTTATCAGATATTTCTGTTTTTCTGTTTATGAAATCATCCGGGTCGTATCCCCAATATATTACATCAACATTATTTGCACCAATACTTTCAATATCTTTTTTCCAGAAAGGGTTGGCAATTGTTATTTTTGATGCAACTTTAAAAACTTCCTGTTCCATTCTTTTATGCTTTTTATCGGCATTGTGATATTTCTTGATATAATATACAACGGGCATCAGGATCTCAATGTCACGCCCTTTATCGAAATCAAGAAAGCATAGTATTTTATATTTGCTTTTTATCACTTATTATTAAGGAATGGTTTAAGGGTGTTCTTATTAATTTCCAAGTAATCAAGCAAATCATTAATTCCTTTATCGGTATTCCACTGAGGTTTATATCCAACGCTTCTTATTAGATGATTACTAATAGTGTATCGTTCAGTTTTCGACGATTTATTTTTTTTGGATAATGAAATTTTAATTTCGGTGTTATATTTCAAATAATATAAATGTTGTATTTTTTTTGCAATGGACAGAATTGAAATAGTTTCACCAGAGCTAATATTATAAATTGAGTTAAACACATTTGTTTCAATAATATTCTGAATAGCAAAACAAACATCCCACCCGTGAATAAAGTCTCTGACAGGAGTACCGTCGGACTGCAATATAATTTCTTTGTTAATAACAGCACTCTTACATAAATCATTAATTACCAGCCACCAACAATTATTGTCGTTAAAAATTGGATAGCCATAGCTATTTGATAATCGCACAACTGTGGATTCGATTGATGTTGTTTTATTGTAGTATTCACATATTTGTTCACCTAATAAATGAGTTAACGCATAAGGGTTACTTGGACTAACTTTAGTTGATTCTGATACTAAACCTTTTAAATTTGAGCCATAAACATGTATTGTTGAAAAATAGATAAACTTTCTAAGTCCCTTTTTAGCAAAAATATTAAATAAACTCCAAGTGGGAGTAATATTTACTGGACATACTTTAGTAGGCAAGCCATTTGATTGACTATGATCTAAAGAAATAAGATTTACAATATAATCAAAATCAAATTTCGATAGTTTGTTTAAAAATAGTTCATTTGTAATATCGCCAACTAAAACAGATTCAATTTTTGATACCCACTCTTTGTTTTGTGGCAATGTTGGAAAGCATATTGCAGTGACAGAATAACCTTTATCAGATAAATAAATAGATAGTCTTGACCCGATATACCCATTTCCTCCTGCAATTAAAACCTTTTTTTTCACCATTTATAATTAATATCTTCTAAACAGGTTTTTCGAATAATTTCCTGCGGATCATGTTCCAAATCAGCGATATTTAGCAGTAAATTAAGATTCATTCCAATTCCTTCAAATGCAACCCATAATCCAGGTGGAATAGTTAATCTTTTATAATTACTATGACTCAATGTGACATCCATAAAATTTCCTTTGGTTGAGCTGTTTTCTCTGTCGTCATATATAACAAATCTAATTTCACCCGAGGGAACAACAAAGTTTAGTGTCATGGATAAATGCTTTTTCCAAGGTTTAATTTCTGAAAAATTAATAGTTGAAAAATATGCTTCCCCAAAACCATTGAATCCCACATCGGACTTTTTAATTGCGTGAAAAACATTACCTTTGGGATGAAAAATCTGTTTAACCTGAGTCAAACATACTCCGTTTATAATGTTGCCCATTTTATACCCTTTTTGATTGCAAAATTTTCGTATTGATCAATTTGTTTTAATGTAAATTCAAACATATTTGTTGATTTTTTGTAATATTCATAATACCAATCACTAGTAAACTCAATTAATGTATTATAATCTAAAGTAGGAATCCATTTAAAACGATGAAGTGCTTTATCGCAATTAAGTTTTAACATGCCTGCTTCATGAAATTTGTTATCGCCAATAACTTTATAAGCTTCATATAATTTTTTAAAATGCCATCTTTTACTGATATGTTCTAATATCTCTAAAACAGTATGGCTATATTCGGCTTGAGGTCCGAAATTAAAGCTTTCGCCATTTAAAGAATTATTATTGAATAATTGTTCTCCAAGATTCAGGTAGCCACTTAATGGCTCTAATACATGTTGCCATGGTCGGATTGCATTCGGACTTCTTATTTCAACCGTCTTACCCGAACTCCACGAACGCATACAATCAGGAACTATTCTGTCTAATGCCCAATCGCCGCCACCAATTACATTTCCTGCCCTTGCGCTTGCCACTCTGACATGAGAATTTTCTTTTTTAAAAAATGAATGGTAATAAGATTTAAAGATTAATTCGGCAGCACCCTTACTTCCACTATAAATGTCCTTTCCCCCAATATTATCGGTTTCTTTATATCCCCAAATCCATTCAACATTATCATAACATTTGTCGCTTGTAACAATAATTGCCGTACAAGGGTTCTGATAAATCCTTAATACCTCAAGAACATTTGTGGTTCCCATTACATTACTTGAAATTGTTTCTATTGGTAATTGATAAGATAATGAAACTATAGGTTGTGCAGCTAAATGAAAAAGGAAGTCAGGCTTTACGTCATTTACAATACTTGACAATGTGTCAATATCTCTTACATCACTCATAAAATGTTTAACTTTATCCTTTAAATGCAATTCTTTAAACATCGAAGGATTTGTAGGAATATCTTTTGAAATTCCATAAACATCGGCACCAAGATAGAGCAGCCATATGCTCAACCATGACCCTTTAAATCCAGTATTGCCTGTAACAATAACTTTTTTATTACGATAAATATCGTTGAAGAGTTTTTTACTTACCATTTTACCCAGGGTGCTTTATTGTTAGCGTACAATTCATTTAAAAGTGAATATTCTCTATATGTATCCATAGGTTGCCAAAATCCATCATGTTCAAACATTTTAAGTTCTCCCATTGCAACAAGTTTTTTCATAGGCTCCTGTTCCAGAACTAAAGTTTCATCATCATTTAATAAATTAAAAAATGATGAATTGCAAACAAAAAAGCCACCATTAATTCTTCCACCACTAGCTTGAGGTTTTTCATTAAATCCACATACTGTAGTACCATCGTCTGCTAATCCCAATTCTCCATATCGTCCGGGAGGCTTCACTCCTGTAACAGTTACCATTTTCCCATGAGATTTATGAAAAGATACTAACTTATTAATATCAATATCACCTAAGCCGTCACCATAAGTCAACATAAAATGAGAGTCGTTACCAATATATTTTTGAATCCTTTTTACTCTAGCTCCTGTCATTGCTTTTATCCCCGTTTCGGACAGAGTAATCCTCCACCCATCCTCTTCGTGCTTATTTTCACTTATAATTTGTTCATTTTTTTTTCCAATAGTTAACATTATGTCAGCGCTTCTGCGTTCATAATTAATAAAAAAGTCTTTAATAGTTTCGCTCTTGTAACCCAGACACAATATAAAGTCATTGTAACTATAGCTGGCGTAATATTTCATAATATGCCAAAGAATAGGGTCTCGTCCAATCGGAATCATAGGTTTAGGAATATTGTCGGCCACGTCACGAATACGAGTACCGAATCCACCACATAATATTACTGTTTTCATAAATTGGGTTTAATTGAGATCAAATTTAATAAAAATGCCAATTTTTCAACTTGTTTTTTTACTGAAAATTCTGAAAGATCACTGTTCATAATAGATATTTCTTTGTTAAATACTTGTTTTATATAAAACTTTACCGATTCAGTTTCAGAATAATCAAAACTTTTTCCAGCATTAACTGACTCTACAATATATTGGACATCACTTCCATAAGGTCCTAATACTAATATTGGATTTCGAGAAATTAATTGTTCAAATAATTTACCGGGAATTCGCCCCATAATATTATCTGATTTATTTAATGGCAACAACAACAAATCGGAATCCATAGTAAGTTGTAACGCTCCTTTGCGTTTAAGATCTATTATTTCAAGGTTTTCATTAAGTCCAAATCTATCAATGCAATCTAAAACTGAAAAATCAATCATTCCCGTAAATTTTATTTTGAGTTTTTTAGCAAAATCTGGCAGTTCATTTTTTAATTCAGCCAAAACCTTAAATAAATTATCGGGTAAGCGATCAACACCTAAAAGACCAGCGTGCGATATTACAAATTCGTTTGCATTTTTAATAGGAATCATGTCCAAAAAATCTTCTTCATCAAATCCCCAGTACAAAACATCCACATTTTTTGCCCCAATGCTTTCAAGAGCATTTTTCCACGTTGGACTAACAATAGTAATTTTTTTTGCGATTTTAAAAGTTTCTTGTTCTAATCGCCTATGTTTTTTATCTGCCCATCGAGTAAGCGGAAATAACTTGTAATAATCTACCTGAGTCCATGGATCCTGAAAGTCGGCTAACCATGGAATATTAAATTTTTTACTAAGTTTACAGGCAATAATTGTGTTTGTATGTGGCGGACCATCAGAAAGAATTGCGTCAACATGGTTTTCTTTAAGATACTTCGACAAATATTTTACAGATGGATTTATCCACAATGCTCTTGCATCGGGAATAAAAAAATTTCCTCTTATCCAAATTGCAAATTTATCGGTAATACTTTGCTTTTTATCTCTGGCATATACAGGATTACTTGAATCGTTTTTTTGGCGACCTGATAGAAATTTGAAAGCAGAAAACGGTTCTTTTATTTTATGTTTTAATATTGTTATTCCTTTGGGAATGTCTTTATTATTTGTTTCGTCGAGATAAGAGTAATGAGCATTTAATGCAGTGTATATAACTGGTGTCCAGCCATAAAGATTAAGATATTTTGCAAATTTCAAACATCTGTGCACTCCTATTCCACCCGATGGAGGCCAATAATATGTAATAATTAAAACTTTTTTATTCATTTATATTTGCAAAATTAAAATATATAATGTTAAAAAAAAATAAAATATTTAAGAATAGTAGAGTCTCTCATGGGACTTGAACCCACGACCTGCTGTTTACGAAACAGCTGCTCTACCAACTGAGCTAAAGAGGCAATTTGCAAAGATATAAAAAATGTATAAGCAATTTAGTGTCTGTCAATAATGTCCGATTTTTTTTACTTGTAAAGAGATTACTCACATTTTAATTTTATTTTCAAGGTGTTCGTGAGATCGCTTCGCTAAGTTCTTCGCTAAGGTTCTGTGTTAATTTCCAAACTTTTTATAATTCTTTTAAGTGCTTGATGCTGTTATCAATAACTTCTTTGTTGTTTTTTATTACAATTTGATACAACAAAAAAATTTGTTCATTTTCATCATCAGTAATTACATTGTCAATCATTGGGAATAAAATGTTATCTTCTTTATATATATGACCTCTAAGTAAATCAGAATAAAGCTTTAAGTTACTGATAATAACATCTTTATTAATAGAGTTAGCTTTATTCAATTCATCAGATGCTTTTTTCACATATCCTCTTCCTTCGTCATGTTCTATAAACATTATTGCTACCGGTCCGTTTTCTTTCGAAAACCCTTTATGTTCAACAACATAAGGATATAAAATTTCTTCTTCTTTGCCATGATGAAATTTATCAGCAAAATTTTTAATCACATAAATTATTTTTTCAAAATAATCTTTTTCGTAATTTTTACTGTTATCAATTTTATCAATAACATCTAATAAGCTGACTATCAGCTTATGGTCGTTAACTAAGTCTTCTATAATTTTTTTCATAATATTGAGTTTAAAATTGTACAAATATAATAATTATTTTAATAAAAAGAAAATAAGTACAGCAATGCTTAAATAAAAAAATAATTTCAACAAATTTTATGATTTAAATTAAAGATAAATAATTAGTTATTTGTTGTGTAAAATAAAAAATATTCATTAATTTTGTTGATTATACTTTAAATGAGCATAATTTGAGTTTATTATTTTTTTTATGACCTCAACCCCAACCTCCCGACAGTGCGGGACAAGCTCTATCCAATAGAGAGGGGAGTATTAATGTGATTTCGATTGCTATCGGAATCAATTATGCCCTTTTGCAGTATATAATGTATTTGTAATTATTTTTTTAATCTTCGGACAACGAAAATAGCTTCTTAATTGTCTTACAAAAAAAAGGTAATGATTATACCTGAAGAAAAACTAGTAGAATTATGTCTCAAAAAAGATTCAAATGCTTTAGAAATGCTATACAATCAGTATTCGGGCAAAATGTTTGGAGTTTGTTTGAGATATGCAAAAAACCGTGATGATGCACAGGATTTGCTTCATGATGGTTTTATAAAAGTTTATACTAGTTTGAAAGAGTATAAAGGTGAAGGTTCTTTCGAAGGTTGGATGAGACGTATAATGGCAAACACAGCTATTAACTTTTATAAGCGAAGGTCAAAACTTCAGTTTGAAACTGGAAATAACGAAGAACCGCTTTTTGAAAGTTGTTATGATAATATAATTGAGCAAATTTCAACAAATGAATTACTCGACCATATTAACAAAATGCCTGATGGATATAGACTTGTGTTTAACATGTATGTGATAGAAGGTTATCAGCATAACGAAATTGCCAATATTTTGGGAATTTCAGCATCAACTTCAAAAACTCAACTTATGAAAGCACGAATGTACTTAATGAAAAAAGTAAAAAAAGAAGCGTATGAAAACGTTGAATGAAAATAAATTTGATGAACTTTTCAAGGAAAGGTTCTCAAACTATAGCGAAAACCCACCTGATGCTGTTTTTAACAAAATTAAAAACACTGCATCAAATTTTAATAATCCAGCTTCGTTTTGGAAAAAGGGTGGCTTTTTTGTATCAATAGCGGTAGTTATTATTGCAATTTCAGTTGTATTGATAGTTAATTCTTTTAATACTCTTAACGAAAAACAAATTGCAAAACCTATATCACAAAATAATTTAATTACTAAAAATAATATTTTAAAAAACAATATTATTGCTATTAATGCTGAAACAAATATTGTTAACAATAATAATGTTAAAACAAACAAAACTAAAATTATTAATCAACAAGAAATAGTTGTAAAGTCAGCCGTAATTGATAATAGTGATAATTTCAATTCTGCAAATCAAATAACCGTAAAATCTATTTTACCCGATATCAACCAACTGCCCGAAACTCAATCAGAATTTGAAATACAAATTAATGTAAAGCCAGCAACCTGCCATAAGCATAATGGTAAAGTAAGTTTGAGTTCCGATATTGCTGATGTTAAATTTTATTGTATGGATTTTAATCCAAACAAACAAATTACTTTTATTGATAATTTGAATGCAGGTACTTATAATTTTAAAGCTGAACTGAATACTGTTTCTAAAAATTTTATTGTAAATGTTACTGATAGCGGAATTGTGAAAGCACGGTTTACACATTACGAAATTACTCAAGCTATTGGCGTACCGGTTTATTTCTCGAATAAATCTACTGTTGACGGTAAAAATTTTGATGAAATTAGTGATGTCTCTTTTAAATGGTATTTTGGCGATGCTCTTAATTCGTTTGAGCCAAATCCTGTACACAATTATAATTCTATCGGTCCGTTTACCATTTCGTTAGTTGCTTATAATTCAATAGGATGCAAAGACAGCACAATTTCTTTACCTTTAACTATTGCAGGTTCCGCAATTGATTTGCCAAATATATTTTCGCCAAATGGTGATGGTATTAATGATGTGTTTATGCCTGCCGTTACAGCAGTTCGTAACTTCGAATGTGTTATTTTTAATACTAATGGCGAAACCGTTTACAAATGGAATAATCCCGAACAGGGCTGGGACGGCAAAATTAATAACGGATTGCAAATGGCTAACCCGGGCATATACTTTTATATAATTAATGCAGTTGGAATTGATGGTAAGATAATAAAAGATAAAAATTTTGTTTATCTTTTAAAATAATATTAGAGGTGATTACGAAATAAACGTAAATGGGTTGATGTTATACTACAAAAGGGAATAATTTGAGTTTTACCTAATTATTTTCCTCTCCTTCGGAGAGGGATTAAGGGTGAGGTCATAAAAAAATAAAAAACTTAAATTATGACCATTCAATGTATATTCAATCTTTTGGAAAGATAAACGTAATTGTGATGGGAGTATTAAACTGTAAGCTTTAAGGCAAAAAAATGACAACTAAATATACAGACTTAATTAAAATATATAATTAGTGCCTGTCCATAAAGTCGAGATATTTGTAATAAGCATTTACCCTAATGCTAAAGGGAATGCTGATTTTCAACGGTTTACACCCTTTAGGGATGGGGTAATAAACAGTTGAAAATCAAAAAGTAGGACATTATGGACAAACACTAATTAATAAAAAAATCCGTATTTTTTTAAAAATAAGAATACCCATTAAAAGAAATCAATAAAATATTATCAATATGAAAAAAAGTTGCATTTTAATCTGTTTTATGCTAATTTCAGCATTAAGCTTTTCACAATGGATATTGCAAAATCCCTTACTGCAATCAAATACTTTATATTCGGTTTTCTTTGCCGATGCCAATACCGGTTATGCTACTGGTGCTGTTGGAACAATTATTAAAACTACAGATGCAGGGAGTACATGGGCAGCATTAACAAGCGGAACAACTAATGATTTACATTCTGTATATTTCACGGATGTCAATACAGGTTATGCTGTTGGTAACAGTGGAACAATTCTTAAAACAAGCAATGCTGGAAATACTTGGATAACATTATCAAGCGGAACACTTAATAATCTGAATGCAGTTTATTTTACTGATGTCAATACAGGTTATGCTGTAGGCAATAGTGGAACAATTCGTAAAACAAGCAATGCTGGTAGTACCTGGACAACATTATCAAGTGGAACACCTAATAATCTTAATTCAGTTTATTTTATCGGTGTCAATACGGGTTATGCTGTTGGCGATTATGGAACAATTCGTAAAACAAGCAATGCCGGAAGTAGTTGGTCAACATTATTAAGCAATACAACTAATACTTTATATTCAGTTTATTTCACTGATTTAAATAATGGTTTTACGAGTAGTTCTGATGGTGGGAGTTCTGGAAAAATTTATAAGACAAGTGATGCCGGAAGTAGTTGGTCAATATCATTAAACAAGGGACCTCTTCAGTCAATATATTTTACTGATATCAATACAGGTTATGCTGTTGGCTATGATGGTATGAATAATATAGGAGGTGTTTTTAAAACAACCGATGCAGGCAGTACATGGACAGCACAAGCAAGCGGAACATATAATACTTTATATTCGGTTTATTTCACTGCTACCAATACGGGTTATGCTGTTGGTGCGAATGGAACAATTCTTAAAACAATCAATTCAGGAAGTACATGGACAACCTTCCCACAGGGAACAACTAATTTGTTATATTCAATTTATTTCCCCGATGCTAATACCGGTTACGCTGCTGGTAATATTGGAACAATTGTTAAAACAACTAATGCAGGAAGTACCTGGACAGTATTATCCACCGGAACAACAGTAATATTATTTTCAGTTTATTTCACTGATGCCAACACTGGTTATGCTACTGGACAATTTGGAACAATTCTTAAAACCACAAATGCAGGAAGCACATGGACAGTCTTACCAAGTGGAACGTCTTTTTATGATTTACATTCGGTTATTTTTACCGATGCCAATACAGGTTACGCTGCAGGTTATGTTGGCATAATTCTTAAAACTATTGATGCTGGAAGTAGTTGGTCGCCATTGTCAAGTGAAACAAACAATACCTTATTATCAGTATATTTCACAGATGCGGATACAGGTTACGCCGTTGGCTATAGTGGAACAATTATTAAAACTACAGATGCAGGAATTACATTTACTGTATTATCAAGCGGAACAACTAATATTTTAAATTCAGTTTATTTTACCAATGACAGTACGGGTTATGCCGTTGGCTATAATGGTAGAATTCTTAAAACAAGTAATGGCGGAACTACTTGGACTACACTAACAAGTGGAATAACTAATACTTTATTTTCAGTTTATTTCAATGATGCCAATACTGGTTATGTGGTAGGAGATAACGGAATAATTCTTAAAACAAGCAATGGCGGAAATACATGGACTACACAAATAAGTGGAACAACTAATACTTTGGTGTCTGTTTATTTTACTGACGAATGTACAGGTTATTCTGCCGGACAGGGAGGAACAATTCTTAAAACAAATAATGGAGGAGTACTGGTGAATAATTCGCAAACTATATGCGATGGCGATAGTTATACATTAAACAGTCACACCTATACTACAGCTGGAACTTATTATGATACTCTTTCTACAATTCTCGGTTGTGATAGTATTATTATTACTCAGTTAACTGTAAATCCTATATTCTCTATTAATAATAATCAATCAATATGCGATAGCGATAGTTATATATTAAACGGGCATACCTATACAACAACCGGAACTTATTATGACACCTTACAAACGTATTTAGGCTGTGATAGTATAATTATTACGAATCTTACAGTTAATCCATTCCCAGTATACGCAGGAACTATTTCAGGACTTACAACTGTTTGTCAGAATCAAAATTCAGTAATCTATACCGTTTCGACAATTACCAATGCAACTTCTTATTTTTGGACTTTACCTGCTGGTGCAACTGGAACAAGTTCGACAAATACCATCACTATAAGTTATGGCATATCGGCATTGTCTGGTGATATTAGCGTGAAAGGGACTAATTCATGTGGGGATGGTAATTCTTCAACACTTTCAATTAATGTAAATCCATTACCCGATGTTGCTGGAATAATTTCAGGAACTACAACTGTTTGTCAGGGACAAAATGCAGTAACCTACACAGTTCCTGTAATTACTGATGCTACTTCTTATGTTTGGACATTACCTGCAGGTGCAACTGGTACAATTACGACAAACAGTATTACAGTCAATTATAATGTATCAGCACTTTCGGGAAATATAACTGTTAAGGGTAATAATTCCTGTGGTGATGGTGTGTTATCAACACTTTCTATAATAGTAAATCCTCTTCCTGCCAATGCGGACACAATCAATGGAATGGCAGCAGTTTGCCAGGGACAAAGCTCAGTAACTTACACTGTTCCGACCATTTCCGATGCGACATCATATATATGGACATTGCCAAGCGGTGCGTCAGGTAGCAGTATAACAAATAGTATTACTGTGGATTATGATTTATCTGCTACATCCGGAGAGATAACAGTAAAAGGCATTAACTCATGCGGTGAAGGTGTTGCTTCAACTTTAGCAATAATAATAAATTCATCTATACCTGCAAACGCAGGAACTATTTCCGGAACCACAACCATTTGTCAGAATCAGAATTCCGAAACCTACACAGTACCTGTAATTGCTAATGCAACAACTTATATCTGGACATTACCTGCCGGTGCAACCGGAACAAGCATGACAAATAGTATTACTATAAATTATGGAACATCAGCTTCTTCCGGTAACATAACTGTAAAAGGCACCAATGGATGCGGCGATGGTGGTTCTTCAACCCTGGTAATTACAGTTAATCCGGCTTATGCTTTTACTGAAAACCACAGTATTTGCGATGGAGAAACCTACTCATGGCATGGTCAGAGTCTGACAACTGCAGATACTTTTTACACGAATCTTCAGACGCAGGAGGGTTGCGATAGTACTTACACTTTGACATTGACCGTAAATCCGGTTTATACTTACATAGAAACGCATGCCATCTGCAATGGAGATGTTTATTTATGGCATGGTCAGAGTTTGATAATTGCAGATTTATATTACGATAGCTTTCAGACACAGGCAGGCTGCGACAGTATTTATACTTTGAACTTATTGGTAAATTCCATTCCTAATGTTTCATTCAGCGGACTGGACAGTATGTATTGTATTTATTCTTCATCAGTTTCATTGACAGGTAACCCCCCAGGCGGCATATTTAGCGGAACAGGAATCATCGAAAACACATTTGACCCCAATACAGCAGGCGCAGGAACATATGATATTGTTTATTCTTACACCGATGGAAATAGTTGTAATAACAGTGATACGGCAGTTGTTATAGTGGATTTATGTCTCGGAATCAAAGTCCCGGAAAAAGCAAAAGGAATCAGTATTTTTCCGAATCCTTTCAGCGAACAAACTACAATTGAATTTTCCAATCCTGCAAATAGCCAATATTTACTCACTGTTTCCGACATTACAGGAAAAGAAATTATAAAACAAAATATTTTCGGTAACACCTTTATTATAGAACGTAGAACCTTAGAAAGTGGATTTTATACAGTAGAACTAAAAGGAGAGAATAGAATTTATTGCGAAAAAATAATTGTTGAATAAAAAAAAACAGAAGTATGTTTTTTTTGAGAAGAAAAAACTAATCCGCACTAAAGCTAACACCACCTACGAAAAACAACGAGCAGACATGTGCAACTTGACAATTATAACAAATAATAAACTTTTTAGCGGTTTAACACCCACTACAAGAAAATGCCTGCCTTTTGCAACCACACACCGATAGTCTGAAGCAAATAAAAAATATTACGTATATTATTTTGAATTTATACACGTATATATTATCTTTGCTAAAAAAAAATATAATTTATTATGGACACTAAACTAACATTGACAATCGAAAAGAATGTAATTGACAAAGCTAAAGATTATGCCCGAAAAAAAGGAAGAAGTCTTTCCGATTTAATTGAGAATTATCTTAAGTTAATTATTTCTTCTAAAGAAAAAGAAAATTTAGAAGAAATAACCCCATTAGTAAAATCAATGATGGGTAGTTTTAAAGTTCCTAAAGATTTTGATTATAATAAAGCTTTAGTTGACGGACTAAATAAAAAATATTCGAAATGACACAAATACTTATTGACTCCGATGTTATACTTGATTTTTTTATAGAAAGAAAGCCATTCTTCAAAGACTCTGTTAAAATATTATCTTTAGCAGAGAATAAAAAAATCAAAGTTTTTGTAACTTCTTTAAGCTTTAGTAATTGTTATTACATATTACGACAAATTGGCTCGCATGAGACTGTTATTGAGAGTCTTAGAAAATTAGCCATAATTTCAGAAATATTGAGTGTAAATTCTAAATCTGTAGAATTAGCCCTTTATTCTGAATTTAGAGATTTTGAAGATGCTTTACAATATTTCTCTGCATATCAAAAAGGTAAAATAAATGTGATAGTTACAAGAAATATCAAAGACTACAAAAACAGTGAATTACCAGTTATGACTCCTGAGAATTATTTAAAAAGCATATAAGACACTATTGCCAGTACCTAACACAAACTACGAAAACAACGAGCAAACATGTGTAACTTGCCAAATCCAACAGTCAATCGTTATACAAAAGGTTTTTTAAGGCTCGGCTAATTATTTCTCCCTAAAAGAATTATAAATTTTTTCAATTAATGGCAAATAATTATTTACCTTATCTTCGCTGCACATTATTGTAACATTATAATAATTAAACTTTCCTCTGTAAATACAGCAATAATAACAAACTGTTTTATTGGAAAAGTCATTATTGTACGAACCATTAATTTTAAAAACTTTACAATTGTAATTATTTATAATTGTGTCTTTTGGTTCGAAAATAAAATTTGAGTTTAAAGTTTCGTCTAAAATGTTTTCGGCTATATAATTAGAATAATCGCTAATAGAAGTTGAGTCGCCTTCTTCTATAATGGAATCGTTATAAATAACAATTGACAAACCATTTAGAATATCCGCAGTGTCTTCAACTAAATTCAATAATGAACCATCCTGAATTTCTTGTGGCTGAACAAGATTTGAAGGAACATCTATTGTGAAATTATTATTCCCGGTTTTAAAAAATTTATTTTTATTATTTGAGCAGGAAATTATTATAGAAGAAAATAATAATGTGAAAAATATTATTTTCATTTGTTAATTTTCATAATTTTAAAAGTATAATTTTCAGTGGAGCAGCTTATATTAAAAAGATATAAACCTTCTGCAAATTGTTGTATTGGTATTGATATGTAATTATAACCATTTTCAATTCTGTAATTTGAATAATAAATAATTTCACCTAATTGGTTGTAAAGCGAAATGTTATAACTATCGTTCTTGTCAGAATAAATTTCTATTTGTGCATTATCATTTATAATATTTAGTAATTTAATGTTTTGCGACAAGTAAGGTGTTTTTTCAACTTCGCTAATAGGAGTTTGATTTATTCTAAGTTTTATTGTAACTGGGAGATGGTCAGAATTATTATACAAAGCATTAAGCACATTTGAAGGAACCGAATAATTTGCTGGACTATTAATGCTTTGGTTCATGTGTAAGCCATCTTGTCCAATTACAATATATGAACTTGGCACATATTTTATTTTTGCAATATTATTTATCACATAAAACGAAGCTAAAATAAAATCAAACCTATCGTCCATTCCACCACTTGCATTGCAATTATTAGAAGTTATATTTGTGCTTTGAGTGTGATACATAGTAAAAGCTGAATTGTCTTTCCAATCGCCAAGTTTGTTAGGTGGGTCGTAAAATCTTATGTTTGCGTTCGAGTAATTTATTAAATTTTGAAAACATTGCTCGTTACTCGTTTGAACATTAAAATCGCCCATAACAATTACATTTCCGTAATTAGTTAATCCATTTAAATAATTCATAAGTGTCATTGTTTCAGTTGCTCTATCCGATTGGTCTGCTGCATAACTTCCAGCTTTTAAGTGCATTTGAATACAGGTTAAAAAAACAGTATCGTTTAAAGTTGTAATATCAGGGCTGTTATAATAAAATTTGTAAATCAAAATATCTCGATATAATGAAGGTAAATAGTTTTGATTGTATAAAGTAAATTTTCGTGAATCATAGTAAATCATACTTATAATATCTGACCCGTTGGAATTAACGTAATTAGCTCTTTTATACCATGTCGCACCGTTAATGTTTAAGTCGTTGTCTAATATTCTTTGTACCGATGTACTTCCATTTCCCGAAACTTCGTTAACTCCCCATATATCAGGCATAACATAAGAGAAAATATCGCGAATGTATGCATCTTTATTTGTTACATTGTTATTTGCTTGAGTGCAATAAGATGTGTTATTATTATAGTTTAGTAAATTAGTAGTCATTACTTTAACAGTATCCTGACCGAATGTACATAAACTGTAAAAAGTTACAGCAAATAATGTTATTTTTTTCATGTTTTTAACTTCTTATAAAATTAGGCATTTCAAATGGTATTTCAAAAGAAAATTCAATCATACCTTTAGTTTCTCCATTCTCTTTCCACGGCGATTGAAATATCATTTTTTTTATTCCGTTTTTTTCTATTGTATATGAATTTGTTGTGTTATTTGTTAGCATTTCTGTTATTTTATTTTTTGAAGATGGACTATGATAATCAAAAATGTTTTTTCCTAAAAGTTCTTTACCACCGTAATTCTCAAAAACTTTTTCCGATTTTTTATTCATATAAACTATTTTCCCATCGTTATCGCTAACAGTTATTGAAACCGGAAGTTCGGATATGTATTTTTCAGTCATAAATTAAAAAATTCTTTTGCAAAGTTAATCCTATTTCAGATTATTTGAATAAATTATTTTAGAGGGGTTCTAAAAATTAAATTTTTCGAGGCGGACAAGATTTTAAAACCGGAGTTTACTATTGTAAATGAGGATTTTAAAATTGAAGTCCAACGATGAAAAACCAATTTTTAGAAGTCCAGTTTAATTTTTTATTTTGTAAATACATACGCATATACTATTTTTTGCATTTTCATTAAATTTGATAAGTTATACCAATTAAGTGTTGAACTATTCCTTTTTGCCACTAAAACACTAAGTCACTAAAAATCACAAAGTTTATTCAATAATAAATTTTCTTTTAGTGAACCTTTGTGTTTTTGTGCTTTTGTGGCAATTGATTTTCAAACAATTATTTTAACCTTTAATTCGCATAAGTTATAAAAAATGTTGTTTATAAACATTTATTGTTTGTTAATATAATAATACCTTTGTAAATTCTAAAAATATAAAAAATGAAAAAGTTTATCAATGTTTTCGCAGCAGTTTTATTAACTGCAAGTGTTTTTGCTCAAGCTCCACAAAAAATTAGTTATCAGGCAGTTATTCGAGATGCTAGTAGTGTTTTAATAACTTCAACAGTTGTTGGTATGCAAATTAGCATTTTGCAAGGTTCTCAAACTGGAACATTGGTATATTTAGAAACTCAAACACCAACAACAAATGTTAATGGTTTAGTTTCTATTGAAATTGGTGGTGGAATTGGTTTTGATACAATAAATTGGTCAAATGGACCATATTTTATTAAAACTGAAACTGACCCAGCAGGTTCAACAAATTACACAATATCTGGTACAAGCCAGTTATTAAGTGTTCCTTATGCTTTACATGCAAAAACAGCCGAAAATATAAGTGGCACGATTACCGAAAATGATCCAGTTTATGGCTCGTCTGTAGCAAGTGGAATATCAGGAACTGACATAACAAATTGGAATAATAAAATAGATGTTGAGGTTGATGGTTCGGTAACCAATGAAATACAAATATTAAGTATAAGCAATGATACCATTTATTTGAGCAATGGTGGTTTTGTAAAATTGCCTGCTGGTTTTGACGGTCAATATAGCAGTTTAACAGGAATACCAACAAATGTCAGTTCTTTTACAAATGATGCGGGATATTTAACAACATTCACAGAAGTTGATGGTTCTGTAACAAATGAATTACAGGCATTGACTATAAGTAATGATACTGTATATTTAACTAATGG